>OEIU01000217.1_pt1 | contig 58072 bp, 52 predicted proteins | sample 1539221 | NCBI WGS metagenome assembly OEIU01 (sample SAMN03792071, study PRJEB22550) | activated sludge metagenome | feature: wastewater treatment plant; material: activated sludge; isolation source: Wastewater treatment plant of a petroleum refinery complex | place: Argentina: Zarate | collected... | reverse complement strand
CCGGGGACCCCCCCGGGGCCCCGCCGGCGCACCCCCTCCCTCCTCCGCGCCCGGCCCCGCCCCCCCCCCGGGCGCGGGGGGGGGCCCCCCCCCCCCGCCACGTCGGCGTCGCGGTGCTCGTCGCCTCGGCCTTCCCCGGCCCGCGCACGATGGTGCTGATCGGCGCCTATCTCCTCTCGTCGGCGATCGTCACGGTGCCCTACCTTCGCTGGCGCAAGGCGCGGGCGGCGCGTCGGTAGGCATGCGATCGGCTCTACCGCACGCGCGGAGCGCCCCCTGCTCCTGCCATCGGCCCGCGGCCCGGATGGCGAAGCGGTCCGCGCTGGGCAGGGCCGCCATCTTCCGATCCAGCGTCAGCGTGCCCAGATCATCGCTGCCGTGCTGCAGGACGATCAGCCGATCGAGCAAGCCGCAGCCGCGGTGTGTGGCAAGCGCATCCAACTCCGCATCGACGCGCCGCGGGCCACCAGGCCGCTGCTCGGCACGCTGCGCAATCCGGCCTGCGCATCGCGCGTCCCGACGCCGTAGTGGTGCTGCAAGGCGACGCGGGCCTCGCCGATGACCATGTGACTGGCGAACGGCGCCACATGCTCGACTGCCACCAGATGCGTCAGTGCGGCGACGGCACGGTCGAAATCCTGTGCCGGCTCGCAGGTCGTCAGGTGCACCAGGATCGAGGTGTCAAGCCCGCAGCGCCGGGTCATGGGCCTGCTCGCGCAAGGCGCGGAGGTTGAAGGCAGGCGCCGGCTTCAACGTGCCGCGCAGCGGCGCCAGGCGGCTGGCGTCGACGCGCTTGGCCCGCAGCACGAAACCCTGCGGGCCGGGTTGCAGCTCGAGACCGTCGCCGGGCTCGACGCCCGGCGCGTCCAGCACGCGGGCGGGAACGTGACGTGCCGCTTGGACGTGACGGTGACGAGCATGATTGCGAGACTTCTTACCTGTTCGATGGATCGTAAGGTGCTCTGGCCCGCAGCTCGCGATCACACTTGCGATCAGCGACGCGCTCGACAGGCCCGATCCGTGAACGCGACCTGACGCTCAGACGCGGTCTCCGATAGAGCCCGGCCGAGTGTCGGCTTCAGACTGATAGGAGCCATTCGCCGTGCGCCGAGTTACGCCTGCTGTTGACCCAAATGAGCCCGTGGTGCATTTCTGAGCGATCGACCGCTCCACCTTGGAACTTGACCGTCGCCGAAGCCGCGGCGTAAGTCAGAGTCAGCGAAGCGGTAGTACCCGCGTGCCGAGCGAAAACGCGACGAGTTCGCAGCCGAACGACTGCATGCGAAGTTCGCGAACAGGCACTGGACCGCAGCAGATAGAAGACCGGCAGACTTCGTGTCCGATAGCTGCCCTCGGCTGCAGGACGGGTAGCTGTGATCGCTAACGCCTGACGACTCTCATCGCCTTTCGCCCCAAGCATCGCTTGACGTCAATCTATCTTTCCAGCAGAATGGAATTATGGAAGAACAAGCAGCCGTCGTCTCCCTCGCAGCCCTGGCCCAGGGCATGCGTCTGCGCATCTTTCGCGTGCTGATCGGCGCCGCGCCCCAGGGCATGACGCCGGGCGAGCTATGCGCCACGCTGGGCGTGCCCGGCTCGACGCTGTCCTTCCACCTGAAGGAACTGCTGCACGCCGGCCTGGTGACGCAAGAGCGCGAGGGTCGCAACCTCATCTACCGACCGTCCATCGCGCAAATGAACGCGCTGCTCGCCTACCTCACCGCGCATTGCTGCCAGGGCGCGGACTGCGAGGTCGTTCCGGTTCCTGGCTGCACCACCTGCTGAAGCGAGACCCCCATGAAGCGCTTTCATGTCCACCTGCACGTCGACGATCTTGGCCAGAGCGTCGGCTTCTATTCCAAGCTGTTCGCCACCGCACCGGCCCGCCTCGAAAGCGACTATGCCAAATGGCTGCTGCAAGATCCGCCGCTCAACTTCGCGATCTCCACGCGCGGCGCGCGGCCGGGCATCGACCACCTGGGCATCCAGACCGACGATGCTGCCGAACTCGCGGCGATGAAGGCGCAGGCCGAGGCGGCCGACCTGGCGCTGCTCGACGAAGGCGAGACCACCTGCTGCTATGCGCGCAGCGCGAAGCACTGGGTCACGGACCCGCAGGGCATCGCCTGGGAGCACTTCCACACGCTGGGCAACATTACGGTTTCCCAGAAGCCCGCGGCCCGGCAAGCCGCACCAGGCGGGGGGGCCGCAGCCTGCTGCGCGGCGCCCCCGCGCGACCACCCCGTCCCCCCCCCAGCCAAGAGGCCCGCCGCGTCCTGCTGCTGAGCGCGAGCGACGAGCCGATGCGCCAACAACCATGACTGCGACGGTCCTTCCCGCGCCGGCCGCGCCCACCGCGGCGATGAGCGTCTTCGAGCGCTACCTCAGCCTCTGGGTGTTGTTGTGCATCGTCGTCGGCGTCGCGCTCGGCCAGATGCTGCCGGGGCTGTTCCAGGCCATCGGGCGCATGGAGATCGCCAAGGTCAACCTGCCGGTCGGCCTGCTCATCTGGGTGATGATCATCCCGATGCTGCTGAAGGTCGACTTCGCGGCGCTGTCGCAGGTCGGGCAGCACTGGCGCGGCATTGGTGTCACGCTGTTCGTCAACTGGGCCGTCAAGCCCTTCTCGATGGCGCTGCTGGGCTGGATCTTCATCCGCCACGTCTTCGCGCCCTGGCTGCCCGCCGACCAGGCCGACAGCTACATCGCCGGCCTGATCCTGCTGGCCGCGGCGCCCTGCACGGCGATGGTCTTCGTCTGGAGCCGGCTCAGCGGCGGGCATGCGCTGTTCACGCTGTCGCAGGTGGCGCTGAACGACACCATCATGGTCTTCGCCTTCGCGCCCCTCGTGGCCCTGCTGCTCGGGCTGTCGTCGATCGTCGTGCCGTGGGACACGCTGATCACCTCGGTGGCGCTGTACATCTTGATTCCAGTAGTGATCGCGCAGCTGTGGCGCAAGGCGCTCATGCGCCGCGGCCAAGCGGCGTTCGACGCTGCGCTCGCCAGGATCGGCCCCTGGTCGATTGCCGCCTTGCTCGCAACGCTCGTGCTGCTGTTCGCGTTCCAGGGCAAGGCCATTCTCGAGCAGCCGCTGATCATCGCCATGCTGGCCGTGCCGATCCTGATCCAGGTGTTCTTCAACTCGGGCCTGGCCTACTGGCTGAACCAGCGCCTGGGCGAATCGCACAGCGTGGCCTGCCCATCGGCACTGATCGGGGCCAGCAACTTCTTCGAACTCGCCGTGGCCGCGGCGATCAGCCTGTTCGGCTTCGAGTCCGGCGCCGCGCTGGCCACCGTGGTCGGCGTGCTGATCGAAGTGCCGGTGATGCTGCTGGTCGTCCACGTCGTCAACCGCAGCAAGGGCTGGTACGAAGCCGGCCTGACCGCACAGCCAAAGACATGAACAACCCCGCCATCACGATCTATCACAACCCGGCCTGCGGCACCTCGCGCAACGTGCTGGCGCTGATCCGCAACAGCGGCATCGAGCCGGTGATCGTCGAGTACCTGAAGACGCCTCCCAGCCGCGATCAGCTGGTGAAACTGATCGCGGCCCTGGGCGTGCCGGTGCGCAGCGTGCTGCGCCGCAAGGGAACGCCGTACGACGACTTGCAACTCGACGACCCGAAGTGGACCGACGACCAGCTGATCGACTTCATGGTGGCCCACCCGATCCTGATGAACCGGCCGATCGTCGTCACGCCGCTGGGCACCCGCTTGTGTCGCCCGTCGGAGCTCGTGCTCGACATCCTGCCGTCGCCACAGCTCGCGCCGTTCGCGAAGGAAGACGGCGAACCGGTGATCGACGCGCAAGGCCGTCGCGTATAGGGGCTTGCATGAAGACTTTGCCCATCGTCTGGAAGCGCCTGGTCAGCGAAGGCGAGACCTGTCGGCGCTGCGGCTCGACCCAGAAGAACGTGGCCGACGCCTTCGCCCAGCTGGGATCGGCGCTGCAGCCGCTGGGCATCCGGCCCGTGCTCGAGACCCGGACCATCGACGCGGCCACGTTCCGCGCCGACCCCGCGCAGTCCAACCGCATCTGGATCGGCGGCCGGCCGATGGAGGAGTGGCTGGGCGCTCGCGCCGGCAGCAGCCCGTGCTGCGAGGTCTGCGGCGACCTGTCGTGCCGGACGATGGAAGTCGATGGCCGCAGCTACGAGGCCATTCCGCAGGAGCTGATCGTCAAGGCCGCCGTCATCGCGGCATCACGGATGATCGGCCCAGAGACCGCAGCGCCTGCCGCGCCGTGCTGCACGAAGAGCTGCGCCTGAACCCGATGCACGATCCGAAACCCGTCTCGCCGTCCGCACCGTTGTCGCTGCTGCGCGACCCGCCGCGCTTCCTGTTCTTCACCGGCAAGGGCGGCGTCGGCAAGACCTCGCTGGCCTGCGCCTGCGCGCTCGCGCTCGCCGATGCCGGCAAGCGCGTGCTGCTGGTCAGCACCGACCCGGCGTCCAACCTCGACGAGATGCTCGGCGTCGCGCTGTCGGACCGGCCGCGCGCTGTGCCCGGCGCACCCGGCCTCGACGCGCTGAACATCGACCCCGAAGCCGCGGCCGAGGCCTACCGGCAGCGCGTCATCGCACAGATGCCCGACGACAGCAGCCAGGCCGATCGCGGCACGGTGCGCGAGCAGCTCTCGGGTGCCTGCACCACCGAAATCGCCGCCTTCGACGAGTTCATCGGCCTGCTGGCCGGCGATGCGCAGGGCTACGACCATGTTGTCTTCGACACCGCCCCCACCGGCCACACGCTGCGCCTGCTGAGCCTGCCCAAGGCCTGGACGGGCTTCCTCGAAGGCAACGACCGCGGCGCATCGTGCCTGGGCCCGCACTCGGGGCTGAAGATGCAGGAGCAGCGTTTCCTGGCCGGCATGCAGGCGCTGGCCGATGGTGTGCGCACCGCCATCGTGCTCGTGACCCGCGCCGACGCGGCGGCGCTGCGCGAGGCGGCGCGCACGCACGACGAACTGCGGGCCCTGGGCCTGGCGAACCAGCGCCTGGTGGTCAACGCCGTGTTCCGCGCCAGCGCGGCCGACGACGCTGTGGCCGCCGCGCTGCAGGCGCTGGGCGACGAGGCGCTTGCCGCGCTGCCTGACAGCCTGCGCCGCCTGCCGCAGGACCGCGTGCCGCTGCAGCCCTTCGACATGATCGGCCTGCGCGCGCTGCGCGCCTTGTCCGATCCGAACGCCGCATCATTGCCGGCCGCCGCGCCGCTGGCGAGCCTGCCGGCCGACGCGCAGCCGCTTCGCGTGCTCGCCGACGAGCTGGCGCAACAGGATCACGGCCTGGTGATGGTGATGGGCAAGGGCGGCGTCGGCAAGACGACGATCGCGGCGGCGCTGGCGCTGGCGTTGGCCGCGCGTGGCAAGACGGTACACCTGTCGACCACCGACCCCGCGGCGCATCTGGCGGCCACGCTCGACGGCAGCGTGCCCGGCCTGCAGGTCGACCGCATCGATCCGGCGGCCGAGACGCAGCGTTACGTCGACAAGATCATGGCCAGCCGCGGCCGCGAGCTCGACGATGCGGGGCGCGCGCTGCTGCTGGAGGACCTGCGCTCACCATGCACCGAGGAGGTGGCGGTGTTTCACGCCTTCTCGCGCATCGTCGGCGAGGCGCGCAGCGCCTTCGTCGTGCTCGACACCGCGCCGACCGGCCACACGCTGCTGCTGATGGACGCCACCGGCGCCTACCACCGCCAGATGACGCGCGAGTTCGAGGGCAGCAGCGCCGCGCGCATCGTCACGCCGCTGATGCGCCTGCAGGACCCGCAGTACACGCGCATCGTGCTGGTCACGCTGCCGGAGGTGACGCCGGTGTCGGAAGCCGCGGCGCTGCAGGACGACCTGCGCCGTGCGCGCATCGAGCCTTGCGCCTGGGTCGTGAATCGCAGCCTGGCGGCATCGGGCACGCACGATCCGGTGCTCGCAGCGCGCCTGGCGGGTGAGGCGCAACAACTGGCCCGCGTCACTGGCGGCCTGGCCAGACGCGCCTACGTCGTGCCGTGGGTGCCACGGCCTCCCGTCGGCGTCGCTGCGTTGAGCAAGCTTGTCGACGACGGCACCGTGCCGGTCGGCCCGGGTGGATGAAGCTCCGGTCGACGGCGTCCGTCCCGCGATGACCCGACTCGTCACTGAATCGGTCCTCACCTGCCCGCACTGCGGTCACCGCAAGCGGGAGGTCATGCCGACCGATGCATGCCAGTTCTTCTACGAGTGCGAGCATTGCGGAGCGATGCTGCGACCGAAGCCGGGCGACTGCTGCGTGTTCTGCTCCTACGGCTCGGTGCCGTGCCCACCCGTTCAAGGCCAGAAGGACTGCTGTGGCTGAATGTAGAAGGGGCGCGGACGTGAAGGAGCTCTGCCTCGCCGGCCATCCCTGCATGGGCAAGTCCACGCTGCCCAAGCAATGACGTCCTGCTGCTCGGCAACTATCGCTGGGCGGTGATGCACGAGCTGGGCGGCGAGCCCGAACCGTCGCCCGACGTGCTGCTCGGGCACACCTCGCCCTGTGACTTGGTGCTGGTCGAAGGCTGCAAGGGAGGCGAGTTTCCGAAGCTCGAGGTCTGGCGCACCGAGGGCGGCAAGTCGACGCTGTAGCCCCATTGGCCGGGCATCGCCACGATCGCCGGCGACGGGCCGATGCCCGCCGATCTCGCTGCGGGACGGATCGGCCCCTCTGCCTGCCGATCGGCTTGACCGCCGTCATCGTCGAATGCGTGCTGGTTAGGTCGCTGGCTACATCGGTGGAGCGATATTGGTGCTCAATGCCGGCTGTTCGCGACCGTCAGGTTGTGGCCGTCAACGTGAATGGGCCCACGAAGAACGACCTACAGCACCCGCTGCAAAGCGACCGTTGACGGTCACAGCGACTGTGCCCGTAGAAGGTCGGCAGCACGCGGTTCAAGCCCGACGCCGAGAGTCACCGAAGCACCGCGATCGGCCATCCCCCTCGATTCGCTCGAGCGCGACCTTCCGCGGCGGCTCGACGCCGCGCGACGCGATGCCCAGACTGTCAAAACGCCGCCGCCAGCCCGTCGCGCCGCGCGTCGCTGGCGGCGACGTAGCCGTCGTGCGCCGGGTCGCCCAGGCGCCAGATGAACTGGCCGGCGCCGAAGTCCTGGTACGAGTCGGCGATGGCGTCGATGCGGTGACCGAGCGCGGCCAGCCCCTCGACGGTGGCCGCGCTCATGCCGGGCTCGACGTTGATTTCGAGGCCCTGGTTGAAGCGCCAGCGCGGCGCGTCGCACGCGGCCTGCGGATGCTGGGCGTGGTCGAGCATGCGAACGAGCGTCTGCAGGTGGCCCTGCGGCTGCATGTTGCCGCCCATCACGCCGAAGCTCATGACCGGCGCACCGTCCTTCGTCAGGAACGCCGGGATGATGGTGTGAAACGGCCGCTTGCCGGGCGCGACGAGGTTCGCGCTCGCGGCGGCCAGCGAGAAGGCGTGGCCGCGGTTTTGCAGCGAAAGGCCGAACTCGGGCACGACGACGCCCGAGCCGAAGCCCATGTAGTTGCTCTGGATGAGGCTCACCATCATGCCGCTCTCGTCGGCGGTGGTCAGGTAGATCGTGCCGCCCTTGACGGGATTGCCGGCGCCGAAGTCCTGCGCGCGCCGGCGGTCGATCAGCTTCGCGCGCGACGCGAGGTAGGCGTCGTCCAGCATCTGCGCCGGAGTCACCTGCATCGCCTTCGGTTCGGCGACGAAGCGGTAGACGTCGGCGAAGGCCAGCTTCATCGCCTCGATCTGCAGGTGCTGGCACGCCGCGCTGTCGACCGCCATCGAGGTGAGGTCGAAGTGCGACAGGATGCCGAGCGCGATCTGCGCCGCGATGCCCTGCCCGTTGGGCGGGATCTCGTGCAGCGTGTGGCCGCGATAGTCCTGCGCGAGCGGCGCGACCGATTCGGGCGCGTAGGCGGCGAAGTCGGCCGCCGTCATCGCGCCGCCGTTTGCGCGCGCGTGCGCTGCGGCGGCGGCGGCGATCTCGCCGCGGTAGAAGGCTTCGCCCTCGCTCGCGGCAATCGCCTCGAGCGCTCTCGCCGCCGCGTCGAAGCGAAACCGCTCGCCGACCTTCGGCGCACGGCCGTGCGGCATGAAGGTCTGCGCATAGCCGGGTTGATCGGCGAGCAGTTCGGCCGCGGCGGCCCACTTCTGCTGCACCACGACGGGCACCGCGTAGCCGCGCCGCGCGATCGCGATCGCCGGCTGCAGCAGGTCGCCAAAAGGCAGCTTGCCGAACTGGCGGCTGAGCGCGACCCAGCCGGCGACGGCGCCGGGCACGGTGACCGAATCCCAGCCACGCATCGGCGGCGCCGGCGCGTCGCTGCCGTACTTGCGGCGGAAATATTCGGGCGACCATGCCGCCGGCGCCGGGCCGCTCGCGTTCAGGCCGTGCAGCGCCTGGCCGTCCCACAGGATGCAGAAGGCGTCGCTGCCCAGGCCGTTGCTGCACGGCTCGACGATCGTCATCGCCGCTGCGGTGGCGACGGCGGCGTCGACCGCATTGCCGCCGGCGTGCAGGATGCGCAGTCCGGCCTGCGCGGCGAGCGGATGCGAGGTGGCGACGACGTTATGGCCGAAGACCGGCGTGCGCGTGCTCGGGTAGCTGTGGCTCCATTCGAAGTGCGTGGACATGCGGGGGTCTCCAGGTGGCGGCGGCGGTGCGGGTCGCGGCGGCTGCGTCAATCGAGGTCCAGACCGACGCGCGCGTGCAGCCGGTGGATGCCCCACCCGACGGTCAGCGCGATAAAGGGGATGGACAACGCGGCAAGGACGTCGGGCGAGACGCCGAGCCCGGCCGCCTTCGCCCCTTTCGCGAGATAGCCGACCAGCCCCGCGCCGTAGTAGGTGACGGCGGCGACCGACAGCCCCTCGACCGCGCTTTGCAGCAGCAACTGCGCCTTCTGGCGCCGGTTCATCGCGTCGAGCAGGGCCTGGCTGCTGCGCTGCTGCTCGATCTCGACGCGCGTGCGCAGCAGGTTGCTGGTGCGCGAGATGCGCTCCGACAGCGCCTGCTGGCGGCGCGCCGCCCAGAGGCAGGTCTGCATCGCCGGGGCGAGGCGGCGGTCGAGAAACTCGGCCAGCGTCTGCAGGCCGGCGTGGCGCACCTCGCGCAGTTCGTCGAGCCGCCAGCGCACCAGTTCGAAGTAGGCCGAACTCGCCGAGAAGCGGGCGTGCGTGCGCGCATAGAGGCTCTCGACGCGCCCGGCAAGCTGCGTCAACTGGCGCAGCAGCGCCGGCTCCTCGTCGCGCGCCGCGCTGCGAATCTCGGCCGCGACCTGCGCGAGGTCGCGTTCGGCATCGGCCAGCGTCGCCGCCACCTCGCGTGCGACGGGCAGGCCGAGCAGCGCCATCATGCGGTAGGTCTCGACCTCGAGCAGGCGCTGCACCATGCGCCCGAGGCGGCGCGGGTTCATCTGGCCGACACAGAGCAATTGGCGCGCATGGCCGTCGGCGTGCAGCCGGAAATCGGTGTAGACGTGCGCCTGGCCGTCGCCGAGGCCGGCGCCGACCAGGCTGTTCTCGTCGAGCAGTGCGCGCGCCAGCGCTTCGCCGTCGGATGCGTCCGCGTGCGTGACGAGCATGCGCAGGCCGACGATCCATTCGCCGGGCATCGCGGCGAGCCAGTCGGCGGGCGGCGCGCGCAGCGGCCGTGCCTCGAACGTCGTCGCCGGCTCCTCGAGCAGGTGCCAGAAGGTGTAGGTCTGGAACTCGGTGTGCGCCTCCCAACGCAGGTGCAGGCCGTCGAGGTCGATGCTCAGGTGATTGGCGCCCTCGGCCGGCGCCGGCAGGCCGTGCGCGCTCAGCAGGACCTGCAGGTGCGCCCGCGCCGCGGCGTTCGTCGTCAGCAGCGCCAGATGGGTCAGCATCGCGGGCGCCGTCATCTGCTCGTAGGGACGGGCGTGGACTTCGTTGTGCAGCGCGGCGCGCTGCGGGTGTGGCGTGAGCATCACAGTCTCCTCGCGCCGATTATTCCAGCCGGAGTGGCGGCCCTACGCTTCCTCGACGAAGACCGACTCCCGCCTGCTGCGGATCGACGGCAGCATGACGACGACGATCAACAGCGTCGCCGCGACGAGCAGCCCCGCCGACAGCGGGCGCGTGACGAAGGTGCTCCAGTCGCCGCGCGAGATGAGCAGCGCGCGGCGCAGGCTCTCCTCCATCATCGGCCCGAGGATGAAGCCCAGCAACAGCGGCGCGGGCTCGCAGCCGAGCTTGTAGAACAGGTAGCCGACGACGGCGAAGGCGGCGCCGACGTAGACGTCGAACGGATTGTTGTTCAGCGTATACAGGCCGACGCAGCAGAAGACGACGATCGCCGGAAAGAGGAAGCGGTACGGCACGCTCAAGAGCCGGATCCAGATGCCGATCAGCGGCAGGTTCAGGACGACGAGCATTGCGTTGCCGACCCACATCGACGCGATCAGGCCCCAGAACAGGTCGGGGTTGCTCGTCATCACCTGCGGGCCGGGCTGGATGCCCTTGATCGTCATCGCGCCGATCATCAGGGCCATCACCGCATTGGGCGGAATGCCGAGCGTGAGCATCGGGATGAACGAGGTCTGGGCGCCGGCGTTGTTGGCCGATTCCGGCGCCGCGACGGCGCGGATGTTGCCTTCGCCGAACGGCACCTCGCCCGCGCGGCGGGGCATCTTCTTCTCGAGCGTATAGGCGGCGAACGACGACAGCAGCGCACCGCCGCCCGGCAGCACGCCGAGCACCGAGCCGAGCCCGGTGCCGCGCAGCACGGCGGGCCAGGCGTCGCGAAAGTCCTGGCGCGTCGGCCACAGGCCCGAGACGCGCTTGGCGAAGACCTCGCGATGCTCGGCCGGCTTGCCGAGGTTGGCGATGATTTCGGAGAACCCGAACACGCCCATCGCGATGGCGACGAAATTGATGCCGTCGGTCAGTTCGGGAATGTCGAAGCTGTAGCGCGCGACACCCGAGATGACGTCGGTATTGACCTGGCCGAACAGCAGGCCGAGCAGGATCATCGCGATCGCCTTCAGCAGCGACCCGGACGCGAGGACGACGGCGCCGATCAGCCCGAGCACCATCAGCGAAAAGTATTCCGCCGGGCCGAATTCGAAGGCGAGCGCGGTCAGCGGCGGCGCGAACATCGCGATGACGACGGTCGCGACGCAGCCGGCGAAAAACGAGCCGAGCGCCGCCGCGGCGAGCGCGGCGCCGGCACGGCCCTTGCGCGCCATCTGGTAGCCGTCGATCGCGGTCACGACCGAGCTCGACTCGCCGGGCACATTGATCAGGATCGCGGTCGTCGAGCCGCCGTATTGCGCGCCGTAGTAGATGCCGGCGAGCATGATCAGGGCCGGCGTCGCGTCCAGCGCATAGATCGACGGCAGCAGCATCGCGATCGTCGCCACCGGGCCGAGGCCGGGCAGCACGCCGATCAGCGTGCCGAGTACCGCACCGGCAAACGCATACAGCAGGTTCTGCAGCGTGAAGGCAACGCCAAAGCCGAGCGCAAGATTGGCAAGCAGGTCCATGCGCCGGGATCAGGGAAGCGGCAACGACGGCAGGAGCGGAATCGTCAGGTTCAGGCCCCAGATGAAGATCGCCCAGCTCGACGCCGTCAGCACGATCGCGTTGACGATCACCTCGACCGGATGAAATTCGTCGCCCGCGAGCGCGGCAGCGACGACGACCAGCGGCAGCGTGACGACGAGCCCCAGATGCGGCAGCAGCCAGCCGAACAGCAGCACCGCACCGACGACCAAGCCGAGCGGCCGCCAGGCGATGGCGCCGATCGGGTCGCCGTCGGCGCGCTCGACGCTGAGCGCGTTGAACAGGATGACGGCGCCGAGCAGCGCCGTCAGCAGCCCGAGGCCGAACGGAAAGAAGCCCGGGCCGGGGTGGGCCGAATCGCCGAAGCGGTACAGGGTCGCGCCCCAGGCAAAGCCGAGGCCCGCCGCGACGAACATCAGACCGGACCAGAAATCGCGCTGGCTCTTGATTTTCATCGGTACCTTCCCGCAAACAACAAGGGAGCGATTCTAGGGAGCCCGCCCCGCGCCGGTCAGTAACGGCCAGCCAACGCCCCGTGGCGCCGTGCATCGCACCCAATCGCATTCGACGCCGCGTCTCGTGCAGTTCGTCGCACCGCCCTCGCCCCGAACCGACATCTGCATACACTTGCCGGCTTGATCCGAAATATGAAAGGAAGGCCCATGCGAAAGCTGTGGCTGTTCGGAGGCGCCGCCGCGGTGATCGCCGCGGGTGCCGCCTTCGTGGTGCTGTCGGGTGCCAAGAGCCCCCCGCACGGCGCCGACGGCAAGGCAAAGAAGCCCGAGGTCACACTCGAGTTCACGTCGCGCGAGGTGGTCAGCCCGAAGAATGTCGCGCTGCCGCGGCGCATCGAGTTCTCCGGCTCGCTCGTCGCGCCGCGCACCGCGATCGTCCGTGCGAAGGCGGCCGGCACCTTGCTCGACCTGAAGGTCGACGAGGGAAGCCGGGTGCGCGCCGGGCAGGTGCTGGGCGCGATCGACCTGTCGGATCTGCAGGCGCGCGTGGCGGACCGCGCCGCGGCGGTCGATGCCGCCAAGGCGGCGCTCGAGGAAGCGCAGCGCCAGCATACGGCCGCGACCGGCCTGGCGGCGCAGAATTTCATCTCGCCGACGGCGCTGCAGACCTCGCAATCCAAGCTCGACGCGGCGAGCTCGCAGCTCAAGTCGGCGCAGGCCCAGCTCACGACCGCCCGCATCGGCGTGAGCGAGGCCAACCTCGTCGCGCCGATCGGCGGCGTCGTCGCCAAGCGCAGCGTCGTGCCGGGCGAGAAGCTCAGCATGGAGCAGCCGGTGCTGACGATCGTCGATCTCGCCGAGCTCGAGCTGGCCGGCGCGGTCGGCACGCACGAAGTGTCGCTGCTCGCGCCGGGCATGCCGGTTGACGTGCGCGTCGAAGGCGTCGACCAGCCGGTCGCCGGCAAGCTGATCCGCATCTCGCCCGCCGCCGAGCCGGGAACGCGCGCGATCGGCGTCACGATCGCGATCGCCAATCCGCAGGAGAAATTTCGCGCCGGGCAGTACGCGCTCGCCAGCATCGTGCTGCCCGACAGCGGGCTGCACCTGACGGTGCCGGCGCTCGCGATCGTCAATGTCGCCGGGCAGGATCACGTCTGGCTGATCGATCGCGGCGCGCTCGTGCGCCGCGCGGTCACGACCGGCCGCCGCGACGATGCACGCGGCCTGGTCGAGGTGATCGCCGGACTGACGCCGGCGGCGCAGGTGCTCGCCGCGGGCTACGACAACCTGCGCGAAGGCGCGAAGGCGGTCGTCGTCGAGCGCACCGGGCCGACGGCCTCGGCCGCCGCATCGACCGTGGTGCGCTGAGGGGCCTGGCATGTGGATCACCCGCGTCTCGATCAACAACCCGGTCTTCGCCACGATGGTGATGGTGGCGCTGTGCGTGCTGGGCATCTTCTCGTACGTGCGGCTGGGGGTCGAGCAGCTGCCCGACGTCGCGCCGCCGGTCGCCTTCGTCGACGTCGTCTATCCGGGCGCGTCGCCCGAGGCGGTCGAGCGCGAACTGACGAAGGTGATCGAGGAGGCGCTCAACAGCATCGCCGGCGTCAAGCAGATCACGTCGCGCAGCTTCGAGGGCCGCAGCCAGACGAGCGTCGAGTTCACGCTGAACGCCGACATGGGCAAGGCGATGCAGGATGTGCGCGACCGCATCGCCGTCGTGCAGTCGGCGTTTCCGCAGGATGCGAAACCGCCGACGATCAGCCGCTTCGACAACGAGAACAGCCAGCCGGTCGTGACGATGGCGCTCGTCTCGCCGGCGCGCAGCGCGCGCGAGCTGTCGATCCTCGGCGAGCAGATCGTCGGCAAGCGGCTGCAAAGCGTCGAGGGCGTCGCGCGCGTCGACATCTCGGGGCTCGCGACGCGCGAGGTGCGCGTCGACCTCGACCCGGCGCGGCTGCGCGCCTACGCGATCACGCCGGGCGAGATCTCGACCGCGCTCGCCGCGGCGAACGCCGACCAGCCGGTCGGGCTGCTGACGAATGCGAAGCAGGACACCATCCTGCGCGTCGAGGGCCGGGTGCGCGACCCGAAGCAGTTCGCCAATGTCGTCGTCGCGCACCGCGGCGACCTGGCGCTCACGCTCGCCGACCTCGGACAGGTGGTCGAGCGCGAGCGCGAGCCCGATTCGATGGCGCGCATCAACGGCCAGCGCGCGATCAATTTCAACGTCTTCAAGCAGCAGGACGCGAATGTCGTCGCCACCGGCGACGCGGTGCAGGCGAAGATGGAGGAGATCCGCAAGAGCCTGCCGTCCGACGTCGAACTGCGGCTGATCTACGCGTCGAGCGACTTCGTCAAGAGCTCGCTCGTCGGCCTGCAGCACACGCTCGTCGAGGGCGCGCTGCTGACGGTGGCGATCGTCTTCCTGTTCCTGCACTCGTGGCGCTCGACGATCATCACCGGCCTCACGCTGCCGATCTCGGTGATTTCCAGCTTCATCGCCGTCTATGCATTCGGCTTCACGCTGAATTTCATGACGATGATGGCGCTGTCGCTGTGCATCGGATTGCTGATCGACGATGCGATCGTGGTGCGCGAAAATATCGTGCGCCACGTCCACATGGGCAAGGGCCACCGGCGCGCCGCGCTCGAGGGCACCGACGAGATCGGCCTGGCGGTGATGGCGACGACGTTCGCGATCTGCGCCGTCTTCGTCCCGGTCGCGTTCATGAAGGGCATCGTCGGCCGCTTCTTCTTCCCGTTCGGCATCACCGTCACCGTCGCGGTGCTCGTCAGCCTGTTCGTCAGCTTCACGCTCGACCCGATGCTATCGAGCGTCTGGAAGGATCCGCCCTCGGAGCACCTGAAGAAGCTCTGGGGCGTCGGCCACCTGATCCGCGCCACCGATCGCGGGCTCGAACGGATGCACGCGCTCTACGAAACCTTGCTGCGCTGGGCATTCAGCGCCAGGCGCTTTCGGCTCTGGCTGCCCGCCTACGGCCGCCCGTTCGATGCCGATGCGAAGCGCGACAAGACCGCACCGCGCAGCCTGCGCCGGGCGACGCTGACGCCGCGCGGCGCGATTCTCTGGATCGGCGTCGCGAGCTTCGTCGCCGCGCTCGGGCTTGCGCCGCTCGTCGGCACCGAATTCATTCCGCAGACCGACCAGAGCTTCACCCAGCTCGGCATCCGCCTGCCGGTCGGCGCGAGCCTCGAACGCAGCGACGCCAAGGTGCGCCAGGTGGAGGAGATCGTTGCAGCCTTCCCCGAAGTCAGGAATGTCGCGACCAGCGTCGGCGGCGAGGGCACCGGCCTGTCGGTCGGACGCAATCAGGCATCGCTCAATATCGGCCTCGTCGACCGCAGCGAGCGCAAGCGCTCGCAGAAGCAGATCGAGGATGCGATCCGCGAGAAGATCGCGAAGATCCCGGGCATCGACGTCTCGGTCGGCTTCGACCGGCCGATCTTCGTCACGATCCTCGGCAGCGACCCGGAGATGCTCGCCAAGCTGTCGCAGGACTTCGCCGCGAAGATCGCGCAGATCCCCGGCACGACCGACATCGAACTGTCGTACAAGCCGGGGCTGCCGACCTACGCAGTGCGCGTCAAGCCGGGCGCGGCACGCGAACTCGGGCTCACCGCGCAGCAGCTCGCGGCCAACATGCGCGCCTACGTCACCGGCGATGTCGCGACCTACTGGACGACCCCCGATGGCGAGCAGGTCGAGGTGCTGCTGCGGCTGCCCGAGGAGCGGCGCGAGCGCGTCGAGCAGATGCGCAACCTGCCGGTGGCCTTCGCGAAGGACGGCACGCCGATCACGCTCGACTCGGTGGCGACGATCGAGCGCGTCGAGAACCCGGCCGTGATCCGGCGCCAGAGCCTGCAGCGGCGCGAGGCGATCTTCGCCGGCGTGAAGGACCGGCCGGCGGGCGACGTCGGCGCCGAAGTGCAAAAGCTCGTCAAGGAAACGACGCTCCCGCCGGGCTTCTCGTTCGACGTCGGCGGCGCGACGCGCGACCAGGAAGAGGCCTTCGCGGCGATGCTCGGCGCGATGGCGCTGGCCGTGATCTTCATCTACATCGTGCTCGCAAGCCAGTTCGCGAGCTTCTTGCAGCCGATCGCGATCATGGCCTCGCTGCCGCTCGCGCTGATCGGCGTCATGCTCGCGCTGCTGCTGTGGCGCAGCACCTTGAACATCTTCTCGATGATCGGCCTCGTGATGCTGATGGGGCTCGTGACGAAGAACGCGATCCTGCTCGTCGACTTCGCCAATCACGGCTTGAAGGCGGGTCTGTCGGTGCCCGAAGCCCTGTTGCGCGCGGGCCAGATCCGGATGCGGCCGATCCTGATGACGACCGCGGCGATGGTCTTCGGCATGCTGCCGCTCGCCCTCGCGCTCAACGACGGCGGCGAGATCCAGGCCCCGATGGGGCGCGCGATCATCGGCGGCGTGATCACGTCGACCCTGCTCACGCTCGTCGTCGTGCCGGTGCTCTGGAGCTATCTCGTGCGCGAACGCAAGTCCGCATCGGCGCCGATCGGCAGCGAAGCGGCCCACCGCGAGCCGCCGGGCGGCGCGCTGCCGGCGAAGTAGGAACTTGCGCGGTCAGACTTTCACCGCAACGCGACGATGTCGCTCGGGGCGCGGCCACGGCTCCCTGCGACGCTGAATCGCAACGGCCGCCCGGCATGCGCGATCGCGGTGGCGCCGAAGCCGGCGCGGGGCAAGCCGCGACGCTTCGGCGAGGCGGTCGGCTGCGCCGACTGCCCTGCGGTGCTCGCAGCCAGGGCCACGGCGCACAACTCACTTCGCGCCCGCAGGGCGCGAAGTGAGTTACGCGGCACGACCCCGGTGCGAGTACCGCAGTGCAGTCGCCGCCAAGCGGCGACCGCCGCAGCATGAGCCGCTGGCGGGTGACGCCTGACGCGGCGCGCCGAATCGCCATGAGCCGGAATTCCCAGGCACACGCCTCGCCTTGAGTGAACCTAAGTACTGCAGTTGAACGCTCATCGACGCCGATTTTTTCAACGCTGGCGCGGGGTTGACGCTATTTGGCACACTCACCCGATGAGTGAAGCCGACGAACCGAGGAAGACCGCGCTGGCGCAGGCCAGCGCGCAGGCGATGGCGATCGACACGATGGGCGGTCGCGTGCACGTGCGCTGGGACGACACGGCCCAAGCCACGCCGCACGGACAGATCGTGTTCTTTGCCGAATTCCTGGCCACGGCCGGTGTGTTCGATCGCTGGGTAGACAGCTGCCCACTGAGCTACAGCAGCCCCAACGCATCGCGACCTCGCGACGTGCTGGGCACGCTGATGCTGGGCATCCTGGCCGGCAGCAAACGCTACGCGCACATCGCCGGCGTTCGCGGCGACGCCGTGGCGGCCAAGGCCTTGGGACTGCATGGCATGGTCAGCGAAGACTCGGTGCGCCGCGCGTTGGCGGCGATGAAGCCCGAAGCCAGCGAACCCTGGATGCGCAGCGCGCTGATGTCCAGCGTGCGCGGCGCGCTGGATCGGCCCTGGGTGCTTGACATCGACGCCACCATCAAGCCGCTGTACGGCCGGCAGCAAGGTGCCGAGATCGGCTACAACCCGCACAAGCCGGGACGCCCCAGCCACGTGCTGCACACCTTCTGGGTGGGCAACCTGCGCCTGGTACTCGACGCCGTGCTCGGCTCGGGCAAGCAGCACACCTCGGGACACGCCAAGGCAGCGATGGCGCGGCTGCTCGACGAACTGGGCGACAGGGCCCCGGCGCTGGTGCGCGGGGACTGCGGCTACGGCAACGAGGACATCATCGACGTGTGCGAGCAGCGCGGCTTGAGCTACCTGCTGCGGCTGCGCAAGACGGCCAACGTGAAGCGGCTGATCGAGCGGCTGTTCCGGCGCGAGGACTGGACGCGCGCCACCGAGGCCAGCCAAGGCTGGCAGGCCATCGAGGACGAGTTGCGCCTGAGCGGCTGGAGCCGTGCGCGCCGCGTGGTGGTGCTGCGCCGGCGCATCAAGCGCGACATCGCGCTGACGGTCAAGCGCAAGGGCAAGAACGATCGCGGCGATCAACTCGTGCTGGCACTGCCGTACGACGAGGTGCAGGACAACGCACATCTGTGGGAGTACACCGTGCTGGCGACCAACGCGAGCTACGACATTGCCGCCATCGGCCAGCTCTACCGCGACCGCTGCGACTGCGAGAACGGCTTCGACGAACTGAAGAACCAATGGGGCTGGGGCGGCTTCACGACGCACGACATGCACCGCAGCCAGCTCACCGCACGCGCCGTGGCGCTGGTCTACAACTGGTGGAGCTGGTACGTGCGCGCGGCCAATCCGCAGGCGCGGCGCGAGGCGCTGACGAGCCGCCCGCTGCTGCTGGCCGCCGTGGGTCGAGCCACCAGCAGCGGCAACCAGACCACGCTGTACCTCACGCCGATGCACGCCGAAGCCGGGTTGATCAAGTCCATGATCGCCAACGTTCATGCGGCTATCCGGCATGTCAGGTCGGCTGCGGAGCAGTTGCCAAAGCTTGACCGCTGGCGAGCACTCCTGGACTACATCTGCCTGCGCATCGTCGGCCAGATCAGCCTGCCAACCCCGCCGCCGACGCTCGCGGCGCCTGGATAGCTGCTGTTTTTAGGGTGAAAGCACGCGAGCTGAATCGGACGACCACGCCGGCCGATCATTGCAACGGCGCGCCGGGCAGACTGCGACTACGGATGCAGCACGCGATCGGCAAGTGCGTCCCAGACCGGCGCGAGTGCGCGCGGCAGGCCGGGCAGTTCGCCGAGGTCGACGCGGCTCTCGCCCGGCGCGTGAAAGTCGGCGCCGCGCGAGGCGAGCAGATCGAGCTCGAGTGCGAGCGCCTCATATCTGACTGCATCGGCGCCCGAGTGCGAACCGGTCACGACCTCCACCCCCCGTCCGCCGTGCGCCTTGAATTCGGCGAACAGCGCCGCCTCCTCGTTCCGTGTGAATTTGTAGCGCCCCGGGTGGGCGACGACCGCGATGCCGCCGGCCTGCGTGATCCAGCGCACGGCGTCGCCGAGGCTGGCCCAGCGGTGCTCGACGTAACCCGGCTTCCCGCGCACGAGATAGCGGCGAAAGACCGCCTGCATATCCCGGCAGACGCCGGATTCGACGAGGAAGCGCGCGAAATGGGTGCGCGAGATCAGCGCCGGGTTGCCGGCGTAGCACAGTGCGCCGTCGAAGCAGCCTTCGATGCCGACCGCGGCGAGGGATTCGGCGATCGCCCGTGCCCGCCATTCGCGCCCGTCGCGCGTCTGGCGCAGCCCTTCGCGCAGAGCGGCGTCGTCGATGTCGACGCCGAGGCCGACGATATGCACCGTGCTGCCGGCAAACGTGACCGAGATCTCGACGCCGGTGAGATACGGCAGGCCGATGCCTGCCGCGGCGTCTCGCGCCTCGCGCTGGCCGCCGAGCTCGTCGTGGTCGGTCAGCGCCCAGAGTTCGACGCCGTTGTCCTTCGCGCGCCGGGCGAGCGCGGCCGGCGCGAGCGTGCCGTCGGAGACGAACGAATGGCAATGCAGATCGGCATTCAGCCCGTGCGTGGTGCTGTCCAAGGTGCGAGCCGGCCCGGTCAGCGGCGCTTGGCCGACTTGCCCGACGCACGCGGCGCCGACTTGGCCGCGCGCTTGGACGACGCCGCGCGCGAGCGCGCCGACGCCTTCAAGGCGCGATCCGCACCCTTCACCGCCGCCAGCTCGGCGGCGGCGCCGCGTGCGCCCCCGCCGGCCTTGCCCGCGGCATCGCCGAACTTGTCGCGCCGCGCGCGCAACAGCATTGCCTGTTCGGCATCGTCGTCGACGAGACGGAAGTCGATCTTGCGTCCATCGAGATCGACGCGGCTGACCTGCACCCGCAGCCGCGAGCCGACGACGTAGCGCAGGCCGCTGCGTTCGCCGCGCAGTTCCTGGCGCACCTCGTCGAAGCGGAAATATTCGCCGCCGAGCTCGGTGATGTGCACGAGGCCCTCGACATACAGGCCGTCGAGCTGGACGAAGAGGCCGAAGCTCGTCACCGCGCTGACCGTGCCGCCGAATTCCTCGCCAAGATGCTCGCGCATGTAGCGGCACTTGAGCCAGGCCTCGACGTCGCGCGACGCCTCGTCGGCGCGGCGCTCGTTGGCGCTGCAGTGCGCGCCGGCGACTTCCCACTGTTCCTCCTCGCCCGCGCCCTTCTTCGCCCGGCCGGCGGGCTCGGTCGCGCCGCTGATGAGGCTGTAGCGCTTGCCGCCGAGCAGCGCCTTGATGACGCGGTGCACCAGCAGGTCGGGGTAGCGCCGGATCGGGCTCGTGAAGTGCGTATAGGCCGGATACGCGAGGCCGAAGTGGCCGCTGTTGGCGCCGGTGTAGATTGCCTGCTGCATGGAGCGCAGCAGCATGGTGTGGATCTGCTGCGCATCGGGACGATCCGCGGTCGCGGCGGCGATCGACTGGTATTCGCCCGGCTGCGGGTCGTCGCTGATCGAAAGCCCGAGGCCGAGCGCGCGCAGGTAGTTCTGCAGCAGCGTGCGCTTCTCGGGCGTCGGCCCTTCGTGTACGCGGTACAGCGCGGGGTGCTTGGCGAGCGCGATGAAGCCGGCCGAGCAGACGTTGGCGGCGAGCATCGCCTCCTCGATCAGCTTGTGCGCCTCGGTGCGGGTGCGCGGCTCGATGCGTTCGATGCGGCCGCTCTCGTCGCAGACGATCTGCGTCTCGGGCGTCTCGAAGTCGATCGCGCCGCGCCGCGCGCGCTCCTTCAGCAAGGCGCGATAGACATCGTTGAGGTGCAGCAGATCGGCGATGCGCTCCTTGCGCCGCGCCGCCTCGGGGCCGCGCGTATTGGACAGGATCGCCGCGACCTCGGTGTAGGTAAAGCGCGCCTGCGAGCGGATCACCGCCGGGTAGAACTGATAGGCGTGGATCAGGCCGGCGGCCGTGACGATCATGTCGCACACCATCGCGAGGCGGTCCTCGTTCGGATTGAGCGAGCACAGGCCGTTCGAGAGCTTCTCCGGCAGCATCGGGATCACGCGCCGCGGAAAGTAGACCGAGGTCGCGCGCTCGTAGGCATCGCGGTCGATCGGCTCGCCCGGCTTGACGTAGTGGCTCACGTCGGCGATCGCGACGACGAGCCGCCAGCCCTCGACCGCGCTCTTGCCGCGGCCCTGCTTGTACGGCTCGGCGTAGACCGCGTCGTCGAAGTCGCGTGCGTCCTCGCCGTCGATCGTGACGAGCGGCACGTCGGTGAGATCGATGCGGCCCTTGCGGTCGGCAGGGCGGATCGCGTCCGGCAGGTCGGCCGATTGCGCGAGCGTCTCGGGCGAGAAGCGGTGCGGCACCTCGTACTTGCGCACCGCGATCTCGATCTCCATGCCGGGGTCGTCGATCTCGCCGAGCACCTCGGTCACCCGCCCCATCGGCTGCGAATAGAGCGACGGCGGCTCGGTCAGTTCGATCGCGACGACTTGGCCCGCGGCGGCATTCGCGAGGCCGTTCTTCGGCACCATGATGTCCTGGCCGTAGCGCTTGTCTTCCGGCGCGACGAGCCAGATGCCGCTTTCGTGCAGCAGGCGGCCGATGATCGGCGCCTTGCGCCGCTCGAGGATCTCGAGCACGCGCCCCTCGGGGCGGCCCTTGCGGTCGTAGCGGACGATGCGCAGCCGGACGCGGTCGCCGTGCAGCACGGAGCGCATCTCCTGCGGAGACAGATAGATGTCGGGCTGGCGATCGGCGCGCTGCACGAAGCCGTGGCCGTCGCGGTGGCCCTGGACCACACCCTCGACTTCGCTCATCAGCGTGGCGGCGTCGATCGATGGTTTGGAATCGGACATGATTTTTGCAATGATAGAATTTCAACCTTCCTGAAATGCCCAGGTGGCGGAATTGGTAGACGCACTAGTTTCAGGTACTAGCGGGTAACTCCGTGGGGGTTCGAGTCCCTTCCTGGGCACCAGATGAAATGGCCGCATCATGCGGCCGTTTTTGTTTGTGGCGGATGCGGGCGCCGAGCAGGCGCAGGCAGCGGGTGCGGGTCGCGTCGATCCGTGATTGCGGGCTGGAAGCGCGGCGCGTCAAATCGCGAACTTCTTGGCCAGCCCTTCGGGCCGCAGGCCGTCGTATTCCTCGAACGGCTGGTGAATCCAGGGGCTGGTCGGCAGCAGTTCGACGAAATAGTCGGGGGTGTAGGACGAAACGCCCTTCGTCCAGATCACGGCCGAGCGCAGCTCGCTGATCGAGGGCATGCCGCGCAGCCGATCGACGACCGCGCGCAGTGTGACGCCCGAGTCGGCAAGATCGTCGACCAGCAGCACGCGGCCGGCGAGCTCGCCCTGCGGCAGCGTGATGTACTTGGCGATGTCGAGGCGGCCCTGGATCGTCCCTTCCTCAGCGCGGTACGAGCTCGTCGACATGATCGCCAGCGGCTTGTCGAAGACGCGCGACAGCACGTCGCCCGGCCGCATGCCGCCGCGCGCGAGGCACAGGATCTGGTCGAACGCCCAGCCCGACCCGCTGACCTTGAGCGCGAGGCGCTCGATCAGCATGTGGTACTCGTCCCAGGAGACGTAGAGATGTTTGCCGTCGTCGGTCAGCATGGCGCGCTCCGTGCGGGGTTCAGGCGGTGTAGGGATGGCGCAGCACGATCGTGTGCTCGCGGTCGGGTCCGGTCGAGACCATGTCGATCGGCGCGCCGATGAGTTGCTGCACGCGTTCGAGGTAGCGCCTCGCCGCGAGCGGCAGCGCATCCCAGCGCGTCGCGCCGAAGGTCGATTCCTGCCACCCCGGGAAGCTCTCGTAGACCGGCTTGCAGGCGAAGATCTCGTCGGCGTCGAGCGGCAGGATATCGAGCGCGCGGCCGTCGATCTCGTAGCCGACGCAGACCTTGATCTCGGGCAGCCCGTCGAGCACGTCGAGCTTCGTGATGCAAAGCCCCGACAGGCCGTTGATGATCGTCGAGCGCTTGAGCAGCGCGGCGTCCAGCCAGCCGCAGCGCCGCGCCCGGCCGGTGACGGTGCCGCGCTCCTGGCCGACGGTCGAGAGGTGGTGACCGACGCTGCCCGCCTCGTCGATCGCCAGCTCGGTCGGGAACGGCCCGGAGCCCACGCGCGTCGTATACGCCTTCGTGATGCCGAGGATGTAGTGCAGCATCTCGGGGCCGACGCCGGCGCCGGCCGCCGCGTTGCCGGCGACGCAGTTGCTCGACGTGACGTACGGGTAGGTGCCGTGATCGATATCGAGCAGCGTGCCCTGCGCGCCCTCGAACAGGATGTTGGCGCCGCCGCGCTGCGCGCGGTGGATCATGTAGCCGACGTCGCCGAGCATCGGCTTCAACTGCTCGGCGGCGCGCATCGCGAGTTCGAAGATCGGCTCGAACGCGAGCGGCTGCGCCTTCAGGATGCCGACGAGCGTCGCGTTGTGCAGGTCGAGCAACTCGCGCAGCTTCTTCGCGAAGCGATCGGGGTGCTTCAGGTCCTGCACGCGCAGCGCGCGGCGCGCGACCTTGTCCTCGTAGGCGGGGCCGATGCCCTTGCCGGTGGTGCCGATCTTGCCCGCGCCGCTGGATTCGAGCAGCGCCTCGCGGGCCTTGTCGAGCGCGACGTGGATCGGCAGGATCAGTGGGCACGATTCGCTCAGATAAAGCCGCGATCGGACCTCGACGCCGATCGCCTCGAGGCGCTCGATCTCGGCCAGCAGATGCACCGGATCGACGACCACGCCGTTGCCGATGTAGCAGGCCACGCCCTCGCGCATGATCCCCGACGGGATCAGCTGCAGCGCCGTCTTCACGCCCTTGATGACGAGCGTGTGACCGGCGTTGTGTCCGCCCTGGAAGCGCACGACGCCCTGGGCGTGATCGGTCAGCCAGTCGACGACCTTGCCTTTGCCCTCGTCGCCCCATTGGGTGCCGACGACGACGACATTGCGGCCGCCGCGGTCGCCCCCTGCCTTGCCTGCGTTGTCCATGGTCCTGTACAGCTTCCCTTGGTTCGGTGTCGCGCGCCTCACAGCGCGCGCAGTACCCATTTTCCGGCCTGCGCGACGAGTTCACGGTCGCAGGCAAACTCCTGTCCCTCGTGCTCGTGCCCCGGCAGCACGCACACGACCACCTCGCCCTGCTCGCGCAGGCGCCGCACCGCGGCGCGCAGCGCCATGTCGTCGGCCCACGGCGCCCGCACCGCGGCCGGCATCTCGTGCTGCGATGCGAGCGCGGCGACTTCCTTCAGATCCATCGAGAAGCCGACCGCCGGCCGGGTGCGGCCGAAGACGGCGCCGACCTCGTCGTAGCGCCCGCCGCGCGCCAGCGCATCGCTCGTCGCGCCGGCGTAGATCGCGAAGCGCGCGCCGCTGTAGTAGGCGTAGCCGCCGAGGTCGGCCAAGTCGAAACCGATCTGCAACTGCGGGAAGGCGAGGCGCAGATGCTTCGCCAGCCAGGCCAGATCGTCGAGCGCCGCCACGACCTGCGGGCGCGGCGGCAGTTCGCGGCGTGCCGCGGCGATGACCTCGTCGCCGCCGTACAGGCGCAGCATCGCATGCAGCGCGTCGCGCGTGCCCGGCGGCAGACCGCGTGCGTGCTCGGCGAGTGCCGGTGCATCCTTCGCGGCGAGCGCCGAGTGCACCGCAGCGGCACGCTCGTCGTCGGCGCCGGACCCGGCCAGCACGCCGCGCAGCACGCGGGCATCGCCGAGATCGACGACCAGCCCTTCGACGCCGACCCGCTGCAAGGCATCGAGCGCGAGTTCGAGCACTTCGAGATCGGCCTCGAGCCCGGCGTGGCCGTAGACCTCGGCGCCGAACTGCAACGGCTCACGCGTCGCGCGCAGACCCGACGGCCGGGTGTGCAGCACCGGCCCGCAATAGCACAGCCGCGTCACGCCATCGCGATTGAGCAGATGGGCATCGATGCGCGCGACCTGCGGCGTCGTATCGGCGCGCACGCCGAGCGTGCGGCCGCTGAGCTGGTCGACGAGCTTGAAGGTCTTGAGGCCGAGTTCGCGCCCGGTGCCCGTCAGGAGCGACTCGAGATGCTCGAGCAGCGGCGGCATCACCAGCTCGCAGCCGTAGCCGCGCGCAACATCGAGCAGGGTGCGGCGGATCTCCTCGATGCGTCTGGCCTCGGCGGGCAGGACATCGCAGACATGCTCGGGCAGGAGCCACGCAGACGACATTGCAGGAAGGCGCCGCAGTCAAATGAACGATTGTACGGGGCGCGTTCGGCGACCCGGCCTCAGCGGCGCACGCTCACGGCCAGAACAGCAGCAGCATCGCGATGCCGGCGATCATGCTCGTCAGGCCGAGGAAGCGGATCTGCCCGTCGCTGAAGCGGATCGCGCGCTCGAAGACGCGCCGCCATGCATCCGGGTTGAGAAACGGGAGCAGCCCCTCGATGACGAGCATCAGCGCCAGCGCCGCGAGCAGGTTGTCCCACAAGGACGTGCGCTCCGGCTATTTGCGTGCCGATTCCGCCGGCGACGAACCCGCACCGCGCATCGCCTTGAAGAATTCGCTGCTCGCGTCCAGCACCATCACGTCGGACTTGTTGTGAAAGCTCGCCCGATAGGCGTCCAGGCTGCGATAGAACTGCGCGAACTGCGGATCGCGGCCGAAAGCGTCGGCGAACAGCGCGGCCGCCGCGGCGTCGCCCTCGCCCTTGACCTTCTGCGCATCGCGATAGGCCTCGGCGATGATCACCTCGCGCTGGCGGTCGGCATCGGCGCGGATCTTCTCGCCTTCGGCCGCGCCGGTCGACCGCAGTTCGTTGGCGACGCGCTTGCGCTCGGACTCCATGCGGCGGTAGACGGCGTCGGTGATATTCGCCGAGAAGTCGACCCGCTTGATGCGCACGTCGACGATCTCGATGCCGAACGACTTGGCTTCGTTGTCGAGACGCCGGCGCACGCCCTGGACGATCTGCCCACGCTCGCTCGAAAGCACGGCCTGCACGGTGCGCTGGGTCACTTCCTCGTTGAACGCGGCCTGCACGATCGGACTCAGCCGCGCTTCGACGTTGCGGATATCGACCCCGTTGTTGCGGATGAACTGGCGCGGCTCGGTGACGCGCCACTTGACCATCCAGTCGATCACGAGGCTCTTCTTCTCGGCGGTGAAGATCGGCTTGCTCTCCGGGCTGTCGAGCGACTGTATCCGCCGGTCGAGGAAGACGACGTTCTGGAACGGCGGCGGCAGCTTGAAATACAGGCCGGGTTCGGTGATGACGGTCCTGATCTCGCCGAGAGCGTAGACCGCGGCGTACTGCCTCTGATCGACGATGAACATCGTCGAGAACGCGGCCATCAGCGCGAGCAATATGCCGGCAACGATGATTCCTATGCGATTCATAACGTGCGTTTCCTGCGCGCCGGTCAGCGGCCGTCGCGATCGCGGCTGCGCAGCCCGTCGCGCGAACGGCTGTCGTTCGTGCTGCCGCCCGCGGCCGGCGGCGGAATGACCGGCGCGGTCTGGGCCGGCGCCGCGCCGGGCGCCGGACCGGCGGCCGACTGCTGCAGCAGCTTGTCCAGCGGCAGATAGAGCAGATTCGAGTTGTTGCGGACGTCGACCATCACCTTGCTGACGTTGGAGAGAACCTGCTGCATCGCATCGATATACATCCGGTCACGTGTCACGGTCGGCGCTCGCTTGTATTCGGCCAGCACACTCGTGAAGCGCTGCGTATCGCCCTGTGCCTGCGCGGTGACGCGCGACTTGTAGCCCTGCGCCTCCTCGCTCAGGCGCGCGGCGTCGCCGCGGGCGCGCGGGATCACGTCGTTCGCGTAGGCCTGGCCCTCGTTCTTCAGCCGCTCGCGGTCGGCGCCGGCCTTGAACGCGTCGTCGAACGCGGCCTGTACCTGCTCGGGCGCCTGCACGCTCTGGATATTGGTATTGACGACCAGGATGCCGGCCTTGAGCTGGTCGAGCTGCTGCTGGATCGATTTCTGCATGTCGGCGGCAAGCACGTCGCGGCCCGCGTAGAGCACCAGATCCATCGTGCTGTTGCCGACGATCGCGCGCACCGCCGACTCGGCGGCGAGCACGACGGCTTCGTCCGGATTGCGGTTCTCGAACAGATAGTCGCGCGCATCCGTGAGCCGGTATTGAATGGTGAAGCGGATATCGACGATATTCTCATCCTGCGTCAGCATCGACGATTCACGCAGCCCGGTGGCGGGCACGACCCGGTTGCTGCCGACCTCGACCGTGCGCAACTGCGTGAAGGGCACCGTCTCGTGGGCCTGGAACGGCGCCGGGAAGCGCCAGTTGAAGCCGGCGCCGACCGTCCCGGTATAGCGGCCGAACGAGGTGATCACCGCCTGCTGGCCTTCCTGCACGATGAAGAATCCGCTGCCCAGCCAGATCAGAAGCACGACCGCCCCGATGAGGAGGGCGCCGATGCCGGCGCTCTTCATGTCGGGCTGAAAGCCTGGCCCGCCGCCATTGCCACCGCCGCCGGAATTGCCGCCGCGCTGGCCCGTCTTGCCGCCGAACAGGCCGCCGAGCTTCCTGTTGACATCGCGCCAGAGTTCTTCCAGGTCCGGCGGACCGTCGCCGCGGCCGCTGTTGAAGATGCGGTTGCGCGCCGCACCTGCCAGCCCCGCAAGCAGCGCCGAAACGGCACGCGCGAGCGCGATCCAGGGCCGCGGCTCGGGCGGGGAAGGCGTGGTCGGGGCGGGAAGACTGGTGCTCATGCGTGTGATTCGAGTGGGCGCGCGGCAGGATTGTCCACGATGGCCGCGGGCGTTCCCGCGTCGCCCTCAACTGGGGCCATCGGCGCTGCATTCAAGTCGCCTTCGAGTGCGCCGGCCACGGCGCGCGCGATCAGCGCACGCAACACGTCGAGTCCGGTGCCTTCGCGGGCGCTGACGAAGACGCGCGCCATGCGCACGCCGCCTTCGGCGACGACCGCATCATGCGCGATGCGCGGACGCTGGTTCGCGTCCAGGCTGTCCAGCTTGTTGAAGACGAGCAGTTGCGGGACGTGGTCGGCGCCGATCTCGCGCAGCACGCGCTGCACCTCGGCAATCTGCTCGTCGCGCTGCGCGCTGGCCGCGTCGACGACGTGCAGCAGCAGGTCGGCGTCGGCCGCCTCGTCGAGCGTCGCCTCGAACGCTTCGACCAGCTTGTGCGGCAGATCGCGAATGAAGCCGACCGTATCGGACAGGCTCACCGAGCGCGCGACACCCTCGAGGTAGAGCGCGCGCGTCGTCGTATCGAGCGTCGCGAACAGCTGGTCGGCGGCATAGGCGCCGGCCTTGACGAGCGCATTGAAGAGCGTCGACTTGCCGGCGTTCGTATAGCCGACGAGCGAGACGCGGAAGGCGCCGTTGCGCTGGCGCGCCTTGCGCTGCGTGCCGCGCTGGCGCTTGACCTTCGCGAGCCTCGCCTTCAGCGCCTTGATGCGCTCGCCGATCATGCGGCGGTCGAGTTCGATCTGCGCCTCGCCCGGGCCGCCGCGGGTGCCGATGCCGCCTTGCTGGCGCTCGAGATGGCTCCAGCGCCGCACCAGGCGCGTCGCGAGGTATTCGAGCCGGGCGAGCTCGACCTGCAGCTTGCCTTCGTGACTTTGCGCGCGCGCGCCGAAGATCTCCAGGATCAGCATCGTCCGATCGGCGACGGCGACACCCAGATGGCGCTCCAGGTTGCGCTGCTGCGCCGCCGACAGCGGCTGGTCGAAGAGCACCGCCTGTGCGCCGTGGCCGAGCACCAGCGCCTTGATCTCGTCGGCCTTGCCGGAGCCGACGAAGAGCGCGGCGTCGGGCGCCTTGCGGCGGCAGACGACGCGCTCGACGACGGCGTCGCCGGCCGATTCGGCCAGCTGGGCCAGCTCGTCGAGCGTGGCATCGAACCCCGGAGCGCCGAAATCGACGCCGACCAGGATCGCGCGCGGGCGATCGCCGCCGGACGGCGCTTCGATCGGGGTTGCCGCGTCCGCGCGGCGCGTGGTCGAGTGCTTCAGCTCGCTTGGGGCGTTTCGGCCGTCTGGAAGTTCACGGCGCGCCCGGGCACGACGGTCGAGATCGCGTGTTTGTAGACCATCTGCGTCACCGTATTGCGCAGCAGGACGACATACTGGTCGAACGAATCGATGTGGCCCTGCAGCTTGATGCCGTTGACGAGGTAGATCGAAACCGGCACATGCTCCTTGCGAAGGAGGTTCAGGAACGGGTCCTGCAGCAGCTGACCTTTGTTGCTCACGATATGCTCCGTGATGATATTGAACGAGGTGACACGTTAACACAGCACCGCGCGCGGCGGCCCTCGCCGCAGCCGCCTCAGCCGCCGCGGTCCCTGAACGGATTCTTCGACGACCGCAGCTCGATGCGCAGCGGCGTGCCGACGAGCTTGAAGTGGGCCCGGATGCGGCCTTCGAGATAGCGCTTGTAGGCATCCGTGACGTGCTCGAGCGAATTGCCGTGGATGACGACGACCGGCGGTTTCATGCCGCCCTGGTGCGCGTAGCGCAGCTTGGGCCGGAATGTCCCCGCGCGCTTGGGCGCCTGGTGCAGGACCGCCTCCTGCAGCAGCCGGGTCAGCACCGGCGTGCTCATCTTCTTTACCGCCGACGCGTGGGCCTCGGCGATCGCCTTCCACAGCGGCGCCAGCCCCTGGCGCTTCAGGGCCGAGATGTGCGCGACCGGCGCGAATTTCAGGAAGGCGAGGCGCTGCGTGATCGAGCGCTCCAGCAGTTCGCGCTGGTAGGCGTCGATCGCGTCCCACTTGTTGACAGCAAGCACGACGGCACGACCGCTGTCGAGGATATAGCCGGCGATATGCGCATCCTGGTCCGACACGCCCTGCGTCGCATCGAGCAGCAGCAGCACGACGTCGGCGCCGGCGATCGCCTGCAGCGTCTTGACGACCGAGAATTTCTCGACCGCCTCGAACACCTTGCCCTTGCGGCGCAGCCCGGCGGTATCGATCAGCTCGAACGAGCGGCCATTGCGCTCGAACGGAATGCGGATCGCATCGCGCGTCGTCCCCGGCTCGTCGAAGGCAACCAGCCGTTCCTCGCCGAGCCAGGTATTGATGAGCGTGGACTTGCCGACGTTCGGCCGCCCCGCGACGGCGAGCCGGATCGGAGCGTCTTCGGGCGCCGGCTCGGCTTCGTCCTCCGGCTCGAAACCGGCGAGCACGGCGTCGAGCAGGCTGCGAATCCCCTGCCCGTGGGCGGCCGATACAGGGTGCGGCTCGCCGATGCCGAGTTCGTGGAATTCGGCCAGCAGCGGCGAATCGCTCATGCCCTCGGCCTTGTTGACGGCAAGAAAGACCTTCTTGCCGGCGGCGCGCAGATAGCGCGCGATATCCGCGTCCTGGCCGGCGAGGCCGCTGCGGACATCGACGACGAAGATCACCGCATCTGCTTCGGCGACCGCCTGGCGCGCCTGGCGCGCCATCGCCTTGACGATGCCGCTCGTGCTGTCGGGCTCGAAGCCGCCGGTATCGACGACGATGAACTCGCGCCCGTCGTGGCGGCCGTCGCCGTAGTGGCGGTCGCGCGTCAGGCCGGCGAAGTCGGCGACGATCGCATCCCGGCTCTTCGTGATCCGGTTGAAGAGCGTCGACTTGCCGACGTTGGGGCGGCCGACGATCGCGATGACGGGCTTCATGCGCCGCTCCTGCACGCCGCGGCGGGCCGTGGCGTCACTCCGGCCGGAATGCGAACAGGCCGCCGCTGCTCGTGACGACGAGGACGGTCTTGTCCGACAGCGCCGGAGCGGTCGTGATCGCGCTGCCGTCGGTCGTCAGGCGCAGCAGGGCCCGGCCGTCTTCCTTGGCCAGAAAGTGGACGATGCCTTCGATATCGCCGAAGATCGCGGTGCGCCCGACGAGCAGCGGCGCGCTCAGCTCGCGATAGAGCATCTTGTCGCTGGTCCACGCCACTTCGCCGTCCTTCGTTTGCCAGGCGGTGATCCGATCCGACCCGTCGGCGCCGACGACGATCTGCGCGTCGCCCGCGATGCCCTGGTTGCCGCCGACCTTGCGCGTCCACACGATCGAGCCGCGCTCGGCGTTCACGCAGCCGACCGCATTCTGGAAGGCCCGCGCGCAGACGACGTCGCCGATGCGCGCGATCGGCGCGAGCAGATCCGACAGGCGCTCGACCTCGTTGGCGCCGCGCGGCGTCGCGACCGCGACCTCCCAGCGCAGCGTGCCCTGCAGCGGATCGACGCCCGCGAGCTTGGGCCCCTGGCCGACGAGCAAGGTGTCCTTGAACGCGCTGAGCACGCCGGCCTGCAGCAATGTCAGCGGGTCGCTCGGCCTTCGCAGCACCCACAGGCTGCGGCCGCTCTGGGCGTCGAAGGCCGACACGACGCGGTCCACGCTCATCACGAAGACGCGATCGCCGGCGACCAGCGGCGCCGTCGCGACCCGCGCGCCCAGGCGCGCCCGCCACGCGATGCGGCCGGCTTCGACGACGATCAGCTCGTTGTCGCGCGAGACGACCGCGCTGTACCTGCCGTCGCTGCCGACGCCGGCGGCCAGCGGCACGCCGACATTCGCGCGCCACAGCTCGGTGCCGGTATCGGCCTGCAGCGCGAGCAGCGTGCCGTCGCTGGCGGCGACCGTGAACGTGCCGCCGCTCGAAGCCGTGCGGTTGACGGCGACCTGAAGCGGGAAGTCGACCTTTGCGACGCGCTGGCTCCAGACCTGGCGCCCGCCGATCTGCGCCGTGAGCGGCTCGAGCGGCGTCGGCTTCGGCTTGGGCGTGCCGGAGCATGCGGCCAGCAGTGCCGCGGCGGCGAGCACGAGCCAGGCGCGGCGCGCAAGCCTCATTTCGGGCTCGCACCCACGAGGCCGTCCGGCGCGGGCGCGGCGCCGAGCGCGGTCAGCTTGGCGTCGATCAGCCGCCGGTACTCGACGTTCGGATCCATCGTCTTCCACGCGCTCTGGTAGGCGGCGCGCGCCTCGTCCTTCTTGCCCTGGGCAAGCAGCACGTCGCCGCGCCGGTCGGCGGCGAGCGCGAAGAACTCCTTCGCGCCTATCGCGTCGAGCTGCTCGAGCGCCTCGTCGTATTTCTTCTCTTCGAGCAGGATGCCCGCCAGGCGCAGTCGCGCGATCGCCCGGTATTCGGGCTGTCCGCCCTTCTCGGCGACCCACTCGAGCGTCGCCCGCGCGTGGTCGCGTTCGCCGCCGTCGTACTGCGTCTTGGCCGTCAGCAGGCCACCCTGCTCGGCATAGACCGTACCCGGGTAGCGATCCTTCAGGTCGCCGAAGATGCGCAGCGTGCGCGCCGCGTCACCGCTCTGGGCGGCCTGCTCGAGCTGGTCGAAGATCGCGCCGGCCTTCGTCGCCTGGCTGCGCTGCCACAGATTCCAGCCGTTCCACGCCGCATAGCCGCCGAGGACGACGATCAGCACCCAGGTGATGAGGTTGCCGTATTTGTTCCAGAACGCCTTGAGCTGGTCGAGCTGTTCCTGTTCTTCGAGGTCGAGATGGGTGGCCATGACTTTGCGGGCGGGCTTCGGGCGAAGCTGCGATTATGCGTTGCGCAGGCTCGCCGCCCAGTCGGCGACGGCCGCGAGCGGCAGGTTGCGTTGCGCGGCACCGGCGTCGCGCAAGGGCTTCACCGCCACCTCGCCGCGCGCCAGCTCGTCGGCGCCGAAGATCAGCGCGTGGCGCGCGCCGCTCGCGTCGGCGCGCTTGAATTGCGACTTCACGCTGCCCCAGCCGGCCGCACCCGCGGCATGCATCTGCACCGACAGCCCCGCGGCGCGCAAGGCCTCGCAGGTGTTCATCGCCGCCGCCAGCGCATCGGGGCCGGGGACGACGGCGTAGACGTCGGGCGCCGGCCCCTCGGCCGCGATCTTCGTCGCGTCGAGCAGCAGCATCATGCGCTCGATGCCCATGCCCCAGCCGACGGCCGGCGCGGGCTTGCCGCCGAGCTGCTCGACGAGCGTGTCGTAGCGCCCGCCGCCGCACACCGTGCCCTGCGATCCGAGGTGGTCGGTGATCCACTCGAAGACGGTCAGGTTGTAGTAGTCCAGGCCGCGCACCAGCCGCGGATTGACGCGGTACGGCAGCCCGGCGGCGTCGAGCACGGCGCGCACGCCGTCGAAATGCGCGAGCGACGCCGCACCGAGGAAGTCGATCAGCCTGGGCGCCGCCTCGACCATCGCCTGCAGCGCCGGATTCTTGGTGTCGAGGATGCGCAGCGGATTGGTGTGCAGGCGCCGGCGCGCGTCCTCGTCGAGCACCGCGGCGTGGCGCTCGAAGTGCGCGATCAGCGCCGCGCGGTGCGCGAGGCGCTCGTCGGCCTGGCCGAGGCAGTTGATCTCGAGCCGCACGTCGCGCCCCTCGGCCAGGCCGAGGTCGCGCAGCAGCGCGCGGCACATCAATATCTGCTCGGCATCGACGTCCGGGCCGGCGTGGCCGAGCGCCTCGACATCGATCTGGTGGAACTGGCGATAGCGCCCCTTCTGCGGCCGCTCGTGGCGAAACAGCGCGACATGCGACCACACCCGCAGCGGCCCGTTGTAGAGTGCGTTGTGCTCGATCGCGGCGCGCACGATGCCGGCGGTCGCCTCCGGGCGCAGCGTCAGCTTGTCGCCGTTCATCGAATCCTCGAACGAGTACATCTCCTTCTCGACGATGTCGGTCACCTCACCCAGGCCGCGCACGAAGAGCGCCGTCGGCTCGACGATCGGGGTGCGGATGTTGGCGTAGCCGTAGCGCTGCATCAGTGCGCGCACCTTGGCCTCGAACCACTCCCAGCGCGCCGACTCGGGCGGCAGGAGGTCGTTCATGCCCTTGACGGCTTGCAGCGCGGCGGGGCGGGATGGTGCGGGCATGGCGGCGGCAATCATCAAGTTCGGATCGCGTGATTATCGAATGGCGCGGCACTGCCGGCCCGAGCCGGGGTGGCAGGCGCTCGACGCTACAGATCCTTCGCCATTGACATTGCCGCGCGCGATCCGCCAGTGGGTCGGCGCAAACAGCGCGCGTTCACGCATGCACCCTCGGCGCCGCCTCGGATCGCCAGCTGGTTGCTGCCGCGCTTCAACGGCCGTCGCGCAGGAAGCGCACTGCGAAGTTCTGCTGCGTCGGCGCCTGATGGTAGACGCCTTCGAGCGCATCGCGGGCCGCGTTGTAGCGCAAGGTGTAGCTCGATCCGTTGTAGCCGCCAGCGCGCAGTTCGAGGAAGACCAGCAGACCGCTGTCATCGCGTCGCGCCTCGGCCCTGGAGAACGGCAGCGGATTCGGGTTGGCGTAGCGGGCAATCAGTTGTCCGTCGGCGCCCACCGAGTCGATCGTCACGGTGTAACCCCCGTCCGGTCGCACCCAGCGCCCCTGAAGTGCGGACAGCGCTGGAGCGGACGCGGCAGGCGCCGACGCGGACTGCGCGCCGGCGAGGAGCGTCGACGCCGCGAGGGCCACCGCTGCGGCGAGGCGGACGATCATGGCGACGCTCACGCTTTGGCCTGCGCCTCCAGCGGCCCGTTGCCGCACCCGCTGATCCTGCGCAGGCTGTCGAAAGCAGGGGCCCTGAAGCCAACAACGCCGCAGCGGAAACCGAACGCGGCGGCGCCGCGATCTGCCCGGGGTCAAGTCACCGAACACTGCACGATTCGGCGCGCGGTCGATCGGATGACACACGGCATCGACGCACCGACGCTCGCGCGCGCGAGACATGCTTCCTTCGGCATCATCGGGTTGGCGTGTCACGCGCGGCGGCGACCGCGCGATCGACCTGCTCGCGCTCGGCAACGCTCGACTGTTCCGGCCCGAGCTTGTAGGCGACCTTCTCGATCGTGCCATTGAAGCGGAACGGCAGCGTGTAGCTCTCGTCGACTGGCGTGCGCGTGTCCATCCCGATATCCAGCGTCTCGTCGAGCGACATCAGGAACGGGATCGTGTGCTCCATCTTCTGCTGCGACAGCACCCTGCCGTCGACCGTCAGCGTGCCGGTGCCGCCCTTGCCGAGGCCGGGGCCGTCGGTCTTGAAATCGAACACGATCGTGTGCTTGCCGGGCGACAGCGAGCGTCCCACCCAGTCCTCGCCGCCGACGCCGCCCTCGAAGCGCGTGCGCTTCAGGTTGAGCAGGTTGTAGACGAACACCGGCTTGCCCTTGTGCAGGTACAGGCCATAGCCGCCGAAGCGCCCGCCCATGGTCGCGATCATGCCCTCGGCGCCCTCCTTAGGCACCGTGATATCGGCTGTGATGGTGTAGTCGCGGTTCAGCAGCGACGGCGCATTGCCGACCGGTATCCCCGAAATGACGCCGCTGTACTCGAAGGTCGTGCGGCCCGCGGTCGCACTCGGTCGCGGCGTGATGATCCGCGGCAGCACGGCATTGTCGATCGGGAAAACCTGGTGCTTGTTCGCTTCCGCGACGAACACCGCCTGCATTTCCTTCAGCTTGCCGGGCATCTTCGCGGCCAGGTCGTTGGCTTGCGAGTAGTCCTCGGCGACGTTGTAGAGCTCCCACTTGTATTCACCGACCGGCGGCAGCGGCTTCGCGCCGAGCAGCCAGGTCGGCTCGGGCGGCGTTGTGTTGGCATACCAGCCGTCCTTGTAGATGCCGCGATTGGCGAACATCTCGAAGTACTGCGTCGTGCGATTCGACGGCGCGGCCGCATTGGCCTTCTGGAAGGTGTAGGCCATGCTGACGCCGTCCATCGGCTTTTGCTTGATGCCGTCGACCATGTCGGGCGCGCGGATGCCGGCCGCCTCGAGGATCGTCGGCACGATGTCGATCACGTGGTGGAACTGGGTACGCACGCCGCCGACGTCGTCGATGTGGCCCGGCCACGAGATCGCCATGCCCTGGCGCGTGCCGCCGAAGTGCGAGGCCACCTGCTTGACCCACTTGAACGGCGTGTCGAAGGCCCAGGCCCAGGGCACGGCCATGTGCGGATAGGTCGCATCCGAGCCCCACGATTCGTAGAAGCGCAGGTATTCGGCCTCGGGCAGCTCGAGGATGCCGTTGGCGGCGGTCATCCAGTTCGGCGTGCCCATCAGCGTGCCTTCGGCACTCGTGCCGTTGTCGCCGTTGATGTAGATGATCAGCGTGTTGTCGAGCTTGCCCATGTCCTGCACCGCCTGGATCACGCGCCCGATCTCGTGGTCGCTGTACGCGGCGTAGGCAGCAAAGACGTCGGCCTGGCGCGTGACGATCTTCTTCTGCACTTCAGTGAGCGACTCCCACTTCGGCAGGCTGTCCGGCCAGGGCGTCAGTTGCGTGTTCGGCGGGATCACGCCCAAGCGCTTCTGGTTGGCGAAGATCGTTTCACGCAGCTTCTCCCAGCCCTGGTCGAACAGATGCATCTTGCTGATCCTGTCGATCCACTCCTTGGTCGGATGGTGTGGGTCGTGCGTCGCGCCCGGCACGTAGTAGACGAAGAACGGCTTGTCGGGCGCCGAGGCGTTCAACTCGCGCATTTGGCGGATCGCGTCGTCCGCCATGTCGGTGACGAGGTTGTAGCCCTTGTCGCCGAGCCAAGGGAACACGGCCGTGTGGTCCCGAAAGAGATAGGGCTGCCACTGGTCGGTCTCGCCACCCATGAAGCCGTAGAAGTACTGGAAGCCCATGCCGCTCGGCCACTGGTCGAACGGCCCGGCGACACTCGACAAGAAGGCGGGCGTGTTGTGGTTCTTGCCGAACCATGAAGTGGCATAGCCGTTCTCGGCAAGGATCCGCCCGATGGTCGCGTTATCGGGGCCGATGATCGAGTCGTAGCCCGGGAATCCGGTGGCCATTTCGCTGATCATGCCGAACCCGACCGCGTGGTGATTGCGCCCGGTGATGATCGCCGCGCGCGTCGGCGAGCACAGCGCGGTCGAGTGGAACTGTGTGTAGCGCAGCCCGGCTTTCGCGATGCGGTCGAGCGCCGGCGTCGGGATCACACCACCAAAGGTGCCGGGCACGCCGTAGCCCGAGTCGTCGGTCATGATCAGCAGCACGTTCGGCGCGCCCTTGGGCGGCACCACGGTCGGCGGCCACCATGGCTTGGAGGTCTTCGCGCCCTGCGTGATCACGCCGCCGAAGGCCGGCGGCGGCGGCGGCAACTGGTTGCCGGGGATGGTGGTGGTGGCGCTGGGCGTGCCCAGCGTGCCGGTGACCTGCTGCGCGCCGGAGGCCATGCTGCCCAGCAAGATCGCAGCAGCGCCGAACGCGATGAACCCTTGCTTGATGTGGATCGCCCGCATGACCGACCTCCGCCGTCGCTTCGTTGTGGATGCGCTGCGATGCTACGCAGCGTTGACGCGCCACAATTGACATTTGCGGACAAACGCATCCGACCGCGAACCTTCGATCGATCGCATGCCTGCGGAACTCTCATTGCCGACCTGATCCGCCGCGGCGCCCTGCTCGCCGCAAGCGAGGACTTCGGCCTGCAGGTCGGCGCGCGCTTCGAGCTCGAAGACCTCGGCCTGCTTGGCCATCTGGTCTGGCGTGCATCCACGGTCGGCGAGGCACTGCAGGAGTTGAACCGCTTCCTGCACCTGCAGGACCGCGGCAGCGTCAGTTACCTGCGCCCGGCGCAGGAGGGCGTGGTCTCGCTCGGTTGTTCGATCTTCGATCCGGACACGCCCGCCGCGGGCCTGGTCTACGACCTGGTGCTGGCGATGGGAATGCGCCTGCTGCGCCGGCTCGCCGGCGCGCGGTTCCGCGCCATCGAAGTGTGGTTTGCGCATGACGCGCCGAGTCGGGACGAGCCTTGGCGGTGCGCGTTCGGCGCGCCGCTGCGCTTTGACGCGCCGCGTGCCGAGATCCACTTCGCCGCCAACTGGCTGGGCGCGCCGCTGGCCGGCGCCGACGCGATGCAACATGCCCTGGTGCAGCGCGCGATCACGCTCGTCGAGGCGAGCGACGGACCCGATCTGGTCGGCCGCATGCGGGCCGCGGTGCGCGTCCTGCTGCTCACCGGCAATGCGTCGGCGGCATGCATTGCCGCGGCGCTCGGACTGCACGAGCGCACGCTGCGCCGGCGCCTGCGCGCCGAAGGCCAGACGCTGCAGGGCGTCGTGGCCCACGCACGCTTCGACGTCGCATGCCAGTTGCTGCGCGAGACGCACCTCGGGCTGGACGACATTGCCGACGCGCTCGGCTACGCCGAGGCTGCGGTCTTCGTGCGCGCGTTTCGCGGTTGGGCCGGCTGCACACCGGGGCAGTGGCGCCGGCGCATCGCAATCGACACGCCCGATCCGGCGCGCCGCTGAGATTTGCCTCGGGCGGCAAGTGCGACCGCGCGCCGCCGCTGCAGCGCGTCGGTTGCGCCGCCGTCGGTGCCGTGGCCGCGCGCTACGCTGCGCCGGGGCCGAAGCGCCTTTCGATGTAGGTCTCGACGAGGGCCTGGAACTCGGTCGCGATCGCGGCGCCGCGCAGCGTCAGCGCGCGCTCGCCGTCGATGAAGACCGGCGCGGCCGGCGCCTCGCCGGTGCCGGGCAGGCTGATGCCGATATCGGCGTGCTTGCTTTCGCCCGGGCCATTGACGATGCAGCCCATGACGGCGACCTTGAGTGTCTCGACGCCCGGGTAGCGTTCGATCCAGATCGGCATCTGCGCGCGCAGGAAATCGTCGATCTGCTTGGCGAGATCCTGAAATGTCGTGCTCGTCGTGCGCCCGCAGCCGGGACACGCGGTGACGCTCGGGTTGAACGCGCGCAGCCCGAGCGACTGCAGGATCTCGCGCGCGACGACGACTTCCTGCGTGCGCGCCTCGCCGGGCTGCGGCGTGAGCGAGACGCGGATCGTGTCGCCGATGCCCTCCTCCAGCAGCAGCGCGAGCGCGGCAGTCGACGCGACCGTGCCCTTGGTCCCCATGCCGGCTTCGGTCAGGCCGAGGTGCAGCGCGTAGTCGCAGCGCCGCGCAAGCGCCCGGTAGACGCTCACGAGGTCCTGCACGCCCGACATCTTGCACGACAGCACGATGCGCTCGGCGGGCAGGCCGACCGACTCGGCGAAGCGCGCCGATTCGATCGCCGACGTGATGATCGCGCGGTACATCACCTGCTGCGGCGGGTGCGGCGCGGCGCGCCGGCCGTTCTCGTCCATCATCTGCGCGAGCAGTTCCTGATCCAGGCTGCCCCAGTTGACGCCGATGCGCACCGCCTTGTCCAGGCGCGCCGCGATCTCGACCATCTGGCCGAACTGGCGGTCGTGCTTGTCGCCCTTGCCGACATTGCCCGGGTTGATGCGGTATTTGCTGAGCGCCTCGGCGCACGCCGGATGCTCGGCCAGCAGCCGATGGCCGTTGTAGTGGAAGTCGCCGACGAGCGGAACGTGAAGGCCCATCCGGTCGAGCTGCTCGCGGATATAGGGCACGGCCGCCGCCGCCTCGGGCGTATTGACCGTGATGCGCACCAGCTCGGAGCCCGCGGCGGCCAGCTCCTTGACCTGGATCGCGGTGCCGATCGCGTCCGCCGTGTCGGTGTTCGTCATCGACTGCACGCGCACCGGCGCACCGCCGCCGATAGTCACCGCATGGTCGCGCCAGCGCACGACGACCTGGCGCGAATGCCGCGCCGCGGGTGCGGCGGGCTCGATGAAATCGCTGCCTTGCACGCCGATCCCCTATTCGAGCTGAAGGCGGGCGACGTTGTCGCGCGTCGCCGCCTTCAGATCCACCTCGCGGCCGCGAAAGCTCAACTGCGTCGCGGCCGCATTGCCGATCGTGACGCGAAACGGCGGCGTACCGTCGAGCCCGACGAACTCGCCCGCATCGAGCTTGCGCTGCAGCAGCACGGCACCGCTCGCATCGACCACACCGATCCAGGATTCGCCGCTCACCTTGACCGCGAGCAGGCTTGCCGCCGGCGCGTCCGATGCGTCGGCCGCGGCGGGCGCGGAGGCCGCCTCTGCCGCGGCGACGGCGACCGGCTCCGCGGCCGTCGACGGCGCTGCCATGTCCGCCGCGGACGGCGCCGCGGAGGCCGCCTCGACCGGCGCCGAAGCCGACGCCAGCGCCGCAGCCGCGGCGGACGCCGCCGGATCCGCCGCGCGCGTCTGCACCATCCACTGCTGCGGCATGAGGTAGATGAATGCGGCCGCGACGAGGATCAGCAACGGCAGCCAGATTGCCGGCCGGCGCAGGAGGCCCGGTTCGGAGGGCATCGCGCGGCCGGGGCGGTCGCGAAATGCGGTGTTCAAGCCCTGGTGAACCTTGTCCAGCCCCTGACCGCCGAGGTCGGGCATCTGGGCGAGCACCGGCGCCGGGTCGATATTCAACGCGCGGCAGACGGTCTTCGCGAGCGCGCGCGCGAAGGCATTGCCGGGCAGCGCATCGAGGCGGTCTTCCTCGAGCGCCTCGAGCTTCTTCTGCGGCACCTTGACCGTCACGGCGAGCGCCGCGATGTGCATGCCCTGCGCCTGGCGCGCGGCGCGCAGCATCGATCCCGCGGTCGCGCGGGCATCGGTTTGCGTCCGGGCAGCGTCGGCCCCGACCGGCGGCTCAGCCATCGAATTTGCCCTGCTCGAATTCGGCGGCTTCGCGCGACTTCGGGAATTTGGTGCGCAGCTGCTGCCCGAGAGCGTCGGCCGCCTTGCGATCGCCGGCACGGTACTCGATGCGCGCCGCCAGCCACAGCGATTGCGGGCTGATCTGCTGCGGATCGTCGTTCACCCGCTTGACGTAGAAGCGCGCGCGGTCATAGGCCCCGCGCTGGTAGAGGATGTCGGCATAGTTGATCGCGATGCCGGCGTTGGCCGGATCGAGCGCGAAGGCGCGCTTGAGCGTGCCCTCGGCCGCTTCGAGCTTGCCGGCGCGAGCCTGGCATACGCCCTGCGTCAGCAGCGTGCGGCTCGCGTCGCGATACTGCGGCGTGGCAAGCGCCTGCTCGAACAGCGCGTCGGCCTGGTCGTAGCGCTTCATCAGGCACTGGAACCAGCCGTAGTTCTGCATCACGTCGGCGCTGCGCGGGTTCAGTTGCAGCGCGTACCTGAAGCTCTCGTCGGCCATGCCGTCGTCGCCCATCGCAGCGTAGATCAGGCCGCGCAGGTTGTAGGCCTCGAAATTGCTCGGCTGCAAGGCGATCGTCTGCTTCACTTCGTCGAGCGCGGTCGCGTACTGGCCGCTCGCAAAGTACGCGCTCGCGAGTTCGAGGCGGGTGGCGGCGCGCCGCGAAGCCTCGGTCTGGTCCGACGCGGTCGGGATGTCCTTGCCGGGCGCGCTGCCGTTTGGCGTCGCGCAGCCGCCGACGAGGACGGCCGCGAGGACGACCGCAAGGCCACGCACGAAGGGCTGAGTCATGCACTCTCCTTGGCACGCGCCGACGACGCGGAACGGTGGACATGGATGCCTTGCGCACGCCGCGCCGCACGCTCGCGCAGATGGGTGCGGTCCTGCACCTCGCCGGCCAACTGGCCGCAGGCGGCGGCGATATCGTCGCCGCGCGTGCGGCGCACGGTGGTGACGATGCCCGCCGCGCGCAGCACCTCGGCGAAGGCCAGCACCCGCTCGCGCGGCGAGCAGTGCAGGCCCGACTGCGGGAAGGGATTGAACGGGATCAGGTTGAACTTGCACGCGATGCGCGTATCGGCCCGCTCGGCGACGAGCGCGGCGAGCTCGCGCGCGTGCGCCAGGCTGTCATTCACGCCGTCGAGCATGCAGTATTCGAAAGTGATGAAGTCGCGCGGCGCCGCCTCGAGATAGCGGCGGCAGGCGGCGATCAGCTCGGCGATCGGATATTTGCGGTTGAGCGGCACGAGTTCGTCGCGCAGCGCGTCGTTCGGCGCGTGCAGCGATACGGCGAGCGCGACCGGGCAGTCGACGCGCAGGCGATCGATCATCGGCACCACGCCCGAGGTCGAGACCGTCACGCGCCGGCGCGACAGGCCGTAGCCATGGTCGGAGAGCATCACGCGCAGCGCCGGAACGAGCGCCGCATAGTTCTGCAGCGGCTCGCCCATGCCCATCATCACGACATTGCTGATGACGCGATGCGCGGCGCCGGCTGCGAGCCCGCGCGCGCGCAGCGCGCGTTCGGCATGCCAGAGCTGGGCAACGATCTCGCCGGTCGTCAGGTTGCGGGCGAAGCCTTGATGGCCGGTGGCGCAGAACGAGCAGGCCATCGCACAGCCCGCCTGCGACGAGATGCACAGCGTCGCGCGATCGGCCTCGGGAATGAAGACGGTCTCGATCGCATTGCCGGCGCCGACGTCGAACAGCCACTTGATCGTGCCATCGGCCGAGGCCTGCTCGGAGACGACGGCGAGCGGCCGCACCTCGGCGGCCTGCGCGAGCTTGACGCGCAGCGACTTCGCCAGATCGCTCATCGCATCGAAATCGGCGACGCCGCGCTGGTGGATCCACCGGAACAGCTGCGTGGCGCGAAAACGCTTCTCGCCGAGCCGCTCGCAGAAAGCGCCGAGCGCTTCGAGGTCGAGGTCGAGCAGGTTGACAAGCGTCATCGCTGGGGCGGTCTCCGGTGCGATCAGCGGCTGTGGATCGCCATCGCCGGGAAGAAGAATGCGATCTCGACCGCGGCCGTCTCCGGCGCATCCGAGCCGTGCACCGCGTTGGCGTCGATGCTGTCGGCGAAGTCGGCGCGAATCGTTCCCTTGTCGGCCTTCTTGGGGTCGGTCGCGCCCATCAGTTCGCGGTTGCGCGCGATCGCATTCTCGCCTTCGAGCACCTGGATCATCACCGGGCCGGAGATCATGAATGCGACGAGGTCGGCGAAGAACGGACGCGCCTTGTGCACCGCGTAGAACGCCTCGGCCTCGGCGCGCGAAAGCTGCGCCATGCGCGCGGCGACGATCTTCAGGCCGCCGCCCTCGAAGCGGGCGTAGATCTGGCCGATCACGTTCTTCGCCACGGCGTCGGGCTTGATGATCGAAAGGGTGCGTTCGAGCGACATGAAGAAAACTCCGGAAAACCCGTCTGGGCAAAGTTTTGAATTGTAGCGGCGGGGTTGTCGGCGCCGGCCGTCGCGCCCGGTCGGGGCGCGCTCGCAGCGGCCTGCCGCGGGCGCTGCTCCGGTGCGTCAGCGGCCGCGCTTGCCGCCCTTGCCGCCACCGCGCTGGCCGCCCCGCTGCCCGCCACCGCCGCTGCGGCCGGACTTGCGGTGAAATGCATCGGCGCCGATGAAGCCGAGCGAGGTCTGCAGCGGGTCGGGCTCGCGCGGCCCGCCGCTGCGTTTGGGTGCGGCCTCGGGCGCGCTGCCGCCGGCACCGAAGCCGCCGCCGCCGTGCGCCATCGTGCGCCCGCTGAACGGCGAACGCTGGTTCTTCGCGAAGCGGCGGTCAAAGGTCTGTTCGAGCGGATTGGGAATGCGCATCGGATCGAAGTCGAGGTCTTCGTCGCCGTCGGCCACGCCGCGATCCGCTGCCGTCGCGCCCTGCCCCGGCCCGCCGTCGCGCCGCGCGCCACGATCGTTGCGCCCGCCGCGGTCGTTGGATCGCGCCGCCCGATCTCCGCCCTGCGGCCCGCGCCCGCCGCGCTGGGCGTTCTCGCCGGAAGTCTGCGCGGGGCGCGCGCCGCCCGCGAGCTGGCGGATGCGCCGCACGTCGTCGGGGCCGAGGTCGATCCAGACGCCGCGCTTCAGGCCGCGCGGCAGTACGACGTTGCCGTAGCGGATGCGGATCAATCGGCTGACGGTCAGGCCGACGGCGTCGAAAAGTTTGCGCACCTCGCGGTTGCGGCCCTCGGCGATGACGACGCGATACCAGCGGTTCGCGCCCTCGCCGCCGCCCTCCTCGATCGTCTTGAAGTTTGCCGTCTGGCCGTCGACTGTCACCCCCTGCAGCAGCCGCTCGCGCGCCTGCGCTTCGAGTGTGCCAAGCACGCGCACCGCGTACTCGCGCTCGACGCCGAAGCGCGGATGCATCAGCTGATTGGCGAGTTCGCCCGAATTGGTGAACAGCAACAGGCCCTCGGTATTGATATCGAGCCGGCCGACCGACTGCCACTTGCCATGCTGCAGACGCGGCAGATTGCGAAAGACCGTCGGCCGCTGCTGCGGATCGTCGTGCGTGACGACCTCGCCGACCGGCTTGTGATAGGCGACGACGCGCGCCGGCGGCGGCGCGATGCGGTATTTGATCGCGCGGCCGTTGACCTCGATGCGGTCGCCCCACGAGATGCGCTGGCCGGTGTGCGCCGGCTCGCCGTTGACCGTGACGCGGCCGTCGGCGATCAGCTCTTCCATATCGCGGCGCGAGCCGACGCCCGCCTGGCCGAGCACCTTCTGCAATTTCGGCGCGTCCGGCTCGGGCGCCAGCACGCGCTTGCGGGCTGCGGCTTCATCGGCCTCGGCGCCGATTTCGGTTTCGGTTGCGGCTTCGGCGGCGCCGGGATCGGCCGCGCCATCATCCCGCGCTTCGGCCATTGCCGCATGCGCGACTTCCGGTTCGCCGGCAGCGGCATCCTCCGCATCGAAGTCGCCCGAGACGACCTGCGCGAACAAGGCGCCGAGTTGTTCGGCGGTCTGCGCGGATACCGGTTCGGCCTGCAGGGCCGCGGCCTCGGCGGCGCGATTGGCGCGCTGGCGCTCGCGCCGGTTGCGGCGACGGCTGCGCTCCGGGCGTTCGTCGCCGGTCGCCTCGTCCGCTGCCTGCGGCGAGCGATTCGCCTGTGAATCCTGCTCGCCGACCGCCGCCTGCACGACCGCTTGGGCGTCTGTCGGCGCCTCGGCCGCGCGCGGCGCACTTTCGGTGTCGTGCGGCGCTTGCACCGCGGCTTCGGCTGCCGGCGGCTCGGCGGCGGCGACGATCGGGACCGGCGCCGTTCCCGCTTGCGGCGCATCCGCCGGCGGCGGCGCCGCGCGACGCTTGCGTACCGTCTTGGCCGGCGCCGCCTCGGGTGCCGCCTCGGGTGCCGCCTCGGGCAATGCCGAACCCTCTTCGCCGCTCACGCTGACCGTTCGACGGCGCCGCACAGGCTTGGGCTGCACCGGCTCGGCAGCTTCGGTTTCGGGCGACAGCGGTTCGGTCGATGTATTCATGCTTGCGGTTCCATGGAGGCTGCGTTCTCGGCGGAGGAGGTCGTATCGGGGGGCGTATCCGTGGGGGTCGTCGGCGGCGCGGCGTCGGCAATCGCTTCGCCGTCCGCTTCGGCGGCCGGCTCTTCGAGCCCGAGCTGGGCCTGCAGCGGTTCCTGTGCGCCCGCAAGCCGCGCGGCGAGCGCCTGCGGATCGGCGCCCGGATCGTCGAGCAGCGGGAGCTGGTCGAGACTCGCCAGCCCGAGATCGTCGAGGAACTGCGGCGTCGTCGCGTACAGCGCCGGACGGCCGGGCGCTTCGCGATAGCCGATCGCATCGATCCAGCCGCGGTCCTCGAGCTGCTTGACGATCTGGGTGCTGACGGTGACGCCGCGGATATCCTCGATATCGCCGCGCGTCACCGGCTGGCGGTAGGCGATGATCGCCAGCGTCTCCATCGCCGCGCGCGAATAGCGCGGCGGCTTCTCGGGGTTGAGCCGGTCGAGGTATTCGCGCATCTCGGGCCGGCTCTGGAAGCGCCAGCCGCTCGCCAGCCGGGCGAGTTCGACGCCGCGCCCGTCCCAGTCGCGCATCAGCTCGTCGAGCAGCGTGCGCAAGGTATCGGGCCCGACCTCGTCGGCGAACAGCGCGCGCATGTCGCGCAGCGGCATCGGCTGCTGGGCGCAGATGAGGGCGGCCTCGAGGACGCGCTTCGCATCCTGTGTGTTCATGAATTGTCTTGCCTGTCTTCTTCCGGTAGCGCCGGTTCGCTTCGGGTCGGCCCGCGTCAGGGCTGCTTCGGGTCGTGCGCGGCGTCCTGCATGACGAGACACCGTGGCGCACCGGCCTGCTGTCGGTTCATCGAACCGGGTCTGGTTCAGCCGCTTCGCGCGGCGGACCGCTATTTCGCGCCCGCCCGGGTGGGCCACGGGCACCGTCACACGCGCGGACTTGCTGGCCCTCGAAGCGCGACCTTGTCGCAGCTTCGCCCCGGCCATGCCACGGGAGGACTTTGGCGCATTGTAGCGAAGCATCGCGCCGCGCAAGCCGCGCCGCAAGACCTTGATTCAACCAGTTGCATCCGCGATACGCTGCCAGGCGCGCTGCATGTCGGCCGGCGGCGGCGCTTCGAACGCGAGCCGCTGCCCGCTGCGCGGATGCACCAGCGCCAGCCGCGCCGCATGCAGCGCCTGACGCTGCATGCCGAGCGCCGCGGCGCCGCCATAGAGTTCGTCGCCGACCAGCGGATGGCCGCGCGATGCGAGGTGGACGCGGATCTGGTGCGTGCGCCCGGTATGCAGCGTGCAGCGCAGCGCGCTGAACGTCCCGCCGTCGATCGACGCGAGGCCCAGACGCTCGACGTCGGTGCGCGCCGGCCGGCCGGAGGCGACGACCGCCATGCGCACCCGCGACCGCGGATCGCGCGCGAGCGGTGCGTCGATCCGGCTCACGCCTTCGGGCCACGCGCCGTGCGCGATCGCGAGGTAGCCGCGGTGCACCTCGCGCGCGGCGATCGCGCGGGCGAGCGCGGTCACCGCGGCGAGCGTCCTGCCGACGGCCATCAGGCCCGAGGTGTCCTTGTCGAGCCGGTGCACGATGCCGGCGCGCGGCAGCGCCGCCGCGGCAGCGTCGCGCGCCAGCAGGCCGTTCAGCAGCGTGCCCTGCCAGTTGCCGGCCGCCGGGTGGACGACCAGACCGGCCGGCTTGTCGATGACGAGCAGATCGTCGTCCTCGTGCACGATCGAAAGCGCGATCGGCTCGGGCCGGAACGCCAGGCTCTGCGCGGTCGGCACGAGTTCGACGCCAAGCTTTTGCCCGGCCCGCACCTTGCGCGATGCGCGCTCGGCCACCTGGCCGTCGAGCCGCACATGACCCTGCGCAATCAATGTCTGCAGGTGACTGCGCGAGAACTCGGGCGCGAGGGCGACGATCGCCAGGTCGAGCCGCACGCCATGCTGCGATGCATCGAGGACGGTCTCGCGCTGCTCCGGCGCATCGTCCCACGGGGCCGCGCCGGCGCCGTCCTCGCCGTCGTCCCCGACGGGCTCCGGCGCCGCGGCAGGCCTGCCGCGCATGCCGTCGATCGGGGGTCGAACCATATAAAATCGGCGCCTTCTTCGTACTGGATGCGCGCTTCGATCGAAGCCCGCGCGGCTCATGACTTCGACCCCAGCATCGCGCTGCCGACAGCCCCTGACCCTGACGCTGGTGCTGTCGCTCGTGCTGCCGCTGATGCTGATCGGCTGCGGGTCGACGCCGACCGATGCCGAAACGAACCAGAGCGTCGAGAAATTGTATGCACAGGCGAAGGACGAGGCCGCGCTGGGCAACTACGACAAGGCGGCCAAGCTCTTCGAGAAGCTCGAGGGCCGCGCCGCCGGCACGCTGGTCGGTCAGCAGGCCCAGCTCGAACGCGCATGGGCGCTCTACCGCGGCGGCGAAAAGGCCGACGCGCTGACCGCGATCAACCGCTACATCAAGAACAACCCGAGCAGCCCGGCGCTCGACTACGCGTACTACCTGCGCGGCCTGATCAACTTCAACGACAACCTCGGCTTCCTCAGCAACCTCGCCTCGCAGGACCTGTCCGAGCGCGATCAGCAATCGTCGCGCGAGTCGTATCAGGCCTTCAGCCAGCTCGTCGACCGCTTTCCCGATTCGCCCTATACGCCCGACGCCCAGATGCGCATGAACTACATCGTGAACGCGCTCGCGTCGCACGAGGTTCATGTCGCGCGCTACTATTTCCGCCGCGGCGCCTACGTCGCAGCGGCGAGCCGGGCGCAAATGACGGTGCAGGATTTCCGGCAGTCGCCAGCGGTCGAAGAGGCGCTCTACCTGATGGCCGCGAGCTACGAGAAGCTCGGCCTCACCACCCTGCAGGCGGATGCCGAACGGGTGCTCAAGCAGAACTTCCCGAACAGCAAGTTCATCGACGGCGGCCTCGGGCGGCGCCAGTCGGCGTGGTGGCACTTCTGGTGATTCGAGGGCAGACGCCAACCGTGTGAAAGGCTGTGTCCGGGTGCAGCGCAGCGCAGGCACCCGGGATGGCCACCGTGCCGCGCCATCGCTCGGCATCCGGTGTGACCGTCGCGGCGAGGGTGCGCCGCGGGCCGCGACCACAATTGCTATCATTGATAGCAATTCGTGCAAGGGAGGTCCGTGATGTCCAGCCTGATCGTTCGCAGTGTCGATGAGGCCATCGTGCAGTCGCTCAAGGAGCGCGCGGCGCGCCACGGGCGCAGCATGGAAGCCGAGCACCGCGTCATCCTGGCCGAGACCCTGCTGAAGCCGCGCCGACGCTCGCTGGCTCAGGTGCTGGCGGCCATGCCCGATGTCGGCCGCGACGCCGACTTCGCGCGTCTTCAGGACGACGCGAGCGCGCATGTATTTGATTGACACCAACGTCATCAGTGAAGCACGCAAGGGCCGCGCTGCCGATGCGGGGGTCGTGGCGTTCTTCCGCGACTGTGTCGAGCAAGGCACGCGGTTGTGGCTGTCAGTGGTGACGGTGGGTGAACTGCGCCGCGGTGCCGATCTGATCCGCCATCGCGGCGGCGCCGCGCAGGCCGACAAGCTTGAAGCCTGGCTGGCCAAACTGGTACGCGACTATCGAGATTCAATCTTGCCGTTCGACCTCGACGCCGCACAGGTGTGGGGTCGTCTGCGCGTGCCACATGCCGAGCACAGCCTTGACAAGCAGATCGCCGCCACCGCGTTGCTGAACGACCTGACAGTGGTGACGCGCAACACCGCGGACTTCGCCAGCACAGGCGTGCGGCTGTTGAACCCGTTTTCGAAGCGCGTCTGAACCTGCCGCGCGCGAAGAAGAAGCCCGCCAGGCCATCCAGACCCTTCGGCCCCGCATGGGCGCCATCTGCCTTCGCGAAGAGCATCGAAGGCGCGACACTGCGATCTGTCTGGGCGAACACGCAGCAGTAATTGCCCGAGCCTGACGTGGACTCCGTTCCCGCGCGTCCACTCGAAGGCCGCCGCCAAGCGCGTGCTCCAGCGGGACTTCCCGAACAGCGAGTTCATCGAACGCGGCCCCGGGGAACCAGTCGGCGTGGTGGCAATTCTGGTGATTCGCGCTGCGCGGCGAATCAGCCGAACTCACCGCCTGAGCGTACCGATCCACTCCAGCGCCTCGGCCTCGATCGCGCCGGGGGTCGCTGGCGGCGGCGATTCCCCCGGACGGCGGGCAGTTTGCAGCCGGTCACGCCGTGAATCGCGGGCCCCGCATCCGGCCCGAACGAAAAAGCCCGCGGCCGCGGCGACACGCCTACCGCATCTCGAACAATTCCTGGTGAAAGCGCCCGGCCGACAGACCATGCGCGAGAAGGTCGGCGCGCAGCGCCTGGCCGAAGGCCGACGGCCCGCAGAACCAGATGCTCGCGCCGGCCCAGTCGGGCACCGCGGCGCGCAGGCGGGCGCCGTCGAGCCGGCCGTGGCTGGCGTCGACGAGCAGGTGCAGCTTCACCCCCGCGGCTCGCGCATCGGCGTCGAGCTTGGCGAGTGCGGCTGGGTCGGCCACGGCGGTCGGGTGGAACAGATCGACCACGGTATCGTGCTTCGCCGCGGCGAGTTGCTTCATCCGCGCGACGAAGGGCGTGATGCCGATGCCCGCACCGATCCAGACCTGGTGGCTGGATCCGTCGTCGAAGTCGAAGCAGCCATACGGTCCTTCCACCGTGACCGGCAGCCCGGGCTTCAGGTGCTCGCGAAGGCGCCGCGTGTGGTCGCCCAGCGCCTTGGAGATGAAGGTGATGCGGCCATCCCGCGGGTTCCACGCCGAAGCGATGGTGTAGGGGTGCGCGCCCTCGCGCGGGTGGGAGGTGACGAAAGCGAACTGGCCGGCGGCATGCCCGGGCCAGCCGGGTTCGAGCGCGATGCGCGACTCGATGACGTCGAGCGCCGGGTAGTGCTGCAGCCACTCGACGGTGCCGCGCACCTTGCGCCCGGCGCCGATGCGGCCGGCGAGCGCGAGCAGGGCCGCCACGCTGCCGGCGGCCAGCAGCGCGGCCAGCACCCAGCCGATCGGCTGGCGCCAGTAGTCGAACTTGACGAGCACCATCGCGTGCCAGGCGAGCACCAGGAATGCGGCCGCCAGCAGCGTGTGCGTCCTGGCGAAGAGGTGGTACGGGAAGCGCTTCACGAGCGCCAGCACGATCAGCAGCGCGACGGCATAGAAGGCCCACTCGCCGAGCGTCTCGGCCAGGCCGCGCTGGCTGCCGAAGAAGGCTTCGATCGCGCCGCGCTGCGCGTCGCCCGGTCGCGGGCCGCGTTGCGGCCGCTCGAGCCAGCCCCAGCCGACCATCCATTTCGTGCCCTGCGCCCACCACCAATGGAGCACCGACGTCGCGAGCGCGGAGATGCCCAGCCATTTGTGCAGCCGGTACATCTTGTCCAGTCCGCCCAGCCGAGGCTCGAGCCAGCGCGGCCGCAACGCGAGCAGCATCGCGAGGCTCATCGAGCCGATGGCGATGATGCCGGTCCACTGCACGAATACCGCGCGGAACGAGAACCAGGTGAGGGGCTGCGGCAGCGCCGTATCGGCGAGCAGCCACAGGCCGGTCAGGACCGCGAGCGCGGCGACGAGGAAGATGCGGATCGGATTCAAGTCCAGCCCTCGAGCTGAGGAGCAATGTAGCGAAGCGTCGAGATTATTGACGCCGCGCGGCACTTCGCGCGGTACACCCGCGCGCCGCGCGCAGCCCTGACATTTGCGGTAGTACGCCGCGACGCGCTACAGGACATTCGGGTCGCAGCGGAGAAGTCGAAGCACGCTCTTTGCGCGCCCGACGACGTGGCCCCGCAGGAGCCGCGCGCTGTTGACACGGCGGCCGAGTGTCGGCCCGCGCATCCATCACCGCCGCAGCTGCCCGAGCCACTCCAGAGCCTCGGTCTCGTTCGCGACGCGCGCCATCGGCGGCAGCGCCTCGCGCAGGCGGCGGCCGTAGTTCATGCCGGCCAGGCGCGGGTCGCAGACGACGAGCAGGCCGCGGTCGGATTCGCTGCGGATCAGGCGCCCGGCGCCCTGCTTGAGCGAGACCGCCGCCTCGGCGACGAAATAGTCGGCAAAGGCATTCCGGCCCTCGGCCTCGAGCCTTTTCACGCGCGCCTCGACGAGCGGGTCGTTCGGCGGAGGAAACGGCAGCTTGTCGATCAGCACGCATTGCAGCGCGTCGCCGCGCACGTCGATGCCCTCCCAGAAGCTCTGCGAGCCGACGAGCACCGACGCCGGGTTGTCGAGGAACTGCTGCAGCAGCTGGCGCTTGGGCGCGCTGCCCTGGATCAGCACGGCGATCGCGTCGCCTTCCTCGTCGAAAGCCTCGCGCAGCCGCTCGCCGATCGCCTGCAGCGCGCGCAGCGTCGTCGTCAGAACGAAGCTGCGCCCGCCGAGCACGCGCGCGCAGCGCGCGGCGAGCATCGCCACCGCCTGCGGATGCGCCGGATCGTTCGGTTTCGGAAAGCCGGCCGGGACGTAGAGCCGGGCGTGCGCGGCATAGTCGAACGGGCTGCCGGCGCGCAGCACCTGCGCCTCGTCGAGGCCGGCCGATTCGGTAAACCAGGACAGGCGTTCGTCGTCGCCGAGCGTCGCCGAGGTGAAGACCCAGGCCTTCGGCGCGCGCGCCATCTGCTCGCGCAGCGCGTCGCGGATATCGAGCGGCGATTCGACGAGCCGCACCTGATGCACACCGAGATCGATCCAGCGCACCGTGCCGGGCGCGCCATCCTGCGCGAAGTGCCGCGCGCGCGCCGCAACGTCGGCACTGCGTTCCTGCAGCTTGGCGAGATCGGGGGCCGCATCGGCAACCGTGCCGAGCGCTTCGGCAGCGGACTCGAAGGCCTGCCCCACGCCCTCGAGCGCGGCGATGAAGTCGCCCCGCCTGGAGCGTTCGTCCCAGCGCAGCTTGAAGCTGCCGCGCACCTCGCGCAGCGGCCCGACGGCGGCGATGCGCAGTTCGCGCGCGGCGCGGTCGCAGCCGCCGGCAATCGCATTCCAGTCGCGCAGCCCGCGCGCATGCTGCAGACCGCTCGCAAGCAGGTCGCGCGCGAGATCGATCCCCTGCGCCGAGCCGAGCGTCGTGCCGAGGAAGGAAACGCCGGCTTCGGCCAGCTGATGCGCCTCGTCGAAGATCGCGACCTCGACGCTCGGCAGCAGCTCGGCGACGCCGGTATCGCGCAGGCTCATGTCGGCGAAGAACAGGTGATGGTTGACGACGACGAGGTCGGCCGCCATCGCCTCGCGCCGCGCCTTCATGACGTGGCAGTCGCGGTACTGCGGGCATTCGGCGCCGAGGCAGTTCTCGCGCGTCGAGGTGACGAGCGGGATCAGGCTCGAGCGCTCGTCGAGGCCGTCGACCTCGGCCAGGTCGCCGCTCGCCGTCGTGCGCGCCCAGCGCTCGATGCGCGCCAGCGCGCGCACCGCCCAGCGATCCGGCAGCAGGCCCGATTCGCGTGCCTGCGCCAGCCGGTGCAGGCACAGGTAGCTCGCGCGACCCTTGAGCAGCGCGACCGTCACCGGCGCCTGCAGCGCATCGCGCAGGCGCGGCACGTCGCGCAGGAAGAGCTGGTCCTGCAGGCTCTTGGTCGCGGTGCTGACGAGCGCGCGGGCGCCCGACAGCAGCGTCGGCACCAGGTAGGCGAAGGTCTTGCCGACGCCGGTGCCGGCTTCGACGACGAGTGCGCTGCGCGCCTCGATCGCGACGGCGACGGCCCGCGCCATCTCGAACTGCACCTGGCGCGGCGTATACAGCGGATCGGCGCACGCGAGCGCGCCGCCGGCCGCGAAGCTGGCGCCGACCGCGTGCTCGAGCGCGCTGCCCCCCGCCGGCGTCATGCCGGCTCGGGCGGTTCGATCTGGCTCTCGAGATGGGCGATCTGATCGCGCAGCAGCAGACGGCGCTTCTTCAGCCGCTGCAGCGCGAGTTCGTCTTCCTGGGCCTCGGCTCGGGCGTGGTCGATCAGGTTGTCCAGATCGGCATGCTCGATGCGGAGTTCGATCAGTCGACGATGCGGGGAATGCAGGTTGTCTTCCATCGATTCGCGGGGGTCCAACGGCACCGGGAGTGGGCGCAATGCGATTATCCTTGATGCCCATGCTTTCCGACACCCTTGATGCCGCTTTCGACCGCCCCTGACAGGCCGCAGGCGCCGGCGGCGAACGACGTCGGCTTTCGGCTCCTGGCCGCAACCGGCATCCACCGCGGCGACCGCGCCTACCAGCAGGACCAGGTCCAGATCCTCGGCCACGCGCACGTCGCCGGCTGCGTGCTGGCCGTGCTGGCCGACGGCATGGGCGGCAAGAGCGGCGGCCGCAAGGCGGCCGACCAGGTCATCCTGACCGCGCAGCAGCTCTTCGAGCGCTACGCGCCCCGGCGCGACGATGCGAGGGCCCTGCTCGAGCAGATCGTGATGGAAGCGCATCTGATGATCAAGCTGACCGCGATCACCTCGGAGGAGGAGCCGCACAGCACGGTCGCGGCGTTCCTGATCGGCCCGGCGCGCCGCTGCGACGTGATCCACGCCGGCGATTCGCGCATCTACCACTTCCGCGGTGCGGAGATGCTTAGCCGGACGATCGACCACTCCTACGTCCAGCGCCTGGTCGACGAAGGAACGATCGCCGAGGCCGACGCCAACGCGCACGCCCAGTCCAACCTGCTGACCGGCTGCCTCGGCACCCAGCAGGATCCGCCGCTCACCCTCGGGCGCATCGACGGGCTCGAATTCGGAGACAGCCTGCTCGCCTGCAGCGACGGCCTGTGGCACTACTTCACGCCGCGCGAGCTCGGCGCGATCGTGCACACGCTGCCGCCGCGCGAGGCGAGCGAGATGCTGATCGCCAAGGCGCGCCAGCGCGCGCGCGGCAGCGGCGACAACGTTTCGCTCGCGCTGGTGCGCGTCGAAGCGCTGGGCGGCTGAGCGTCACGGCCGCGCGGTCGCGGCCGGCGCCGGAGCGGGCTGCGACGCCGCCGCTTCGCCCGGCACCGGCAGCGGCGCCGCCGGATTGGTCTTCTTCGCGTGCTCGGCGTTGCGGCGCGCCGCCTCCTGGCGACGCGCCTCGGCCTGCAACTGCTTGAGCGCGTAGGCGGCGCGGGCGCTTGCCTCGTGCGCGGCGCGCTCTTCGGGCGTCGGCTGCGCCTTCGCCTTGTGCGCCGGCCTCGCGCGCGCCTCGGGCGCCGATGCCGTCGCCTCGGCCGCCGCGCGCTTCTCCTGCGCCTCGCGCGCGCGCGCCTGGGCAGCATCCTGCCGGACTTCGTCGTCGGCCTGCTTCTTCGCGATCGCGGCTCGCCGTTCGGCCGCGCGCTCCTGTCGTTCGGCGTCGTCGAGCGCCGTCTCGCGCCGTTCGAGATCCGCGAGCGTATCGTGCCGCTGCTTGCGCGCCGCCTCGGCGCACGACGCGACGACGAAGCGGGTCCGGCACTCCTGCAGTTGCTGCAGGTACAGCGCCTGCGCCGCGTCCCGGCCGGCGCGGATCTCGGAGCGCAACCGGGCGCGCTCGCCGGGGTCGGCCGGCACCTGGGCGTGCGCCGCGGCACCGCACGCCAGCAGCACGCCGATCGCCAAGCGGGCAGCCAGAATCTTCATGTCAACGACGTATCGACCACACGGCGCTCCTCGTCGAGGAACGCTTCCGACTGCATCTCGTTCAGCCGCGAGACGGTGCGCGGAAACTCGTGCACCAGCGGGCCTTCGGTATAGAGCCCTTCGGGCGGCGTCGCGGCCGACATGATGAGCTTGACGCGGCGGTCGTAGAGCACGTCGACGAGCCAGGTGAAGCGCCGCGCTTCGGATGCGAGCCGCGGCGACATCGCCGGCACGTTCGACAGCAGCACGGTGTGAAAGCGGCTCGCCAATTCGAGGTAGTCGTTCTGCGACCGCGGCCCGCCGCACAGCTGCGCGAAGTCGAACCAGACGACGCCGCCGGCGCGGCGGCGCGAGCGGATCTCGCGGTGCTCGATGTGCAGCACCGGATCGTCGTCGCGCACCTCGGCGAGCGAATCGAAGGCCTGCGCCATCGCGGCGTCGGCGGCCGGCCCGAGCGGCGTGTGATAGAGCTGCACCAGCCCGAGCGCGCGACGCCGGTAGTCGATGCCGTTGTCGACGTCGACGATCTCGAGCTTGTCTTTCAGCAGCTCGATCGCCGGCAGGATGCGGTCCCGGTGCAGGCCGTTCGGATACAGGTCATCGGGATGGAAGTTCGACGTCGTCACCATGCTGACGCGGTTCGCGAACAGCGCGGCAAGCAGCCGGTGCAGGATCATCGCATCGGTCACGTCGGCGATGTGGAACTCGTCGAAGCAGATCAGCCGGAAGCGCCGCGCGATGCGCCGCCCGAGTTCGTCGAGCGGATCGGGCGTGCCCTTCAGATCCTGCAGTTCGCGGTGCACCTCGCGCATGAACTCGTGAAAGTGCAGCCGCGTCTTGCGCAGCAGCGGCACTTCGTTGAAGAAGCAGTCCATCAGGAAGCTCTTGCCGCGCCCGACGCCGCCGACCATGTAGACGCCGCGCGGGATCGGCGGGTGGCGCAGCAGCTTCGTGATCGCGTTCGAGCGCCGCGCCTTGTAGTCGGCCCATTCGTCGTAGCAGCGCTGCAGCGCGGCGACCGCCTGCAGTTGTGCCGGGTCGCTGTGGTAGCCGCGCTCGGCAAGCAGCCGCTGGTAGGCGCCGGTGACGCTCACGAACTCACGAACTCACGACAGGCGCGCGCCGCGAACCCGGTCGCCGATCAGAAGTTCAGCGTCCGCTTGTCGACCGCCAGCGCCGCTTCCTTCGTCGCTTCGGCAAGCGACGGATGGGCGTGGCAGATGCGCGCGATGTCCTCGCTGCTCGCCTTGAACTCCATCGCGACGACCGCCTCGGCGATCAGCTCGCTCGCCAGCGGGCCGATGATGTGGACGCCGAGGATCTCGTCGGTCTTCGCGTCGGCCAGAAACTTGACGAAGCCGCTCGTGTCGCCGATCGCGCGCGCCCGGCCATTGGCGGCGAACGGGAACTGCCCGGCGCGGTAGGCGCGGCCCTCGGCCTTCAGTTGCTGTTCGGTCTGGCCGACCCAGGCGATCTCGGGCGCGGTGTAGATCACCCACGGGATGGTGTTGAAGTTGACGTGGCCGTGCTGGCCGGCGATGCGCTCCGCGACGGCGACGCCCTCTTCCTCGGCCTTGTGCGCGAGCATGGGCCCGCGCACGACGTCGCCGACCGCCCAGACGTTGGCGAGGTTGGTGCGGCACTCGTCGTCGACGACGATCGCGCCGCGCTCGTCGAGCTTCAAGCCGACGCCCTGCGCGTTCAGGCCCTCGGTATTGGGCACGCGGCCGATCGAGACGATGAGGCGGTCGACATCGAGCGTCTGCGCCGCGCCCTTCGCGTCGGTATAGCTCACCGCGACGCCCTGCTTGCCCGACTTGACGGCGTCGATCTTGACGCCGAGCTGGATTTTCAAGCCCTGCTTCGTGAAGAGCTTCCACGCCTCCTTCGCAATGCCCTCGTCGGCCGCACCGAGGAAGGTGGGCAGCGCCTCGAGCACCGTCACGTCGGCGCCGAGCCGGCGCCACACCGAGCCCATCTCGAGCCCGATGACACCGGAGCCGACGACACCCAGCCGCTTGGGCACGGCGCCGATGCGCAGCGCGCCGTCGTTCGAGACGATGCGCTCCTCGTCGAAGGCGACGCCTGGCAGCGCGCGCGCCGACGAGCCGGTCGCGACGATCACGTGCTTTGCCGTCAGCGTCTGCGTCTCGGCGCCGGCGACCGCGATCTCGTAGCCCTTGTCGCCGGCCGAGACGAACGAGCCGCGGCCGTGGAAGAAGGCGACCTTGTTCTTCTTGAAGAGGTAGAGGATGCCGTCGTTGTTCTGCTTCACAACCGCATCCTTGCGCGCGATCATGCGCGCGACATCGATGGCGAGGCCCTTGACGCCGATGCCGTGCTCCGCGAAGTGGTGCGCCGCATGGTCGTAGTTCTCGCTCGACTGCAGCAGCGCCTTGGACGGAATGCAGCCGACGTTGGTGCACGTGCCCCCCGGCGCCGGGCCGCCCGCAGCGTTCTTCCAGTCGTCGATGCAGGCGGTATTGAAGCCGAGTTGCGCGGCGCGGATCGCCGCGATATAGCCGCCGGGGCCGGCGCCGATGACGACGACGTCGAATGATTTGCTCATGGTGAATAGGGTGGGTTGGGGGCTGCGGCGGAGCCGGTCTGCGTGAAGACGGAGGTGCGCCGCACGAGGCTTCGAGGTTCGGGCGTCACTCGCTGGGCACGAAGATCCACAGCAGGATGTAGAGCAGCAGCCCGGTGCCGCCGAACAGGAACAGCACGACGAAGATCAGGCGCCAGATCCAGCTCTCGACGCCGGTCGCGCGTGCGATGCCGCCGCAGACGCCGCCGACCCAGCTGTCGGTGATGCTGCGGCGCAGGTTGTTGATCGACTCCATCGCCGGTGCCGGCTGCGGCCCGCCTTCGAGCAGGCGCGCCTTCGCGCGCTCGAACTCTTCCTGCGACAGCACGCCACGCGTGCGCAGGCCGTCGAGCTTGGCGAGTTCGTCGGCGATCGTCATATCGTGCCTCTTTCGAAGATCAGATGTCGAACAGCAGCCGCGCCGGATCCTCCAGCGCTTCCTTCATCGCGACCAGCCCGAGCACCGCCTCGCGGCCGTCGATGATGCGGTGGTCGTAGCTCATCGCGAGGTAGTTCATCGGCCGGACCACGATCTGCCCGTTCTCGACCACCGCGCGCTCCTTCGTCGCATGCACGCCGAGGATCGCCGACTGCGGCGGGTTGATGATCGGCGTCGACAGCATCGAGCCGAAGACGCCGCCGTTGCTGATCGAGAACGTGCCGCCCGTCAGGTCGTCGAGCGAGAGCTTGCCGTCTCTAGCCTTGGCGCCGAATTCGGCGATCTTCTTCTCGATATCGGCAAAGCTCATCTGGTCGGCGTTGCGCAGGATCGGCACGACGAGGCCGCGCGGCGAGCCGACCGCGATGCCGATGTCGAAATAGCCGTGGTAGACGATGTCGGTACCGTCGACGGACGCGTTGATCACCGGGTACTTCTTCAGCGCCGCGACGGCCGCCTTGACGAAGAAGCTCATGAAGCCGATCTTGACGCCGTGCTCTTTCTCGAACTTGTCCTGGAAGCGCTTGCGCATCTCCATCACCGGCGCCATGTTGACCTCGTTGAAGGTGGTCAGGATGGCGTTGGTGGCCTGCGACTGCAGCAGGCGCT
>OEIU01000216.1_pt1 | contig 58124 bp, 58 predicted proteins | sample 1539221 | NCBI WGS metagenome assembly OEIU01 (sample SAMN03792071, study PRJEB22550) | activated sludge metagenome | feature: wastewater treatment plant; material: activated sludge; isolation source: Wastewater treatment plant of a petroleum refinery complex | place: Argentina: Zarate | collected... | reverse complement strand
ACCGCGCGGACGCTCGTGATCATCGCGGTGACGAAATCGACGTCGCGGTCGAGCAACAGCGGAAACGACACGACCGTGAGCGAGAACAGGATCAGCGACAGCGCGGCGCCGACGGCATTGCCGATCGCGAGAAACAGCAGCCCCTCATTGGTCGTCAGCACGACGGTGATGAACTCGCGCAGGCTGGAAAACGAGGCATTGAGGCCGAGCAGCAGCGCGATCAGCAGGCGCACCTGGTACATCCAGATCACGAACACGAACAGCGTGACGAAGGCCATCCAGCCGATCTCGCTGCGCGTCCGCACGGTGGCCCAGATCGCGCCGACCGAAATCAACTGTCCCGCCTCGCGGCGACGGCTGACCTCGTAGAGCCCGATCGCGACGAACGGGCCGATCAACGCAAAGCCGGCGGCGAGCGGATAGGCCAGATAGACCATGCCGAAGGCGGTCAGGCAGAGCACGATCGCGATGCCGCCGGCGGCATAGAAGGCGCCGAAGGCGAGCCCGAACAGCGGCACGGCCTGGAAATCCCGCAAGCCCTGCCCCAGCGCCTCCGCGATGTCAGCCGCCGCAATGCGCCGCACCACCGGATCGGCCTTGCCGGACACCGATGCCATGGGATACCTCCGTTCGAGTTGGAGAGCATTGAGGCCGGCGGCGTGGAAGACGTGTTGATCTCGGTCAACATTTGAGCGGTGACGATCTCCCTTGCCGTCGTCCCTGCGAAGGCAGTGCGAACGCAGGGACGACATCACGTTCTACCCCAGCACCCGCAACTCGCGGCGCAATACCTTTCCCGTCGCCGTCATCGGCAGCGTCTCGGCGAACTGCACGAAGCGCGGATACTCATGCGCGGCGAGCTGCACCTTGACGAATTCCTGGATCTCGCGCGCCAGTTCGTCGCTCGCGGCAAAGCCGGGGCGCAGCACGATCCAGGCCTTGATGGACTCGGTGCGGATCGGATCGGGAATGCCGACCACCGCCGACATCGCCACCGCCGGATGCTTCATCAGCGTATGCTCGATCTCGGCCGGCCCGACGCGGTAGCCCGCCGTGGTGATGACATCGTCCTCGCGGCTGACGTACCAGAAATAGCCGTCCGCATCCTGCACGCCGAGATCGCCGGTCAAAAGGAATTCGCCGGCATATTTCTTCGCGGTCGCTTTCGGATTCTTCCAGTACTCGATCATGGTGCAGGGGCACGGCTGGCGCACGCCGATGATGCCGCGCTCACCCCGCGGCAATTCCTCGCCTCTGTCGTTGACGACGCGAACGTCGAAGCCGGGGGTCGCCTTGCCCATCGCGCCGGGGCGGATCGGAAACAGGTTCGAATTGCTGCCGACCACGAGATTGCATTCGGTCTGGCCGAACACTTCATGCGCGTCGATCCCGAAGGTCTCGCGGACCCAGCCGTGCAATTCGCCGCCGAGCGACTCGCCGCCGGTGAAGATGCTGCGCAGTTTCAACCCGGGATTCTTCACGTCCGCCTGCCGCATCAGCTTCAGCGCGGTCGGCGGCAGGAAGACGTTGCGGATGCCCAATTCGGCCATCATCGTCATCGCCGCCTGCGGCTCGAATTTGCGGGCGCGATGCCCGACCATCGGGATGCCGTGATACCAGAACGCAAGCAGGCAGTTGATCAGCCCGCCGATCCAGGCCCAGTCCGCCGGCGTCCACATCAGGTCGCCGGGCCTGGGCAGGAAATTGTGGCACATCTCGACATTCGGCAAATGGCCGAGCACGACGCGGTGCGCATGCAGCGCGCCTTTCGGGTTTCCCGTGGTGCCTGATGTGTAGATGATCAGCGCCGGATCGTCGCATGAGGTATCGACGGTCGAAAAATCCGGCGAGGCCGCCTCGATTTCCGACCAGAATGATTTTGCCCCGGCCGGCGCCGTGTCGCCGATCACGTAGATATTCTTCAGCGCCGGAAGCCGGTCGCGGATCTTCCTGAGCTTCTCCCAGCCGCTTTCATCGGTGACGACGGCCTTGGCTTCGGAATTCGACAGGCGGAATTCCAGCGCGTCCTCGCCGAACAGCGCAAACAGCGGGATCGAGATCATCGCCGAGCGGAACGCCGCAAAATGCGCGATCGGCAGTTCCAGCGATTGCGACAGAAACACCGCGACGCGGTCGCCGCGCACCAGGCCATCGGCGTTCAGCACATTGGCAAAGCGGCGCGAGGCCTCCGCGACCTCGTCGAACGAGGTGCGCGTGGTGGCCCCGCTCTCGTCGACATAGATCAGCGCCAGACGGCCGGAGCCGTCGGCATACCGGTCGCAGCATGCGGTGGCGATGTTGAAGCGCGCAGGGATATCCCAGCGAAAATTGCGGTACAGCTCGTCGTAGGTTGCGGCTTCGGTCAGCATCGGCCCTGGTCGTCCTCGTCTTCTCGTCATGGCCGGACTTGTTCCGGCCATCCACGTTCTTGTTTGCTTGGCCGAGAGTTTAAAGACGTGGATGCCCGGGACAAGCCCGGGCATGACGAAGGAGAGAGATTTTGTAGCCGCGCCCGGCGCGCCTAACCTAGAACGACGGTTCCGCCTCCATCGCAAGCTCGGCCTCGAGGCTTGCGACGTCGCGATAGATCGAGGCGACGGCGAGCACGCGTCCCTTCTGCTTGTACCGGAGCAGGCAATCCCTGCCGGCGATATCGCCGTCAACGGTAATTTCGTCCCATTTCTCGGCGTGACCGACATAGTTGATCGGCACGTCGTAGTGCTGGCTCCAGAAGAACGGCACGGCGTCGAAGCGTTGCCGCTGCCCGAGCATGTTTCGCGCCGCGGTCTGGCCCTGACGCTCGGCCACCACCCAATGCTCGACGCGGATTTTTTCGCCGGAATGCGGATCGGGCCAGCGCGCGATATCGCCTGCGGCGTAGACGCCGGAGACGCTGGTTTCCAGATAGATATCGACAATGACGCCGCGATCGATCGCAAGCCCCGCCTTCTCGGCCAGGCCAAGACGGGGGCGTACGCCGACGCCGACCACGACGATATCGGCCTCGATCACGCCACCACTCTTGAGCGTCGCGCGCTTGCCGTCGATGGCGGTTACGGTGTCGCCGAGATGAAAGATGACGCCGTGCTCTTCATGCAAGGCACGGACGAAGTCGCCCATCTCGGGGCCGAGCACGCGCTCCATCGGCCGCTGCTCGAGGCCTACGACGTGAACCTCGATATTTCGGGCACGCAGCGATGCTGCGGCCTCCAGCCCGATGAAGCTGGCGCCGATCACGACCGCGCGCCGCGCGCCCTCGGCCAGCGCGATGATGGCGCGGGAATCGGCCAGCGAGCGCAGCACGTGGACGTGGGGCTGATCCATGCCAGGGGTCGGCAGGCGCACCGGCTCCGCGCCGGTCGCCAGCAGCAAGCGATCGTAAGGGATGGTCTCGCCGCCCGATGTCAGGACATGGCGCGCCCTGGTGTCGATCGAGGTGACCTCGGTGTTGAGGCGGAGGTCGATCTTCGCCTCAGCGTAGAAATCATCCGGCCGCAACGGCAGCCAATCCTCCGGCGCGCTGCCGGCGAGATAATCCTTTGAGAGATTCGGCCGGTCCACCGGCGCCGCGGCATCGTTGCTCAACATGACGATGCTGCCGCGATAGTCCTGACGCCGCAGCATCTCGGCGGCGGCAAAGCCCGCCGCGCCGCCGCCGACGATCACGATTCGGGCGGGCATGTCGGCAACCGGCTGCGGCTTGATCCGCGGCCCGGGCTGTTCGAGCTTCTCACGAACGAAGACGCGGTCACCTTGCAGTTCGACCTTCCAGACCGCGACCGGAGCGAGCGCGGGCGCCCGGGTGGCTTCGCCGGTGCGCAAATCAAAACAGGCATGATGCCAGGGGCAACGAATGCTCTCGCCGGTCACGAGGCCTTCGGCGAGGGGCCCATGATAGTGGCTGCAATGCGCGCCGATCGCAAAAATCTCCGATCCCGAACGCACCAGCAGGACTTCATCCTCGCCGACGTGACCGGGCAGCGTCTGGCCGGTGAGTTCGGACAGGTTGATGCCCTTTGACAGGTCGGGACCGGCGGGTGGCGCTTGCTGATCGGCCATAGCTTCCTCCGATGTTCTTCGCGGCTCTTGCTACGCTAGGTCGCCATTCCCAGAAATTCCTGACGGGTCAAGGCATTGTTGCGAAAGCAGCCGAGCATGCGGCTGGTGACGAGATCGGTGTCCGGCTTGTGCACGCCGCGCGTCGTCATGCAGTGGTGCGACGCCTTGATAATGACGCCGACGCCCTGCGGTTCCAGAACATCATTGATGGTATTGGCGATCTGCGCGGTCATTTTCTCCTGAATCTGCAGGCGCCTGGCATAGACGTCGACGACCCGCGCCAGCTTGCTGATGCCGACCACGCGGCCGTTTGGAATGTAGGCCACCCAGGCCTGGCCGACGATCGGCGCCATATGGTGCTCGCAATGGCTCTCGAAGCGGATGCCGCGCAGCACGATCATCTCGTCATAGCCTTCGATCTCCTCGAAGGTCTTTCTCAGGATTTCGACGGGGTCCTGACCATAGCCAGCGAAGAACTCCTCGAACGCACGCGTCACCCGCGCCGGCGTCTCGCGCAGGCCGTCACGGTCAGGATTTTCGCCGGTCCAACGGATGATGGTGCGTACGGCCTGTTCGACCTCGGCCCGGCCAGGCTTTTGGCTATCGGACAGTGACGCTCTTGCGCGATCCAGCGCATGTACGTTCGGATTCATCGAGATGCCTTTCCACGACGTATGGCCGTAACGGGAATGAACCCGTTGGATGCGGCATCCGTGGAAAGGTTCCCGAGGAAACAGGGAGCGTGCACGTGGACCGAACTCTTCATGACGGCTCGGGCATCTCGCAAAGGAACGGCTAACCACGTTGCGACGGCTGGATATGCGAGGCATGGAAGTGTCAACCAATGATGGATTTCTTACCCTCATATCAACCCAGGGGGAAACTACCGTGACTGGAATGACAAAGCCTCGCTCTTGGTTTGTGTCGGTTGCTTTGTGGATCATTCTCGTCACTGTTTTCTTCGTTTGGTTTGTATTCATCAACGCACCAGGCGGTGGTTCGCCACCCTGACCTCGGTGTTAAGGCGGAGGTCGATCTTCGCCTCGGCGTAGAAATCATCCGGCCGCAACGGCAGCCAATCCTCCGGCGCGCTGCCGGCGAGATAATCCTTTGAGAGATTCGGCCGGTCCACCGGCGCCGCGGCATCGTTGCTCAACATGACGATGCTGCCGCGATAGTCCTGACGCCGCAGCATCTCGGCGGCGGCAAAGCCCGCCGCGCCGCCGCCGCCGATCACGATTCGGCCGGGCATGTCGACAGGCGGCTGCGCGTCGATCCGCGGCCTGGGCTGTTCACGCTTCTCAAGAACGAAAACACGGTCGCCTGCAGTTCGACCTTCCAGATCGCAACCGGCGCAAGCGCCGGCGCCCGGGTGGCCTCGCCGGTGCGCAAATCGAAGCAGGCGTGATGCCAGGGACAGCGAATGCTCTCGCCCGTCACGAGGCCTTCGGCGAGGGGCCCATGATAATGGCTGCAATATGCGCCGATCGCAAAAATCTCCGATCCCGAACGCACCAGCAGGACTTCTTCGTCGCCGACATGGCCGAGCAACGTCTGGCCGATGAATTCGGACAGGCCTACGCCCTTTGACAGATCGGGACCGGCGGGAGGCGATTGCTGATCGGCCATCTCTTCCTCCGAAGTGGGACGCCTTGATAATGACGCCGACGCCCCGCGGTTCCACAACGTCATGATGACGCTTGATGTCCGCCCCGGTTGCGCCCGGAAGCAGACATGCCGAGACATCCGCTACGGGCCAATTCGGGGTGGCGGTTCGGACCTTGTCATATTCAAGCCACTTGAGGCCCGGTGATGGTTCCGTCACTATGCTTGGGACCTTCGGTAGACCCACCTATGTCCGACCTCTCGGCAAAAGTTACCGAAAAAGTTCCCGTCGCCTTCGATCTGACGAAGTGGGCGGGTGCGGTCACGCTCACAATTGCCGTCGCCATTGCGTATTTTATCGCTGCACGGCTCAGCCTCGAATTGCTAACCAAGCCAGAGGGGGTAGCGGTCTTTTGGCCTGCGGCAGGCGTGTCGGCGGGCGCCCTGATCGTCCTGGGCACCCGCGCGAGATGGCCGGTCATCTTCGGCACGGTGGCCGCTACCATTTTGGCGAACCTGCTTGGTGATCGAAATCTCTGGGGTGCCATCCTCTTCGGCTGTTGCAATGCTTTCGAGGCTGCGCTCACCGCCTGGCTGATCGATCGCTACCATGGTCCCGGCTTTTCGATGGCCAAGCCAAATAACGTGATGGCGCTCCTCGGAGCAGCAACCATTGGGACCGTCATATCGGGCATCGGCGGCGCCATTACATTCAAGTTCTTTCACAGCGCGACCACGCCGATATGGGTTACCTGGCAGCATTGGTTCGCATCTGACGCACTGGGCATCATAGTAGTTGCGCCGTTACTGATCGAGTTCGCCTCGGCAGCGCGGGACCGACCACCGATGGCCGAGCTTCTCGAGGGCGTTCTGACCGTCGCCATACTGGCTGTTGTGAGCGTACTTGCGATCTTTCTGCGCTCGGATCTCCTGGCTAACGTCGGACCCGTCGCGGTCCTTTTCGCACCGCTGCTTTGGCTCGCAGCGCGATGCCGGCCGGTTTTTGCCGCCGCTGCGACTTTCACTGTAAGTCTTTCAATCGTTTGGACAACGACCTTTGGCATAGGCTATTTTGGCAACCCCGCTCTTTCGATCGACGAGCGCATAGCTTCGGCGCAGGTCAGCATTCTGCTTGTGACCATCGGCGCATTGCTTCTGGCGGCGTTGTTTGCGGAAATCAGGGAAAAACGGAAGACCACGGAAGCAGCACTGCACGCCAGCGAAACCCGGCGCTATCTTATCGAGACCGAGAAACTGGCCGCGCTGGGACGCCTCGTCGCAGGCGTCGCACATGAACTCAACAGCCCTGTTGGCATCAGCTTGACGGTCGCCTCTACGCTTTCGCAGCGCTGCTCGAAGTTCGCCAGTCAGATATCGTCCGGTCCTGTGCGCCGTTCGTCCTTTTCCGAGTTCGTAGGCAGCAATCGCGACGCCGCCAACCAATTGGTTGCCAATCTGGAACGTGCTGGCGATCTGATTCAGGCGTTCAAGCAGGTTGCTGTCGATCGCAGTCTTGCAGATCGTCGCAACTTTGATCTCAGGGTTGCCACCGAGCAAATCGTAGCCAGCGTGCTTCCCGGTCTACCCAAGCCACGCAATCCCCTGGCGCTCGATATTCCCTCCGACGTCATCATGAACAGCTACCCTGGCGCATACGGGCAAGTGTTGACAAACCTGATCTTCAACGCCGTTACCCATGGCTTTGGTGACCAGGCCGGCGGCAACATGTTGCTCGAGGCAACTCGCGTCGGCAACCACGCCGTAGAAGTCGTTTTTTCCGACGACGGAGCCGGGATTTCCGAGGACGCCCAGCGCCATGTGTTTGATCCCTTCTTCACTACGCGCCGCGCGAAGGGCTGTACGGGGCTAGGTCTCTACATCGTCCATAACCTGGTGACCGTGCAACTGGGAGGCCGTATCGGGCTGGTCTCGGCGGAGGGAAAGGGTACTTCGATCAGTATGACGCTTCCACTGGTTGCCCCTGGAAACGACACACCGATGACGCCACGAGTGCCATGAATCTCGATCGATCGGTCGTTTCGCGAGCAGAAGCGAAGGACGAGGGTTCGGCGATTTGCCCGTTGTCGCGTTGAGCACGATTGGTCTGCTGCGCTCCCCGGAAGCGAACCCTCATCCGGCCATTCCTGAGCACATGCCTCGGCAAAACTATCCTGACAGCGCCGCCTTCACCAGGCCGCTCGCCTTGCCGAAATCCATCTGCCCGGCGAATTTCGCGCGCAGCACGCCGATCACCTTGCCCATGTCCTTCATGCCGGCGGCGCCGGTCTCGGCGATCGCGGCCGATATCGCCGCCTTCACCTCGTCGTCGGACATCTGCTTCGGCAGATAGGCGGAGATGATCGCGATTTCCTCGCGCTCCTGCGCGGCGAGTTCGGCGCGGCCGCCCTTGTCGTAGAGTTCGACCGATTCCTGGCGCTGCTTGATCATCTTCTGCAGCACGCCGAGCACGTCGGCATCGGACAGCGGCGGCTTGCCCTGCCCGCGCGCCTCGATGTCGGCATTCTTGAGGGTCGAGTTGACCATGCGCAGCGTGGAGAGCTTGCGCTCCTCCTTGGCCTTCATGGCCTCCTTGACCGCGTTGTTGATGTCGTCGCGCAGCATTGCTCGCCTCGCTGAAATGGTGCCGCCGGAAGGGCTTGGTCTATCGGAAGATGCCGCGTCTATATAGGGGGCCCGGCCGCCGCGCCACCGTCATCGGGGCAGTTGCCGAGCGACGGCGCGGGAACGGGCGGGCCGGGTACGAATTGGTGGACCGAAACGCCGGATTCCCGCGGATTCGGCCCAAATGGCGGGGATTGGCGGAACCGGCGGTCAAATATGCGGTAAACGCATGTGAATCACCCCGTTTTCTGGCCTTCCGGCTTTGACGCGCGGGGGCGCTTGCGACTATGAAGTGCGCTCATGACAACATCTGAAAACGCTTCAGCCTGGCCGGACCACAAACCGACCGCGCTCCTCGTGCTTGCCGACGGTACCGTGCTGGAGGGTTTTGGCCTCGGCGCGGAAGGCCACGCCGTCGGCGAGGTCTGCTTCAACACCGCGATGACCGGCTATGAGGAGATCCTCACCGATCCCTCCTATGCCGGGCAGCTCATCACCTTCACCTTCCCGCACATCGGCAATGTCGGCACCAACGAGGAAGACATCGAGACGGTGAACATGGCGGCGACGCCCGGCGCGCGCGGCGTGATCCTGCGCACCGCCATCACCGATCCCTCGAACTATCGCGCCACCCGCCATCTCGACCAGTGGCTGCGCGCCCGCGGCATCATCGGCCTCTCCGGCATCGACACCCGCGCCCTCACCGCGCTGATCCGCTCCAAGGGCATGCCGAACGCCGTGATCGCACATTCGAAAACCGGCGAGTTCGATCTGCACGGCCTGAAGGAAGAGGCGCGCGAGTGGCCCGGCCTCGAAGGCATGGACCTGGTGCCGATGGTCACCTCCGGCCAGCGCTTCACCTGGGACGAGACGCCTTGGGCGTGGCAGAAGGGATTCGGCCGCCAGAGCGAGCCGGAGTTCAACGTCGTCGCGATCGACTACGGCATCAAGCGCAACATCCTGCGCCTGCTCGCCGGCGAAGGCTGCAAGGTCACGGTGGTGCCGGCGACGACCTCGGCCGAAGACATTCTGGCGATGAAGCCCGACGGCGTTTTCCTGAGCAACGGCCCGGGCGATCCGGCCGCAACGGGCAAATATGCCGTGCCGGTGATCCGCGACGTCATTGAATCGGGTACGCCGACCTTCGGCATCTGCCTCGGCCACCAGATGCTCGGGCTCGCCGTCGGCGCCAAGACCAGGAAGATGCATCAGGGCCATCACGGCGCCAATCACCCGGTCAAGGACGAGACCACCGGCAAGGTCGAGATCACCTCGATGAACCACGGCTTTGCGGTGGACCAGGACACGCTGCCCGAGGGGGCGACGCAGACCCATATCTCGCTGTTCGACGGCTCCAATTGCGGCATCGAACTCAAGGGCAAGCCGGTGTTCTCGGTGCAGTACCATCCGGAAGCCTCGCCCGGCCCGCGCGACTCGCATTACCTGTTCAAGCGGTTTGCGGATCTGATGCGGGCGAGGAAGCGGGCGTAAAGCGTCAGTTCCTCACCGCGTCGACATGCCCGGGCAAAAGCGCGAAGCGCGTCTTTGCGCGAGATGTCCCGGCCATTTGCGGTTTTGCGTCCACGACGTGCCTGGTTTTCGAGATTCCGACAGGAACGTGACCCGCCGACGCGGGTTTAGCATCGCAGGGTGAAGTAAAGGAACGTCAGCGACGTTCCCACCATCCCGTCACGTGCTGATGGTGGGCACGCTTACGCTTCGTTCACCCTGCGATCCGCGGAGCACAACCATGTCCGTTGTCAACGATATCGAGCCGGTCACCTTCTTCTTCGAGGACGATGGCCTCGTGCCCAACAATCCGCTGCCGCTGCTGTTTTACCGAGGCGCGGTCGAGATTGCCACCGATCATCCCGAAAAGACCATCGAAGGATTGTTCGGCGCCAATGGCTGGGGCGCGATGTGGCGCAACGGCGTCTATGATTATCTGCACTACCACGCGACCGTGCATGAGGCGCTCGGCGTCGCCCGCGGCCGCGCACGCGTCCGCTTCGGCGGCAACAGCGGCAAGGAGCTCGAGATCATGGCGGGCGACGTCGCCATCCTGCCGGCCGGCACCGGGCATCAATGTGCGTTCGCCAGCCCGGATTTCTGCGTGGTCGGCGCCTATCCGCCGGGACCGCCGATGCAGATCACGCGGCCGACGCCGGACAACCATGCCAAAGCGCTGAAGACGATCCCGCAAGTGAAGCTGCCGAAGACCGATCCGGTGCGCGGCGCAGACGGGCCGCTGGCACGGCTATGGAAGCAAAGCTGACCCTTCACTTCAGATATTTCGAAGCAATGTGAGCGGCCAGGCTTGACGCTCTCTACCTCGGGTAGATAGTCGCGAAGCCGGCGCTTCATTGCGCGCGCGGCTATTCGTTTCAGAACCATGTCGTGTTGATGGAGGATGCCATGTTCTCGAACGCTTGTCGTTGCATCAACTGCATAACCCCGCCCCACATCCTGAAGAAGCTGCTCGAAAACCCGGACAGCAGGATTCGCGACGCAGCGTTGCGAACGATGCTGTCGACTTCGCGCTTGCGCGGGGAGCGAGCCGTAGGAGGCCTCGTTGCGGGCGCCGCAGCAATCGCAGGGAACGGCCGACGCACAGTCTTCGACTGCGCCAACACGACCTTCCCCGAGTCGGCGACGGTCGAACGCACCGAGGATGGTCCCGCGTCGGCGGACGAGTCGGTGAACAATGCCTTCGAGGGTCTCGGAAGCACCCGCGATTTCTACAAGGACGTGTTCGATCGAAACTCGCTGGACGGGCGCGGCATGCGCCTGAACGGCTACGCCCACTACGGCACGGCCTACAACAATGCATTCTGGTTCCGCGGCCAGATGGTTTTCGGCGACGGCGACGGCGTGCTGTTCACCGACTTTACCAGATCCCTCGATGTCGTAGCCCACGAGCTGACGCACGGCGTCACCGAGTTCACGGCCGGACTGCAATATCATAATCAGTCGGGTGCGCTGAACGAATCGATATCCGACGTGTTCGGCTCGATGGTCAAGCAATGGGTCCGCAAGGAGACCGCCGATCAGGCCGACTGGCTGATCGGCGCGGAGATCTTCACGCCTGAAATCGACGCGGATGCCTTACGATCGCTGAAAGCGCCGGGCAAGGCCTACAACAACGAGCAATTCGGGCGCGATCCGCAGCCCGATCACATGAGCAAGTTTGTAATGCTGCCCGACACCGATGAAGGCGACAATGGCGGCGTGCACATCAATTCCGGGATTCCGAACAGGGCGTTCTATCTCACCGCGGTCGGCATCGGCGGAAACGCCTGGGAAGCGCCGGGGCACATCTGGTACGCCGCACTGAAGGCATCGTCGGAATGGACGAATTTCCAGGAATTCGCCGATTTGACGCACGTCACGGCGGGCCAACTCTACGGACCGCAGAGCGCGGAGCAGCAGGCCGTGGTGGCTGCCTGGAAGGAAGTCGGTATCCGCATCAGCGGCGTTCAGGCACTGGCTGGGGTGACCGGCCGGATGCGCTGGCAACCCGCCGCAGCGGCCGCCAATGGACACCGTGATGAATCGGCGGAAGTAATTCGGAAGATCGAGCAGCTTTCCAGTCAGCTATCGAAACTGTCGAAGGAGGTCGCCGGCTTGAGATCCAAGCCGCATTAGCCGCGGCCGGCCGGCCGTCTGGAGCTTCGGTTCCGATTGGATCAGAACCGAAGCTCAGATCGAAGCTTTGACGCGTTTTTTCTTTACGGCTGTGCCGGTATCCACTTCGCTCGAAAACGCCATGGATCAGGTTGGCATGAAAGTTACGCTTTCCCAACACGGCGGCCAGGCGGCGGGCATCCACCTGCGCCGCCCGCCCCAGATCGTGGATGCTGCGGCTTTGGATGAGTCCCGGGCTTCCGAGCTCAAGAGGCTCACCGCGGCCGCAGTCGCGGCGCCCGCGCCGGTGCGTTCCGGACAAGCCCGGGACGAGATGGGCTACACCGTCACAATCGAAGATGACGGGCGCGAAACCGTGCTGTCGCAGTCCGACACCGCGATGTCGACCGAATTCGGCAAGCTGCTGGCCTGGCTGCAGCGCTATCCCGGCAAATAGCTGCTCTCCGTGGTCCGCTGGTCATCCGCGGCGGGCAATCGCGAGGCTTGGTCTGGCCAAAGCGGCCGGCGCGGGCTCGCCCGAGGAGACCCGCATGGCCGCGATCCGCGCGACGAACAGCCCGATGACCAGATTGGACCGCTCGATCTCCAGCTTGTCGCGCGTCGGCCCGTTCGGGACCGTCTCGCACAGCGCCTTGATGCATTCCAGCGTGCGCGACAATGAATCGACCACCGCATAGATCGGCTCGATCGACGGTGGCGCCGATTGTGAAGTCCGCGTGTTTCCAGCGGGCTGACCGGATGGACCGGTCTGCCGGCTGGACGATGCCACGTCGCGGAATTCGATAATTTTCTGCATCACTGGATCCCGGACTCGAATGTCTATGCGTTATGGCAATTGACTTGGTGCGCTGGCCGCGCATTCAGCCCGGCCGGCTGACATGATAAGGATGATCTCGCTCAGACACGTTTAAATTGACTATCGGAATCTCGCAGCATTTTCTTAATACTTGCGCTGCTGCATGCGACGTTTTGACCGCCCGCATGGATTGCGGCTGCCAAGGCCAGTCCAAGCCGCCCTCACGCGCGACAGGGCGGGCCGCGCTTTGACGACCCGCCGCCGTGCCTGCTTGTACCTAACTTACGCCGCGTTGGCGCCTTCCTGGCGGCTGGCCTCGAACAGGAACCAGGTGCGGCGCTCGGTCTCGTCGATGAACAGTTCGAGCAACTGGGCGGTGCCCGTGTCGTCGTTGTCGTCGGCGAGCTTGTGCGCCTTGCGCATCGCCGCCGCCATCTTCTTGTTGTCTTCCATCAGTTCGCGCAGCATTTCGCGCGGCGGCACATAGGCCTCATTGTTATCCTGGATGGTCTGCAGCTTGGCGATCTGGCCGATCGAGCGCAGCGTGATGCCGCCAAGCTTGCGTACCCGCTCGGCGAGCTGGTCGGTGGTGCCGAAGATGGCGTCCGACTGCTCGTCCAGCATCAGGTGATAATCGCGGAAATGCCGGCCGCTGACGTGCCAGTGGAAGTTCTTGGTCTTCAGGTAAAGCGCGAAGGCGTCGGCCAAGAGGACGTTGAGCGACGCCGAAATCTTCTCTACCGCAGCCGGGGCCAGATCGGTCGGCGTGTCGAGTTCAGGGGATACCTTGCCGGATTTGTTGTTGGTTTTGCTCACGTTGCACCTTCCTGTTAGGAACCGGACTGGGGCGGCGGTGGACATCGGCCGCTGGACGACCTAACGCATCACTTTCAGGCTGGTTCCTTCACCGGAACCCGCTGTTTTTGCCGGGCACGCGCGCATGGATGAATGGATCGACTATTACGATTCCACGCATACGATTTATGCGAGCAGGCTGCACCGCGACCTGCATTTCCAGCTCATCGCGCGCGACATCGTCGGCTATATCGCCTCGCCCGATTCCGTGGTGCTCGACTATGCCTGCGGCGAGGCGCTGTCGGCCGCCCGCGTGGCGGACGCCTGCGCCATGCTCTATCTGGCGGAGCCGGCGCCCGGCGTGCGCGGCCGGCTGATCGCGCGCTTTGCGCCGAACACCAGGATCCGCGTCCGCTCGCTCGAGGATCTTTCGCGGATGGCGGAAGGCTCGGTTGATCTCGTGGTGATGAATTCCGTCGCGCAATACATGACGCCGGCTGAGCTGGATTCGGCCTTTGCCGTGGTTCGCCGGCTGCTGAAGCCGAACGGCCGCCTCGTGATCGGCGACATCCTGCGCCCCGAGGTCGGCATGTTCAGGGACGTGGTGGCGCTGTTGAAATTCGCCTCCGCCCACGGCTTTCTGAAAGACGCCCTGTATGGCCTTGCGAGCACCGCGCTGTCGGATTACCGGCAATTGCGCAGCCGCGTCGGGCTGCAGCGCTACGGCGAAAACGAGATGATCGAGAAGCTCTCCCGCGCCGGCTTCTCCACCTCGCGCGCGCCCCAGAACATCGGCCATAACCCGTGGCGGATGACGTTCGTGGCACGGCACGCCCTGAACCTGAATTGAGCCCTGTCGCGCGCCAAGGTTGTTAACCCTAAATCGCAGTAGGCATGGTTCACCGAGCCGTGATGAGCGATGATGGAAGCGGCCCGGTGGCGGAAGCGTCGACGCGGGAGCAGTGCAATGCTCTTTATCCTGGTTCAAATCCAGGCCGGGCCTCCAGCCTTCGCTGCTTACGCAGCTTCGGCTTGGCGAGCCAGCCTTGCCCCGCCGTAGCTCACAGAGTGGAGGCGGGTTCGGCTAGGCAAGCCAGCCGTAGCCACCCACCTCGCCTGTGATGCGCCTGCCCAGGCGAAACGGCCCCCATCCCGACTGAAAGGGGCGGGCTTGCCGCGCCGTAGCTCGCAGAGCGAAGGCGGGAATTTCCCCGTTGATGGCCCGTTTTTGGGGGTTTCGCGGGTGCGGAATCTGGTCTAAAGACCACCCGCGCGCGAGGGTAACCCGCGCTCTTGGCTTAGGGGACGCGCGGCATGCGCGCCCTTTTTTTGTGCCTGAAATCCAGTCTGAGAGCTGATGCCCAAACGAACCGACATCTCCACCATCCTGATCATCGGCGCCGGTCCCATCGTGATCGGCCAGGCCTGCGAATTCGACTATTCCGGCACCCAGGCGGTGAAGACGCTGAAGGAAGAAGGCTACCGCATCGTCCTCGTCAATTCCAATCCGGCCACCATCATGACCGACCCGGAACTGGCCGACGCCACCTATATCGAGCCGATCACTCCGGAAATCGTCGCCAAGATCATCGAGAAGGAACGTCACGTCATCCCGGGCGGCTTCGCGCTGCTGCCGACCATGGGCGGCCAGACCGCGCTGAACTGCGCGCTGTCGCTACGCCGGCAGGGCACGCTCGACAAGTTCGACGTCGAGATGATCGGCGCCACCGCCGATGCGATCGACAAGGCCGAGGACCGCCAGCTGTTTCGCGAGGCCATGACCAAGATCGGTCTTGAGACGCCGAAGTCGCGGCTCGCCAACGCCTCGGCGCTGAAGAAGTCCTATCGCGACAAACACCACGCCGAACGAGAGAAACTATCCGGCGCCGCGCTGGAAGAGTGTGAGCGACAGTGGACGCTTGGCGAAAGCGAGCGCCGCAAGCGCTACCAGGAGCACGCGCTCGGCCAGGCGCTGATGGCGCTGTCCGAGATCGGCCTGCCGGCGATCATCCGCCCCTCCTTCACCATGGGCGGCACCGGCGGCGGCATCGCCTACAACAAGGAAGAATTCCTCGACATCATCGAACGCGGCCTCGACGCCTCCCCGACCAACGAAGTGTTGATCGAGGAATCGGTGCTCGGCTGGAAAGAGTTCGAGATGGAGGTGGTGCGCGACAAGAACGACAATTGCATCATCATCTGCTCGATCGAGAACCTCGATCCGATGGGCGTGCACACCGGCGATTCCATCACGGTTGCGCCGGCGCTGACGCTGACCGACAAGGAATACCAGATCATGCGCGACGCCTCGCTGGCGGTGCTGCGCGAGATCGGCGTCGAGACCGGCGGCTCCAACGTGCAGTTCGCCGTCAATCCCGCCGACGGCCGCATGGTCGTGATCGAGATGAACCCGCGCGTGTCGCGCTCCTCGGCGCTGGCGTCCAAGGCGACCGGCTTTCCGATCGCCAAGGTCGCGGCCAAGCTCGCGGTCGGCTACACGCTCGATGAAATCGCCAACGACATCACCGGTGGCGCGACGCCCGCCTCGTTCGAGCCGACCATCGACTACGTGGTCACCAAGGTGCCGCGCTTTGCGTTCGAGAAGTTTCCCGGCGCCTCCACCACGCTGACGACCTCGATGAAATCGGTCGGCGAAGTCATGGCGATCGGCCGCACTTTCCAGGAGAGCCTGCAGAAGGCGCTGCGCGGGCTCGAGACCGGCCTCACCGGGCTCGACGAGATCGAGATCGAGGGGCTCGGGCGCGGCGACGACAAGAACGCGATCCGCGCAGCTCTCGGCACGCCGACGCCGAACCGCATCCTGCAGGTGGCGCAGGCGATGCGGCTTGGCTGGTCGAACGAGGAGATCTTCAACTCCTGCAAGATCGATCCGTGGTTCCTCAGCGAGATGCGCGGCATCGTCGACATGGAAGCCAAGGTGCGGACCAACGGATTGCCCCCGAACGGCTACGGCATGCGCATGCTGAAGGCGATGGGCTTCTCCGATGCGCGCCTTGCGGTGCTGACGGAGAGCACCGAGGCCGAGGTGACGGCGAAGCGGCACGCCCTCGGCGTCCGTCCGGCCTACAAGCGCATCGACACCTGCGCCGCCGAATTCGCCTCCCCCACCGCCTACATGTATTCGAGCTATGAGGCGCTGTTTGCAGGCAAGCTCGCCGACGAGAGCGCGCCCTCCGACCGCAAGAAGGTCATCATCCTCGGCGGCGGCCCGAACCGGATCGGCCAGGGCATCGAATTCGACTATTGCTGCTGCCATGCCTGCTTCGCGCTGGCCGATGCCGGCTATGAGACCATCATGGTCAACTGCAATCCGGAGACGGTGTCGACCGACTACGACACTGCCGACCGCCTGTATTTCGAGCCGCTCACCGCCGAGGACGTGCTGGAGATCATCGCCACCGAGCGGCAGAACGGCACGCTGCACGGCGTGATCGTGCAGTTCGGCGGCCAGACCCCGCTCAAGCTGGCCCGCGCGCTGGAAGCCGCCGATGTGCCGATCCTCGGCACCTCTCCCGACGCCATCGACCTCGCCGAGGACCGCGACCGCTTCAAGCGCGTGCTCGACAAGCTGAAACTAAAGCAGCCCAAGAACGGCATCGCCTATTCGGTCGAGCAGGCGCGGCTGGTCTCGGCCGATCTCGGCCTGCCACTGGTGGTACGCCCATCCTACGTGCTGGGCGGCCGCGCGATGCAGATCATCCGCGAAGAGACCCAGCTCGACGACTATCTGCTCGGCACGCTGCCCGAACTGGTGCCTGCCGACGTCAAGGCACGCTATCCGAACGACAAGACCGGACAGATCAACACCGTGCTCGGCAAGAACCCGCTGCTGTTCGACCGCTACCTGTCCGATGCCACCGAGATCGACGTCGACTGCCTCTGCGACGGCAAGGACACCTTCATCGTCGGCATCATGGAGCATATCGAGGAAGCCGGCATTCATTCCGGCGACTCCGCCTGCTCGCTGCCGCCGCATTCGCTGGATGCGAAGATGATCGAGGAGTTGGAGCGGCAGACCCGCGAACTCGCGCTCGGCCTCGATGTCGTCGGCCTGATGAACGTGCAATATGCGATCAAGGACGGCGATATCTACGTGCTCGAAGTCAATCCGCGCGCCTCGCGCACCGTGCCCTTCGTCGCCAAGGTGGTCGGCACGCCGGTTGCCAAGATCGCCGCGCGGATCATGGCGGGCGAGAAGCTTGCCGACTTCAAGCTGAAGAAGAAGCAGCTCGGCCATGTCGGGGTGAAGGAATCAGTCTTCCCGTTCGCGCGCTTCCCCGGCGTCGATACCGTGCTCGGTCCGGAAATGCGTTCGACCGGCGAAGTCATGGGCATCGACCGCTCGTTCGAAATCGCCTTCGCCAAGAGCCAGCTCGGCGGCGGCACCCGGGTGCCGCGCAAGGGCACCGTGTTCGTCTCGGTGCGCGAGATCGACAAGGACCGCATCGCGGAAGCGGTCCGCCTGCTGCATTCGCTCGGCTTCAAGGTGATGGGAACGTCGGGCACCCAGCGCTTCCTGACCGACAAGGGCATCCCGACCGAGAAGGTTAACAAGGTGCTGGAGGGACGGCCGCACATCGTCGACGCCATCACCAATGGCGACATCCAGCTCGTCTTCAACACCACGGAAGGGCCGCAGGCGCTGGCCGACAGCCGCTCGCTGCGTCGGGCTGCCCTCTTGCATAAAGTGCCATATTACACCACTCTTTCCGGTGCCGTGGCGGCCGCCCAAGGCATCCGCGCCTATCAGGGCGGGGACCTTGAGGTCCGTACGCTGCAGAGTTACTTTTCCGAGAACTGATCGTTGGCCGGGCAAACGCCCGCTAAACGATTGGCAAAAAAGCCGTATGGCTGGAACTCACCGCTTGGCTGGATGTTGAATCGGCCCCTGAAGGGGCCGAAATTTAATAGACTGGCGGCTCATATCGGGGCCACGAAGGCCCGAATCGAAAGTACCTCGTGCGTGAACGCAGTTGACGTCTCGCGCGACGGAAGGACGGAAGAGATGGTTGATAAGGTTCCGATGACTGCAAACGGCTATGCCGCCCTGGAGCTCGAGTTGAAGAAGCGCCAGTCGGAGGATCGTCCGCGCATCATCGAGCACATTGCCGAGGCACGCTCGCATGGCGACCTCTCCGAGAACGCGGAATATCACGCGGCGAAGGAAGAGCAGTCGCACAATGAAGGCCGCATCAACGAGCTTGAAGACAAGCTCGCGCGCGCCGACGTGATCGACATCTCGAAGCTGTCCGGCGATACCATCAAGTTCGGCGCGACCGTCACGCTGGTCGACGAGGATACCGAGAAGAAGGCGGTGTGGCAGATCGTCGGCGAGGTCGAGGCCGACGCCAAGAAGGGCCGCATCTCCATCACCTCGCCGCTCGCCCGCGCGCTGATCGGCAAGAAGAAGGGCACGACCGTCGAAGTGATGGCGCCCGGCGGCGCCAAGGCCTACGAGATCACCAAGGTCGAGTGGCGCTAGCCGCAGTCACCTGCAAGTTACTGTTGCGACAAAGCCGCGTTTGCCACGCGGCTTTTTCATTGGACACATCGTCACAGCGTCCTGACAGGATTGTGAGTAGAGACGGCGCGGCATCCATCGTAACTGGACCCCGCCGATGGTTATACCTCATAACTATCCGGCCCGTTGGCTCGCGCGAGCCTTGCTGCGCCGCAATCGCGGCGAAGTTGCCGAGCGGGGAATGATTCAATCCTGGCGGTGTTGTGTCGGCATCACACGCTGTTCTCCAACACCGTGTAATCTCGTCACGCTGGTTTCCAGCGTGCCAATCAAGGGGGACGACCAAATGGACCAATTCGACAAGGCGCTCGCGAAATTTCAGCCACAGGCGCTGAGCCTGTTTCGCTTCATCACCGGACTTCTGCTGTTTCAGTACGGCGTCGCCAAGCTCTTCAAGTTTCCGCCCGTACCGATGTTCGCAAAGGTCGAATTGATGTCGCTCTACGGCGCGGCCGGAACGCTCGAACTGGTGCTCGGCGGGCTCCTGATGATCGGCCTGTTCACGCGCGTCGCCGCGTTCGTCCTGTCGGGTGAAATGGCGTTCGCCTACTTCCTCGGTCATATGTTCAGGGACGCCGCCAACCCGGTGTTCCACCCGATCCTCAATGGCGGCACGGCGGCGATCCTGTTCTGCTTCGCCTGTCTCTATCTGGCGACCGCCGGCGGCGGCCCGATCAGCGCCGACGCGATGATGCGGAAGAAGGCTTAAGGAGAGCGCCGTCACCCAAGCACGTCATTCCGGGGCGATGCAAAGCATCGAACCTCAGGTGTGCAATTGCACACCGGTGAATCTCGAGATTCCGGGTTCGCGTCTTCGACGCGCCCCGGAATGACTCGGTCATCTCACCCCGCAACCTTCACATCGAGCGGCACCGCCGCTTCATACTTCGAATTGTGCAGCACCAGCGACGTCCTGACATTGCGCACGTGCGGCGCCGCGGTCAGGTGGGTGACGAACTCCTGAAACGTCGCCATGTCGGGCGCAACGCATTTCAGGATGAAGTCGACCTCGCCCGACAGCATCCAGCATTCGCGCACCAGCGGCTCGGCGCGGACGAAATCCTCGAAGGCGCGCAGATCAGCGTCCGCCTGGCTGGAGAGATGGACGGAGGCGAAGACGGTGACGTCGAAGCCGAGCCGCCGCGGGTCCAGGAGGCCGCGATAGCCCTGGATGTAGCCCTCCTCCTCCAGGGTACGGACCCGGCGCAGGCACGGCGGCGGGGAAATACCGACCCGTTTGGCCAGTTCCACGTTGGTGATTCGACCATCGGCCTGGATCTCGGCAAGGATCTTGAGGTCGATTTCGTCCAGATTCTTCGACACGCGCGTCGGGTTCCCTAATTTCCGCTGCACCCAGGCAGCCTTTCAAGGCAATCTCTTAGCCCAGCCCGCGCGGCTTGCGCAATTTTATTGCGCGTGCGGTGCCAAATTTCGCGATTGTGACTTCCGTTCCGGGGAAATTTCGCTGGGATGAATTGCAAATCTTGCATAGCTCGCCAGATATCTTAGACTTGGATTTGACACTTTCAGCGCCCCCGCGAGCTTCTCCGGGCGGTTTCTGCCCAGTCAAAACAAACCCCCAAATAAGAGAGGGATCCGCCGATGCCTGCGCCTATCCATGCCAAGGTCGTCATTATCGGTTCCGGCCCCGCCGGTTACACCGCGGCGATCTACGCGGCGCGCGCGATGCTGGAGCCCGTACTGATCCAGGGCATCCAGCCCGGTGGACAGCTGACCATCACCACCGACGTGGAGAACTATCCGGGCTTCGCCGACGTCATCCAGGGCCCCTGGCTGATGGAGCAGATGGAGAAGCAGGCGACGCATGTCGGCACCAGGATCGTCACCGATCTCGTCAGCAAGCTTGAACTCGCGCAGCGGCCGTTCCGCCTGACCTGCGACTCTGGCGACGTCTATCTCGCCGAAACGGTGATCCTCGCCACCGGCGCCCAGGCGCGCTGGCTCGGCATTGCCTCGGAAGAGAAGTTCAAGGGCTTTGGCGTCTCGGCCTGCGCGACCTGCGACGGCTTCTTCTATCGGGCTAAGGAAGTCATCGTGGTCGGCGGCGGCAACACCGCGGTCGAGGAAGCGCTGTTCCTGACCAACTTTGCATCGACCGTGACGATCGTGCACCGGCGCGATCATTTCCGCGCCGAGCGCATCCTGCAGGACCGCCTGTTCAAGCACCCGAAGATCAAGGTTATCTGGGACTCGGCGATCGACGAAATCTGCGGCGCGGAGAACCCGAGCAAGGTCACCCATGTGCGGCTGAGGAACGTCAAGACCGGCGCGCTGACGGAGGTGCCGGCCGACGGCGTCTTCATCGCGATCGGCCACGCGCCCGCAACCGATCTCGTCAAGGACCAGATCAAGCTGAAATCCTCCGGCTATGTCGAGGTGGCGCCGAACTCCACCGCGACCTCGGTCCCCGGCCTGTTCGCGGCCGGCGACGTCGCCGACGAAACCTACCGGCAGGCGGTCACCGCCGCCGGCCTCGGCTGCATGGCGGCCCTCGAGGCCGAACGTTTCCTGGCTTTGCGCGCGAGCGATCGCGCGGCGGCAGAATAATCATGGCTCGAACGCGGGACGGATTTACGGACATGGATTGGGACAAGCTGAAGGTGTTTCACGCGGCGGCGGAAGCGGGAAGCTTCACCCATGCGGGCGAGCAACTTGGGCTCTCGCAATCGGCGGTATCGCGGCAGGTCAGCGCGCTCGAGCAGGAGCTCTCGGTGTCGCTGTTTCACCGCCATGCGCGCGGGTTGATCCTCACCGAGCAGGGCGATCTCCTGTTCCGCACCGCGCACGACGTCTTCATGCAGTTGCAGGCGGCGCGCGCCAAGCTGACCGACAGCCGCGAACGGCCGAGCGGCGATCTCAAGATCACCACGCCCCCCGCGCTCGGCATCAACTGGCTGATTCCGCGGCTCGACGAATTCACCGCGCTCTATCCCGACATCCGCATCTCGCTGATCGTCACCGACGAGGATCTCGACCTGTCGATGCGCGAGGCCGATGTCGCGATCCGGACCCGCAAGCCGACCCAGCCGGACCTGATCCAGCGCAAGCTGTTCTCGATCGGCTTCCATGCCTATTGCTCGCCGGAATATATCAAGCGCTTCGGCACGCCGCGCACGCTCGACGACCTCGACTCGCACCGCATCATCATGCTGGGCGACGCGCAGGTTCAGCCGCATCTGCAGAACCGCAGCTGGCTGATCGATGCCGGCCGCAATGGCTCCGGTCCGCGCGAAGCCTATTTCAAGGTGAACAACATTTTGGGCCTGGTCCGCGCCTGCCAGCAGGGGCTCGGCATCGCCGCGCTGCCCGACTATCTGGTCGAGGACAACAGCCGCCTGGTGCAGCTGTTCGGCGAATCCGATTCGATCCAGCTCGATACCTATTTCGTCTATCCCGAGGAACTCAAGACGGTTGCGCGGGTGCAGGTGTTCCGCGATTTCGTGGTGAGCAAGGCGCAGCGCTGGCCGTCGTAGGAAGCGGGCTCTGCGCGGATTAGCCAACTTAATAGGGCCCGCTCACCGCATGTCTGACATGCTGTCTGGACGCTTGCTGCAAGGCGCTGATGGGGATCATAGTACTTGAACGCTGAGCGGTCGCGTCGCGCATATGTCCCCCTCCTCCAGTGACGTGGCGGTTCAGTAATCCCTCTTGGAAGGTGATTGTGTCGGCCTCACGTGGCCAATACCTAAGCCGGGCTCTTTGGGCCCGGCTTTTTTTCGTGTCCAATTCTTCATGGCCAAGTTCTTTTGTGGCCAAGTTCTTTCACGGCCAAGTTCTTTCACGGCCACGTTCTTCATGGCTGTGTCATGTGACCGCTGGCGGCGCGGATTGACATGGATGCCTTTCACAACCATCATCCGCGCATGATCACGCGTTCGTGTGCAGCCCTGTCGTCGAAAAAAGGTCCCCATCCGGGGGCCCGAGATCGACGCGCGCGCTGAACTGCCGCAACCCGCGATCCGAAAACCCCGCCGTCTGGACGGGGTTTTTTATTGGTCCCGTCTCCGGCTTACCCCAAGAGGAGATGGAACCATGGCTGAACCTTCGACCAGCGATCTGACAAGCCGCCTGCAGGGCCTGTGGCTGCCGCTGATCACGCCGTTTCGGAACGGCGAACTCGACGAGGCGTCGCTGCGCCGGCTCGTGCGGCACTATGCGGCCGGCCCGGTCGATGGCTTCATTCTGGCGGCGACGTCGGGCGAAGGCATGTCGCTGCGCACGGACGAAACCGAGCATCTGGTGACGGTGACGCATAGCGAACTCGCCGCCGGCGGGCGACAGCTACCGATCCTGCTCGGCCTGTCCGGCGCCTCGACCGCGAAGATGCTGGACGCGCTGGACGAGACGGCCGGCTGGCCGATCGACGGCTACCTGATCGCGAGCCCCTATTACATCAGGCCCTCGCAACGCGGCATCCTGCAGCATTTCACCGCGCTTGCCGACCGTGCCGCGCGGCCGATCGTGCTCTACAACATTCCCTACCGGACATCAGTCAACATCACCAACGAGACGCTGCTGCAGCTTGCGGCGCACCCGAACATCGTCGGCATGAAGGATTGCAGCGCCGACCGCGCGCAGTCGATCGACTTCCTGAACCGGCGGCCATCCACCTTTCGCGTGCTGACCGGCGAGGATGCGCAGTATCATGAAGGGCTCGCCGACGGCGCTGATGGTGCGATCCTGTTGTCGGCGCATCTTCGCACCGAAGCCTTTGCATCGGTGCGAACGCTTCTGATGCAGGGCGACCGCGCGGGCGCGCTGGCGTGCTGGAAGGAAGTTTCTGGACTGACCCGCCTGCTGTTCGCCGAGCCGAGCCCGGCGCCCGCCAAGCATTGCCTGGCGCGCGGCGGGCTGATCGACAGCGCGGAAGTGCGTCTGCCGATGGTCGACGTCAGCGCGGAACTCGCGGCGCTGCTGGATGAGGAGATCGAGCGCCCCGCCCCGCCGCTGCGGCGGCTGGCCTGAACGGACCGGACAGCGATTGGCTCCCGCTCGCCAGGGAACGGGAGCCATTGTCCGTCAGCTGAAGAGCAGCCGATAGGTCATGACCGGCGCGAAGCCGATCAGCATCGCCCAGACGGCGAACGCTGAGACCAGCAGGACGTCGTGCATGGGCTGGCCGTGATCGGCGAAGGCAAATTTCTTGCGATGAAAGATCATGGAATTTCCCCCGAAGCTTTTCTCTTGAGAAATCCATACGCGTCAAATTCTAACGTTGCGGGCGGAGCTTCGTTCGACTTTGCCGCCGCGCGGTCACCGGATGTTAACCAGGCCTGACGGTGGTTAATCCGCGGCAGCAGGTGCGTTCAATTGCAAGCGAAATCGCAACCAGGTTTTTAAAGCCGATCGCCTATCAGGATGTCAGCAACAACAACGAACGCGGGGGCGCGCCGTGCATTTCGAAAACAACAGGCTGGTCGACCAGGGCTTTTCGACCGAGGACATCGTGTGGGCCGTCGGCATCTGGTCGGTGATCCTGACGCTGTCGCCGGTCGTCGTGTTCTACGTGCTGATGGTGGCGTAAGGGCCTTCGCTCTCTCTACCGTCCTTGCGAACGCAAGCGAAGCAATGACGCCGATAACGCTTGCCTGCCCCAAAAAAGAAAAACGCGCGGAACGCCGCGCGTCTTCAACAGTCCCGAAGAAACAAGCGGCGTTGTTACGCCGCCTGCTTGTGCATGGCGCCCGATGCCGACGCCGTTCCGCGGATCGCCTTGATCGAACGTTCGATCGCGCCCCACAGCCGTGTGATCTCCGCCGCCGCGCGGCCTTCGGCGTAATATTCGCGGGCGCCCTCGCCCTGGCTCAGCGCCATCAGCAGGTCGGCGCGGTTGGTGATCTGGCCGCTCCATACGGGAGCGCGGAATTTCGCCAGCGCTTCGCGCGCAATGGTGACGATGCGGCTTTCGGCGCCGTCACGCTCGGCGGGCGCGCCGTTGATCACGACCGCATAGGGCTTGCGCGCCGAGCGGCAGGTCTGAATCGTTTCCTGCACCGCGTTGACGTCGAACACGCCGGGACGCGCCGGAATAATCACCATCGTTGCGTTGCGGATTGCGTCGTCGACGACGGCCGACAGATTCGGCGGCGTGTCGATGAATACCCATTCGACGCCGTCGCGCTTGGCGGCAGCGACGATGCCGCTGACCGAATTCACCGCGGCCTTGATCGGCGGTTCATTGGTGCCGCGCAATTTGTGCCACAGCGTGAGCGAGCCCTGCGGATCCGCATCGACGAGCAGAATTGGTTTAGTCGCCTTGTGAACATGAGCAGCGAGGTGAGCAGCCAGGGTACTTTTCCCCGAGCCCCCCTTACGCGAAGCAAAAACAATTACGTTCATATCTTGGCCTCCAGTTGACCCCAGAAACCGAAAATGAATCAGCGGACTGATTCGCGAAAGAAAAATTTACTGAATGCCGCGATGAGGACACTGAATTGCCAACAAGGCTGGTTTTTGAGTCACACCGCGCGCGGCACAAGCCGGGCGAAAGCCGAATCAGCTGAATGCGTTGCGCAGGTCACTGCGCGCCTTTGGCACGCTCGCGTTCAAGCTTTGCGCGCTGACGTTCGAGCCATTTTCGTTCGACCCATCCGAGCCCCTGCGCCAATGGTTTCTGCAGCGGCGGCACATCCTGCGCGAACAAAAGGAGTCCGAGCGGCAGCATCCAGAGCCCGAGCACCGGCAGGAAGCTGAGAAAGCCGCCAGCAACCAGCAGAAACGCGAGCGGAACGCGAACGTAGAACGACGACGGCTTGCGCACCCAGCCGACGAATTTCGATGGCCGCGGCGGCAGCCTGTTCTCGAACCAGGCAAAGTGCCGGTCGAGTTCCTTCTGATGCTCACTCAATGAACCCTCTCCTCTGATTTGGGGAGATGTTCATTGCCGCCGCGCCGGACAAGGCATCAGTTGCCCGCGTAAGCGTAACATCTTGTGATGTTGGTCACGCTCCAGGTTTGGCCGACTTCTTCTTGCGCGGCTTGGAGCTCACCGCCTTTCGCGGCGGCTGCCCTGCGGGGCTGGCCGCAGCTTCGCGCGGATCGGGACCGAAATGGGCCCGGCACTCCGGCGAGAGTTGCGATTTGTTGCGGATCATGCAGGCCGTGATGCGGTCGACATCGGGAACGTCGGAACCGCAGAGGCGGAACGCATCGTTGGTGCAGGCCTGCTGCTGCTCGGGGGTGTAGGCCTGCGAGGCGGTGGACCAGATCGACACCGACAGCGCAGCGGTCAAAAGCAACCCGAGCTGAAAAATCCTTGTTCGAAAAATCATAAATCCCCCAAAAGCAAAGTTGGGCGGAATTGTGGGTGAAGGCTGCCAGATTCGCAAGCAGGGGGCGGCCATCGCATAGGTTTGAAGAAGCCCAACGTTTCTGAACCGGCACTTCAAACTTGACCAACTTTACGAAATTAACGAACTTGACGAATTCTCCGATAGCTCTTAAGTTTTTCCTCAAGTGAGCTTTGGGGAAGTCCCATCAGCAGCCAGCGTCGGGGCTCGTTGCCCCTCAACACGGTAGGGAGAGGCCCGATGGCCAAGCAGACGACAAATTTCGAGATCCCACATGCTGCCGAGCGGAGCGCCGATCAGGCCAGCACGGCCTTTGCCGACTTCCTGGCCAATACGGTAGCAAACTTGAGCACGATTGAGCGGTGGGGTGCGACCGATCGCGCCGGCACCAAAGACATAGCCGCCGCGGAGCGAAAGGCGCTGGAGAACCTCCGTGCCAATGCGCAAAAGGCCTCTTTGCTTCATTCCAAAGCGCTGCAGAGGGCCAAGAATCTGCAGGAGGCACTGCGGCTACACGGGGAATTCATCCAGCGACAGATGCAGGGACTGGCGGAGCAGGCAAAAGAGCTTGGTCAGGCCGCAACCCGAGCGGCCATGGGGACGGCCGAGGCCAAAAAGGGAACGCCACGTAGAGAGGATGCTGATCTGGAGGACGCGCTGGTCGCCGCCCGTGAGCGCGGCCGGTTGCGAGTTGCCGACATACTCAGCGGAGAGGACATGCTCAGCGCCGAAGCCTTCGCAAAACTGCTCGGCACCACGCGCGTGACCGTTAACACCAAGCGACAGCACCGGCAGGTTCTCGCGCTGGAAGGAGCGACGCGGGGCTTCCGATTTCCCGTGTGGCAAGTCGACTCGAACGGAAAGCCCTTCGCTGTCATTCCCGACCTGTTCGATCGGCTCGGGGGCGACGCGTGGACCGTCTATCGTTTCCTGGTCCAGCATCACCCGGAACTCAACGGGCTCACCGGACGCGAGGCGCTTCGGCGCGGCAAGTCCAGGGAAGTTGTGGAAGTGGCAGAGAGCGTCGCCCGGGCCTTCGCGTGAACCATGGCGCTGCGGCCGACATCGGCGTTCAGGAGTGTGCCGCTGGAGACAAGGACCCTGGCGGCTGGCCGCCGGTTCGGCCACATCTACCCGAAAAGATACCCGGACCCGCTCGGCTTTGGGAAAACGCAAAGCCGTTTCAGCGATCCGCGACGTCGCGTGAAGCGCTGCAGCGGGGCGGCGTCGCGCCGCATATCTTCGAAAGCGCCGAGAACGCGCGCTCGAACTGGCGCGATGAAGAGCACGGGAATACCGTCGGCGATCAGCCTGCGCCGCGCAGGGGAGCCGCGTGAAGCTGCGACTCATTCTCACTCCGGCTTCCATTTGCAAAGTTCAGCCGGCTAGTGCAAATCGCTTGCTGAACTGAGGTCGACTTCGGGAGGAAACTATCGTGCGTCTATCACTTGTTCTTGCAACTGCCGTGCTCGCGTTGACCGGAGGCGTCGCTGGCGCCCAGGATTTGAAGATCGCCCTGATCTCGAGCAAGACCGGGCCGCTGGAGGCCTACGCCAAGCAGACCGAAACCGGCTTCAACCTTGGCCTCGAGTACCTCACCGGCGGCACGATGGCCATCAACGGTCGGAAGATCGTGGTCCTTTCCAAGGACGATCAGGGCAAGCCCGACATCGCAAAATCGTTGCTGGAGCAGGCCTACGCCGACGACAAGGCCGATCTGGCCGTCGGCACCACCGCCTCGGGCTCGGCGCTCGCCATGCTGTCGATCGCGGAAGATGCCAAGAAGGTCCTGATCGTCGAGCCGGCGGTTGCGGATTCGATTACCGGCGACAAGTGGAACCGCTATATCTTCCGCACCGCGCGCAATTCGACCCAGGACGCGCTGGCCGGCGCCGTTGCGCTCGGCAGCGGCGAGGTATCGGTCGCAACTCTTGCCCAGGACTATGCCTTCGGGCGCGACGGCGTGACCGCGATCAAGGACGCACTCGCGGCGACCAAGAGCAAGGCAAAGGTCGTGTTCGAGGAATACGCACCGCAGAACACCACGGATTTCACCGCCTCTGCGCAGCGCCTGTTCGACGCGCTGAAGGACAAGCCCGGCCGCAAGATCATCGTCATCATCTGGGCCGGCGCCAGTCCGTTCTCCAAGATCATGGAACTCAAGCCGGATCGCTTCGGCATTGAAGTGGCTCCCGGCGGCAACATCCTGCCGGTGATGAAGTCCTACAAGCCCTATCCCGGCATCGAAGGCGCGGTTTACTACTACTATGGCTTCCCGAAGAATCCGATGAACGATTGGCTGGTGGCCGAGCACAAGAAGCGCTTCAACGTGCCGCCGGACTTCTTCACCGCCGGCGGCATGGCCGCAGCTTCCGCTGTGGTCACCGCGATCAAGAAGGCGGGGGGTACGGATACCGAGAAGCTGATCGCCGCCATGGAAGGCATGGACTTCGACACCCCGAAGGGGAAGATGACCTTCCGCAAGGAAGACCATCAGGCCTTGCAGGCGATGTATCACTTCAAGGTCAAGGCCGACGGCAAGGACGAGTGGGATCTGCTGGATCTCGTTCGCGAGATTCCGATCGCGGAGATGCCGGTTCCGATCCGCAACAAGCGCTGAGTCGTCCCCGACGGCCGACACTTGAGGGTTGGATCGTGGCAATCGATGCACCTGCGCTGGAAACGCGGGATCTGACCATCCGCTTCGGCGGCCACGTCGCCGTGAATGCAGTGAGCTGTGCCTTTCGTCCGGGCACGCTCACCGCCATTGTCGGCCCCAATGGGGCCGGCAAGACCACCTACTTCAACCTGATCTCCGGTCAGCTTCGCGCCACCGCGGGCCAGGTTCTGCTGCGTGACAATGACATCACCCGCCTGACGGCGTCGGCCCGCACCCGGCAGGGCATGGGCCGGGCCTTCCAGCTGACCAATCTCTTTCCGGGCCTGACCGTGGCCGAGAACGTCCGCCTTGCCGTGCAGAGCCGCGCCGGAACCGGACTCGATCTCTTCACCAGATGGTCGAGCCACAAGCAACTGATCGCCAAGGCGGACGAATTCCTGCAAAAGACCGCGCTCACCGCTCGGCGCAACGATATCGCAAGTTCGCTGCCACATGGCGATCAGCGCAAGCTGGAAGTAGCCATGCTGCTTGCGCTCGAGCCCGATATCTTCATGTTCGACGAACCGACTGCGGGCATGAGTGTCGACGAGGTGCCGACGATCCTTAATCTGATCAGCGCCATCAAGGAAGACGTCAGCAAGACCATCCTGCTGGTGGAGCACAAGATGGATGTGGTGCGCTCGCTCGCCGATCGCATCATCGTGCTGCATAACGGCGAACTGGTTGCCGATGGCGAGCCGGCCGCGGTGATCGCCTCGCCGATCGTGCAGGAAGCCTATCTCGGAGTAGCGCCCGATGCCTGACGCCGCTCCACTACTCAAGCTCGACGCCGTCGAGACCCATATCGGACCCTATCATATCCTTCACGGCGTCGACCTCGTGGTGCCGCGCGGCGGCCTGACCATGCTGATCGGCCGCAATGGCGCGGGCAAGACGACGACGCTTCGCACCACCATGGGGCTGTGGCAGGCCTCTGCCGGTAAGATCGTTTTCGACGGTGCCGACATCAGAGGGTGTGAGACGCCGGATATCGCCCGCGCCGGCATCGCCTATGTGCCGGAAAGCATGGCGGTGTTTTCCGATCTCACGGTCAAGGAAAACCTCGTTCTCGCCGCGCGCGAGGGCGAGATCGATTCTGCGCGCCTGAGGTGGATCTTCAAGCTGTTCCCGGCGCTGGAGCGGTTCTGGTCGCTGGCCGCCGGATCGCTTTCCGGCGGCCAAAAGCAGATGCTTTCGATCGCGCGCGCCATCATCGAGCCGCGCAAGCTGATCCTGATCGATGAGCCGACCAAGGGTCTTGCGCCCTCGATGATATCGAACATGGTCGCGGCCTTCCGCGAGCTGAAGGCGACCGACACCACCATCCTCCTGGTCGAACAGAATTTCATGGTCGCGAAATCGCTTGGCGACAGCGTTGCCGTCATGGACGATGGTCGCGTCGTGCACTCGGGCTCCATGATGGAGCTGGCCGAAGACCGCGACCTGCAGCACCGCTTCCTCGGTCTCAGCCTGGATCAGCATCAATGAGCACGACCGACGCCGCCAAGGTCCAGATGCCTGCGCAGCCGACCGACTGGTGGCCGATCGTGCTCGTGCCGGCGCTGATGTTGCTGGCACTGCCGCTCGTCGGCTCGCCCTCCACCTGGGTGACGCTGACCGTCGCGGGGCTCGCCATGGGGATGATGATCTTCATCATGGCGTCGGGACTGACGCTCGTGTTCGGCCTGATGGACGTGCTCAATTTCGGTCATGGCGCCTTCATCTCGCTCGGGGCCTATGCCGGCCTGATTGCCGCTGTCCCGCTGGCTGCTTCCCTGCAGGCCGATTCCATGCTGGCCAATGGCGTTGCACTGTTGGCGACGATTACGATCGCGATGCTCGTCACCGGCGCGTTCGGCTATGCCTTCGAGCGCGTCATCGTCCGGCCGGTTTACGGCCAGCACCTGAAACAGATTCTGATCACCATGGGCGGTCTGATCGTCGCCCAGCAATTGATCATCGTGATCTGGGGACCTGTGCAGATCACGCTGCCGGTGCCCGGTGCACTCCGCGGCTCGCTGATCTTCGGAGAAATGGCGATCGAGCGTTACCGGCTGATCGCTGTCATGATCGGGCTGATCGTATTCCTGGCCATGCAGCTTGTGCTCAACAGGACCAAGCTTGGTCTGTTGATCCGGGCCGGGGTTGAGAATCGCGAGATGGTCGAGGCGCTCGGCTATCGAATCCGGCGGCTGTTCGTCGCCGTGTTCGTGGCGGGATCGGCGCTTGCCGGACTTGGCGGCGTGCTGTGGGCCTTCTACCGCGAGACGCTAACCCCCGGCATGGGGCTGGAGGTGCAGGTGCTGATCTTCATCGTCGTCATCATCGGCGGCCTCGGTTCGGTCGGCGGCTGCTTCATCGGTTCGTTGCTGGTTGCGCTGGTCGCCAACTATACGAGCTTCCTGTTCCCGAAGCTGGCGCTGGTCTCGAATATCCTGCTGATGGTCGTGATCCTGCTCTGGCGGTCGCGTGGCCTTTATTCCGTGGGGAGACGCTGAGATGGCTGCTCCCTCGACCGGTGAGGCGTCGCACAACTTCGTGCTCAATCTGGCGTTGATCGTCATCTTTGCCGGCCTCGCGCTGGCGCCATTCCTGTTTCCCGGCTCGCAGTCGCTCAACGTCGCCGCCAAGATCTGCTACTTCATCGTGTTGGCGGCGAGCTTCGATCTCCTGCTCGGCTATACCGGCGTGGTCTCCTTTGCCCACACCATGTTCTTCGGCATCGGCGGCTACGCGGTAGCGATCGCGCTTCATGCGATGGGGCCGAGCTGGGCGGCGATCGGGACCGGCATCGTCATCGGCCTGCCGCTGGCGATGCTGCTCGCACTCGCCATCGGCCTGTTCTCGCTGCGCGTCGCCGCGATCTTCTTTGCGATGATCACGCTCGCCATAGCCTCCGCCTTCCAGGTACTGGCCTCGCAACTCTCCTGGCTGACCGGTGGCGAGGACGGTCGCACGTTCCGCGTTCCGGAGCTGCTGCGGCCCGGCTTCAGGCTGTTCGATACCGAGGTGTTCGGCGTCGCCATCACCGGCCGGGTCGTCACCTATTACCTGGTGTTCGCAGCAGCGGTGCTGCTGTTTCTTGCCATGCTGCGGGTCGTGAACTCGCCGTTCGGCCGTGTGCTGCAGGCCATTCGCGAAAACGACTTCCGCGCCGAGGCGATCGGGTACCGCACCGTGGTCTACCGCTCGATCATCAATTGCGTCTCTGCGGCGATGGCAACGCTGGCGGGCGTGCTCTGCGCACTGTGGCTGCGCTACACCGGACCCGGCACCACGCTTTCGTTCGACATCATGCTCGACATCCTCCTCATGGTGGTGATCGGCGGCATGGGCACGCTCTATGGCGCCGTGATCGGTGCCACCATCCTGCTGCTGGCGGAGAGCTATCTGCAGAACCTGATGGGCGTCCTGAGCAAGGCGCTCGAAGGGCTGCCGATCCTGCCGCAGCTGTTCCATCCGGACCGCTGGCTGCTCTGGCTTGGGCTGTTGTTCATCGGCAGCGTCTATTTCTTCCCCACCGGAATAGTGGGGCGGTTACGTACTCCGGTACGAAGTCCGCCCTAGATGTAGACGTTCGAACGTCCATCTGGCCGGTCGGTGTCGGGATGGACCTCCTGGCCGATGTCCCCGCCCACGGGGATCGACATAAGCGTCATCTGAAGATAGCGCCCGCTCCAGGGGACCGTCCGGTAATTCTTGTTCTCGCGCGTCGCTTGTTCGAGATCCAACGACTGTGGCTGCGGCCCGATGTCTTTGATCGTCATCTCACTCTCCCTCGCTTCACTGGCGCAAACGCGTCGGCTTCCCGAAGAGGTATCCTTCGGATTTCTCCGTCACCGCAAATTGCGGAAACTCAAAGCGAGTGCAACGAATCGGCCTGGAACCGAGGGAGCCTTGGCCTAATCCTTTTTCGAGCGCAATCCTCTTATGATCGACAATGCCGCGGGGACAAGCAGCTTGTCCGTTGCAACGCTCAGTGGGCTATGGACGAATCCCGCAAGCGTATCCTTCGCCTGTCGAATTTCCTGGCCAAGCGCATCGACCGTGATCTTTAGATCGCGCCCATCTGCCTGAAGGGACTCAATCGCCATCTTACGAATATCAAGCGCCAACTCCATCTCCGGTCCAGGCTGCGCGTTTCGCGCCGTTAGAACGACGAAGACGGCGAGTACGATGTCTCCACCTGATACCAGTGCAGCCGCCCAAACAGGCCCCCACGACGGCTGCAGTCCATAAAATCCCGCTACATTGGCCATGCCAAGTCCGAACACGGCGATCAGACCGGCAAACGCGAATAAGCCAAATCTGCGTGCCATGACATTGAGCCAGATCTTCCCGATCACGGCGTCGGCCTTCCATAGCACCTGAAGATCGCGAACAAAGTTGTCCATCACATCTTAGCTCCTGCCCGGTCCAAGCAGGCGACCGATCAATATTCCTACAACCAGCGCACCAACCATGCTTGCAACTGGATGGGCGGATAGGTTCTTTTCAGCCTCATCGAAGAATTTTGTCAGCTCATCGGCTATTTCCCGAAACTCGCCCCGCCGCTTCTCATCTTCGACCGTCCCTTCCGACTGGACGGCCGCCTTGGTCGCTCCCTCGGCAGCTTGCGTATCGCTCGCGACCGAGCGATCGAGGTTTGGAGATGTGCGTGCGCGCTGAGATACCGCGAGTTCATCGCGGAGAGATTTCAATTCGCTGGAGACGATGGGGTCTGTACTCATAAAGTTCTCCAAGCTGTCCGCAAGTTAAGCCATCCGTCCAACCACCCGCAAAAGCCGCGCATGATCGGCGCCGCCTGAACTGCTAGTCCGACCGGCCGCAGGCAGCCTCAAGCGACTGCCTTCTTGAGCGCCTCGCGGACCGATTGATTGGCGCGATCGAACGCAGCGCGCGTTTCCGTCAACGCCCCCATCAGGATGGACCACGATTCATTGCCTGCTCCCTGCAGCTTCCGAAGCTTCTCGTCCGCTTCAGCAGCGTCGGCCTTCATGCGGGCGATCGTTGCATCGATTTCGGCCCGGCGTTCTGCTGCGAATTCTGCAGCAGCAGCATTGAATTTGTCAGTTGCTTGGTGCCAGGCCTTCAGTTGAGCGTCGGCCTGAAGTTTGAACGTCTCCTGCTGCTGCTTGATCTTTTCGCCGAAACTTTCGACGTACTTCTGTACGTCAACCTCAAAACGCGCCCAATCGGCCTCCAACTGAGCCTTGGCCTTGACCCACGCAGCCTCATCGGACTGCGCGCGCTTTTCGACAGCATCCCGAAACTCATCGCGTTTCCTGCGCAGGTCGGCAAGAGCCTGATTGGCCTTTACACCGAGATCTGCCCGCACTTCACCCACCTTGCCTTCCAACGAAGCCAAGGCAGCATCCATTTCGTCGATCCGCTCTTTGGCCCAATTCAGATAAAAGTGAATACTGCTCTGCGTCGGCATTCTATTCTCCCACTCTTGGTCAACGTAGCTAGATTTCTAGGATGCCTATGGAATTGCTCTTTGACGTGCATCAAGCCCTTGACGATTCTCGCGGGGCGCAAAGGTCAACAAGCATTGATCGCCGGAGGCAACCGACGGAGCATTGCAGCGAGATCGGACAGGAATAACATGCTTGCAGCGGTAATGGTCTCCACTACCCTCTCTCTCGGGATCAGTCGTGGATTTCTCCGCGGTGATCTGGTGTGGGCTCTGACCTCGAGGAGGAAGAACCGCAAGCCGACGCCGCAAACCATGATCAACGAGGCTGCCTTCGTGCCGCCACGCCTTAGCTAGAGCTGCGACTCGATCGGCAGCAGCCCAATAATCGTCGCCGCGATCCGCCGCCGGAATCCGGCGTCCGGCTCCACGCGCAGGGTCCGCCCGCTGCCCTTTGCGCCGTCCTGCCATGCGATTGCCCCGTCCTCGACATGCAGACGATAGCTCGCCGCCGGGGACGTCTCCTCGGCGAAGACCGTACGAATTTCGGCGATAAGTCCCTCGTGTCCGAACAGGATTCCCATTTCCGTATTCAGCGAGATTGAGCGCGGATCGAAGTTCATCGAGCCGACGAAGGCAATATGGCCGTCCACCATGAAAGCCTTCGTATGCAGGCTCGCGCCGCTCGACCCGAACAGCGAGGCCTTACTGCGGTGATCGTAGGGCTTCAGTTCGAACAGGTGCACCCCGCCCTCGAGCAGCGGCTTGCGGTAGCGTGCATAAGCCCCATGGACGGCAGTGACGTCCGTGGCGGCGAGCGAATTGGTGAGGATCGAGATCTTCACGCCCGCCCGCGCGATATCGAGAAACTGCACCAGACCCGCCTCGCCGGGAATGAAATAGGGCGAGATGAGTTCGAGGTCGGACTTCGCCGCGAGCAGCGCCGGCTGGATCGCGTGCATCAGCCAGCCCTCCTGGCCCATAGCCTGTGTCTTCTCCGGAGGGTCGGAGACGATCCGCGCCTCGTGGGTCCAGTGGATCGCTTCGGCGCGGGAGAATATCCCGCGGACGGTTGAGTTCTCCGTCACCCGGCGGAGATAGGGCTGCGCCCCCTGCTCCGCCGGCAGACGCGCAATTTCGTCGCGCACGCGCGCGAGACCGCCGCCGTGCGATCTGCGCAACGCTGCGATCGGGATTGCCGCACTGCTGTTCCAGAACCGGTCGAACACCGCTTCCGTCTGCGCGACCACGCCACCCATCAGCAGCACGTCGAGATCGCGGAAATTCGAGCTACGCGAGGCGTCGAAATAGGCGTCACCGATATTACGACCGCCAATCACGGCGAGCCGGCCGTCGGCGATCCACGCCTTGTTGTGCATGCGCCGCGTAGCGCTGAAAGCACGCAACATCATCTCGATGCCGCGGCGCAGCGCGCCCTCGCGGCTACGGCTCGGATTGAACAGGCGCACGGCGATATTGGGATGCGCATCGAGCGCCACGAGCGTGTGGTCTGTCCATCGTGCGTTGATGTCGTCGAGCAGGAGCCGCACGCGCACGCCACGGTCGGCCGCTCGCACGATCTCGTTGATCAGGAGGCGGCCGGTCAGGTCGCCCTTCCAGATATAGTATTGCAGGTCGAGGCTGCGTCCGGCGTGGCGCGCGGCAAGGGCGCGGGCGGCAAAGGCGTCGAGATTGCTGGAAAGGAGCAGGAGGCCACTTTGCTCGGGCCGCGCCTGCAGGAGTGGCGCGACGAGATCGTCGAGTGGCGTGCCGTTCTCCAATGCAGGCAGGGCGAAAGACGGCTCACCTCGTGCCCGATCGGCGAAGCGGCCGTAGGAATAGACCGCGATGGTCGACGCGAGCGCGAAGGCCACTAGTATGACAAGGACGATAAGGATGATGCTCATGGCGCCTCGGGCGAAGCGATTCCGCCCTGTCAGGCGGCCATTCTGCCACGCACAGGCTCGAAGTTCGAGGCCGCGCCGGCAACATTGATCCGCGCCTTGATCGGCAGATGGTCCGAGGCAACCCGTGACAACGCCGTGTCGTGCACCTCAATGCCCGAGATGAGACTTTGCGGATTACCGAGGATCCGGTCGAGTGCGAATAGCGGGAAGCGTGACGGGAAGGTCGGCAGGTCGGCGCCCAGCGGTCCGAAATGTGGGCCGAAGGTGTGAAGCGAGGATCGGCGGCTGAGCCGCCATTCATTGAGATCGCCGAGCAACAGGGTCGGCCGCTCGCTGCGCGCGCAGACCGTGGTGAGGATCGCCTCGGCCTGCCGGGCGCGCGAGCGGCGCAAGAGGCCGAGATGCGCCGCTATGACCCGCAACGGTCCGACATTGAGGTCCATGTCGACCACAAGCGCCCCACGCGCCTCAACGCCAGGCAGTCGCAGCGAATGCACGTCGCGTACTACTGCTTCCCGGAACAGAAGCACATTGCCGTGCCAGCACTGGCGGTCGTTATTGTCCGAAAACGTCACCGCGACGAGTCCGTGCTCGCGCTCGAGCTGCGCGAAATCGAGCAGCGCATTCCGCTCACCGAAGCGCTGCGCGGCTTCCTGCAACGCGATCACGTCGGCACCGATCTCCTCGATCACCGCCGCTATTCGTCCGGGGTCGAAGCGTTGGTCCATACCGACGCACTTGTGCACGTTGTAGGAGGCGATGAGCGTGCTTGTATGTGCATGCGCGATCGACGACGAAGCTGAATAAATCTTCCGGTCCTGGCGCGGCGCGGAAACATTGCCCCGGATGCGACGTTTGTTCGGGTGTTCTTTTCTTCGCTTCAGCATCAACGTGTCACCTCTGTTGTCCGCGGCGGCCGGGCCGTAGCGGTATTGCCGCCGCAGTTCTCAAAGGGGAGCTTATTGCCGCGGAGGAAATCCGTGCCCGACCGCAATCGCTGCAACTATCCGGCCGGTTTCGGGTGGCGCCTGCACAAGTTACCTAGGCACGCCTGCTGCGCCGCGCAAGCGCTCTCCCCAGGTGCTAGTGTCCTGAACCAGAAATTCATGGCATTTTAGGCCTTGGCGGGCAGATTGTGAGCGCAGAAGCGTTCAATCGAGCTGAGAATGTCGCCAGCTGATTTGGTCCACCGGAACGGCCTTGGATCGGCGTTGTGGCGTTCGATGACCCCCCAGCTTCTGGGACCAACCCACCATCGGCACCGGCCTCGCCGACGACCACCACCACTCGCTTACATTCGCTTGCGGCAAGTCCGCACGAGATGTCGCCGACATTACCCGCTCGCCGCGAGGCTTTTTCGAAGCCATGCCAGCGCAAGACCGAACAGGATCGCGCCGATCACGGCGAGCGCAGCGAATTGCGGCCACACGATCGAAAAGCCTGCACCGCGGTACAGGATGGCCTGGGCCAGCATCACGAAATGCGTCGTCGGCGCCGCCAGCATGACGGTCTGCACGAATTCCGGCATGCTTTCCCGCGGCGTCGAGCCTCCCGACAGCATCTGCAGCGGCACCATCACGAGGATGAGGAGCAGACCGAACTGCGGCATCGAGCGGGCTATGGTGCCGAGGAAAATTCCCATCGAGGTGGTAGCGAACAAGAGAACGGCCGTTCCGGCCAGGAACAGCGGGATCGAGCCTTCGATCGGCACGGCGAGCAGCCCCTGCACGACGAAGGCCAGCGACAATGCGCAGGCCACGAGCACCACCAGGGCCATGGCGGCGACCTTGCTGGTCATGATTTCGAACGGCGTGACCGGCATCACCAGCAGATGTTCGATGGTGCCGTGCTCACGCTCGCGGATCAGCGCCGCGCCCGTGAGAACGATCGAGAGCATGGTGACCTGGTTGATGACCTGGATCACCGCTCCGAACCACGACTTGTCGAGCGAGGGATTGAACCGGGCCCGAAGCGCGAGATCGACGGGGAGCGTCGGGTTCGCGCGATAGCGCCGTGCGAACTCGTTCACTTCAGCCGTGACGATCGATTGGACGTAGCCGCTGCCGCTATAGGCCTGGCTCATTCGCGTGGCATCGACATTGAGTTGGATGGTCGGCCGACGCCCGGCCAGAAGGTCCCGCTGAAAGTTGGGCGGAATATCGAGCGCGAATGTGTCCAGCCCGGCATCCATCCGCGCATCCATTTCCGCCTGGGTGATCGGCGCCGGTTTCAGAAAGTACGGAGGATTGAAGGCGCCGGCGATGCGTGCCGACAGAGGCGAGCGGTCCTCGTCCACGATGGCGATCGCTGCCTTGTTGAGCGTCTCGGGAGCGGAGGTCGCCCCCGAATAGACGGCGAAAGTGAACGCGTAGACGATCAGGACCAGCATCATCGGGTCCCGGACAAGGCCGCGCAGTTCCTTGACGCCCAGATGCAATATGTTGGCGAGGCGCATGGCTCAGCTATCCTGCTTCTTCAGCAACAGAACGCCCAGTCCCGTCAGGATCGGGACGGCCAGCAGCAGGGGCAAGAACGAGGCATAGAGATCTCCGAAACCGAGCGCCTTCGAGAAGGCTCCGCGCGAAATCGTCAGGAAATGCGTCATGGGGTAGATCTGGCCGATCACCGCGCCCGCTCCCTCGAGCGAAGAGACCGGATCGATCATGCCGGAGAACTGGGACGCAGGCAGAAGCGTAATGATGGCGGTGCCGAAGATTGCGGCGATCTGGCTGCCCATGAACGACGAGATCAAAAGGCCCATCGCGGTGGCCGTGATGACGAAGAGAAACGCGCCGGCGGCCAGTGCGAGGAAGCTGCCCGTGAGCGGCACGCCGAAGCCGAAGATGGCGAGCAGCGTCAGGAGCACGAAGTTGAGCATCCCGAGCAGAACGTAAGGTAGTTGCTTGCCAAGCAGGAATTCCAGCCTCGTGGTCGGCGTCACGTAGAGGTTGACGATCGAACCGAGTTCCTTTTCGCGCACCACGCTGAGCGAGGCCAGCATCGAGGGAATCAGCAGCAGGAGGAGCGGGATCACCGCCGGGACCATGGCGACGAGGCTCTTGATATCCGGATTGTAGCGGAAGCGGGTCTCGATGGTCGCAAGGCTGCTCACCGCGGACCCGAGACCTGCCTCGGTTGCCTTTCGGAGCAGCCATTGCGCGTGCATGCCCTGCACATAGCCCTGGACTGTCTCGCCCCGCATCGGCATGGCGCCGTCGATCCAGGCGCCGATCTGCACCGGGCGGCCGCGCGCGATGTCGCGTGCGAAGCCCGACGGAATCTCGATCGCCAGGGCGAGATCGCCTGCGCGCATCCGCCGGTCCATATCCTTGTAGTCGATGATCGGCGCCTTCTCGATGAAATAGCGCGAACCCGACAGGTTGAGGCTATAGTCGCGGCTGGTCGTCGTCTGGTCGCGGTCGAGCACGGCGAAGCTCAGATCCTCCACATCCATGTTGATGCCATAGCCCATGATGAACATGAGAATGACGCTCCCGAGCAGGGCGAGCGTGTTGCGGATCGGATCGCGGCGCAGTTCGAGCATTTCCCGCATGGCATAGCTGAACATGCGCCGTGGATCGAAGAAACGATGAGTCTTCGCACCGGCCTCGGGATTACCGGTTTCGGCCTGCGTGCCCGGCGCCGGCATCGGCCGTGCGGCGGCCTCGTTCTCGCCTGAAGCGTCTTTGAGATAACCGATGAAGGCTTCCTCCAGCGAGGCCGCGCCTCTCCGCGCCACGATTGCAGCTGGCGTGTCGCTGACGAGGACCTTGCCGGCATGCATCAGGGACATTCGGTCGCAGCGCTCGGCCTCGTTCATGAAGTGCGTCGAGATGAATATCGTGACCCCGTCGCGTCGCGCGAGGTCGATCATGATCTGCCAGAACGCGGCGCGCGCGACCGGGTCGACGCCGGAGGTCGGCTCGTCGAGGATCAGGATCTCGGGCGCGTGGATCATCGCCACCGCGAGCGACAGGCGCTGACGCTGGCCGAGCGGCAGGGCGTCGGGCAGCGCATCCATGACGTTCACGAGATCGAATCGCCTGGCGATCTCATCGACCCGGGCCGGGATCGCCTCCAACTGGAACAGCCGGGCGTGTAGCTCGAGATTCTGCTGTACGGTCAGCTCGGAATAGAGCGAGAAGGCCTGGGACATGTATCCGACGCGCCGGCGCGTCTCGATATCGTTCGCGTCCACCGCCTGGCCGAACAGCCAGGCCTCCCCTTCGCTGACCGGCAGCAGGCCGGTCAGCATCTTCATCGTCGTCGTCTTGCCGCAGCCGTTGGAGCCGAGAAACCCGAAGATTTCGCCGCGCGGGATGCGGAAGCTCACACGATCGACCGCCACGAAATCGCCGAAGCGTTTCGTCAGGCCTTTGGCTTCGATGGCGATCTCGCCGTCCGCCGTTTCGTCCCGCGGTGGGACCTCGATCTCCCGGTAGCCCAAGCGTTTGGCCTCCGGCAGCAGGGCCACGAAGGCGGATTCGAGCGAGGTGGTCCCGGTGCGCGCGAGCAGTTCCTGCGTCGAGCCCGTGGCGAGAACGCGTCCGGCATCCATCGCGACCAGCCAGTCGAAGCGGGAGGCCTCGTCCATATAGGCGGTCGCCACCAGGACGCTCATGTCGGGCCGCTCCGATCGGATGCGGGCGATCAATTCCCAGAACTGCGCACGCGAAAGCGGGTCGACGCCGGTCGTCGGTTCGTCGAGGATCAGGAGATCGGGATCGTGGATGAGCGCGCAGCACAGGCCGAGTTTCTGCTTCATGCCGCCGGAGAGCTTGCCGGCGGGCCGGTTCACGAAGGGCGCCAGACCCGTGCTCTCCACGAGATCGGCGATGCGGCGCTCGCGTTCGGCCCGGTCCTGGCCGAACAGGCGGCCGAAGAAGTCGATGTTCTCGAAAACCGATAGCGTTGGGTAGAGGTTCTTCCCGAGGCCTTGCGGCATATAGGCGATGCGCGGGCCGACGGCCTGGCGATGCTGCGCCTCGGCAATGTCGCCACCGAGCACCTCGATCTGCCCCTCCTGCACGACATGCGCGCCGGAGATCAGCGAGAACAGGCTGGATTTGCCGACGCCGTCCGGGCCGATCAGCCCGACCATCCGGCCGGCCGGAAGATCGAGACTGATGCCATCGAGGGCCAGGGTCTTGCCATAGCGCAGGCTGACGTCGAGCAGGCGCACCACAGGCGCTGTCCCGGCGGGCGCCACCACGGCTGGGGGAGCGCGATCATTCATTGCGAAAGATTCGATTGCAACCTGGCCGGCCATTGCGCTTGAGGATCAAGCTGCACATAGGCCATGCCTGGCAGACCGGTCTTCACGTCGCGGATATATTTCTGCAGCAGTTCGGGAGAGATCCGCGCCTTGATCCGGAACATCAGCTTCTGGCGCTCCTCAGCGGTTTCGACGGTTTTGGGCGTGAACTGGGCAACGTCGGCCACGAAGGTGGCGCGCGCGGGAATGACATATTGAGGTATGGCGTCGAGGACGAGCCGAACCTCGGCTCCGAGCGCCACGCGGCCAGCCGCTTCGGTCGGCAGGAAGAAGGTCATGTAGACGTCGCCTAGATCCACGAGATTGAGCACCCTGCCGCCGGCGGAGAGCACCTCGCCCGGCTGTGCGACCCGATATTGCACCCGGCCATCGCGCGGTGATTTCAGTGCGCTGTCGTCGATATCGGCCTGAATGCGATCGATCGTGGCCCGGGCAGCATCAACCCGCGCCTGTGCATCGACGACCTGGGACTCGGCTGCACTGATGGCGGCGTCCGATGCGGCCACCTGCGCCTTCGCTGCACTGACGGCTGCCCGCGCGGCCTCGAAGCTGGCCCGGTCGTCGTCCAAGACCTGCTTCGATGTGACGTCTCGCGCCGCGAGTGTTTCGGATCGCTCGAATCGGGCTCGCGCGGCATACATCTGGGCCTCGCGCTGCGCGACGGTCGAAACCGCGGCCTCTTTCTCGGACCTGCGCTGCACCACCTGAGCCTGCGCCGTACCGACACCGATGCTGGCGCTCTTTAACTGGGCCTGGGCCTCACGGTGCTGCGCCTCGAGCACCGCGGTATCCATCCTGACAAGCACCTGCCCGGCGCTCACGAAATCGCCCTCGTTCACCAGCATCTCCTTGACCCGCCCGGAGGTCTTCGACGCGACGTCGATCTCCACGGCTTCGATTCGTCCGTTGCCGCTCGCGAAGCCCTCCGGAAGATCCGACGGGCGTAGCTTCTGCCAGACGAAATATCCGCCGACGGCCAGCGCCGCGACGATTGCAATGACCCAGCCCGGTTTCAAGCTCTTCATCCTTCACACCTCTCTGTGTCGTGGCGGCGCGGTTCTCGCTGCTCGCCACGGCTCTCGCGCCCGGGGGCGCCGCTCAGGATTGCGCAGTGGGCAAAAATGCCTTGCGAGCCGCAAACAACGGTTTTTGCCACTGACGAAACGCCTCTGTGTAGAAATCCTGGACGAAACTCGTCTGGACGGTCACTGCCTCGGGCAGATCCTTGCAGCGCGCGAGCTGTCCGAGGAAATCGGCCTGGCGACGAACCTGCGCCTCCGCTCCGGTGAGGACTTCGCTACAATAAGCGGCAAAGGCGGCCGGCTGGGCTTTCCAGGCCTCCAGACCAGCGCTGATCGCGGTTGATCCGAACGTGAGATTGTCTCCGGCTTTAGGGGATACTGTGTGCTTCTCGTCTGACATAGCGCTCTCTACGCTCCTTCCTCTGGGCATCGCGACGCCAGGAACATTAGGCAATCGAACTCGCCACCCTTTGATCTAAGTCAACGACTGTTGACCAAAATCTGACGAGAGTTCCGTTCGATTGACTGAGGTGGAAGCGATGATGATCGAGACGAAGAAGCGATCCGCACAACGGACGCTTGAGCGGATTTTGCAGGCCGCGATGCTGCATTTCTCGCAGCATTCCTATGAAGGAGCGCGGCTTCGCGACATCGCTGCCGACGCCGGGGTCGACGTTGCGCATGTTCACCGTTCATTCGGATCCAAGGAGGAATTGTTCGCGAGCACGCTCGAAGCCGCCTTCGACAGCCGCTTCGAAGAGGCCCTCGCTGCACCTGATCTGCCAACGAGCTTGACGGCGGGCTTCTTCGAGCCGCGTCTCGATCCAAAGCTCGGCATCATCGATCCCATGGATATCGTTGTTCGCTCACTCGGCAATGAACGCGCTGAGCCTGTGCTGCGTGAGTTCGTCCGCCGTCGCTTTTTGAATCCGCTCACCGAAAGGCTAGGGCACGCGCGTCCAGAGCGTGTGGCGATGATCCTCGCATGTTTCTGCGGGCTGGCTGTCTTCGACGATATGCTCGCGATCGGGCGGCTTGATCGCAATGGCCGGGACAGGCTGAGGGGGCTGTTGGAACAAATTCTTCGACTGTGCCTGGAGGATGACCATGGCGACGCGCCAGTGTCTTTCGGAGAAGCTCGCCATGAGGCCTGACATTACGTCAGCCGCCGATTCGAGCGGCCTTCAAGCTTTCCATTCGATCGACCGGATGCGGGAAGCGCTCGGCGGCGGGCACCTGGCTGGCAGTCTGTCGCCCGCCGCTTTGGCGCTCGCCTGCTTCGACTGGATGCTGCACCTCGCGGCGGCGCCCGGCAAGCGCATGTACCCGTCTCAGGCGACCGTCCAATTGAATTTCTCGGCGCAGAGATCTGGCGGAGGATAGCATGGTCAGTTGGATCGCTCGCATCTCGCTGTATGCCGCCGGCGTCGTTACCGGCTGGTTCATTGCCCGGGATGCCCCGAATTTCGGTCTCTTCCAGATGGTGACCGCGCTGCTGCTGCTAACCCTGTTTGTGTTCATCATGGCGTTCTGGCCTGCCCGATGGGGGCGCAAGCGCACCAGGGAGCATTCGGAGCATGGACCCGGGGCATCATCATGAATCATGAGGTCGCAATCCGGCTGGCAGGTTCGGCCGATGGCACAACGCGCTATGAGGAGCAGACAATGACACGAGCCATGACGGCTGCATCGACGCGATCATCCGTTGCCCTCCGGTCCGACACCGAAGCCATGCGTCTCGAAGAAGCCTCCGCTTCCGGCCTCTTCGGTTCGGGCTTCTTCGACGCGGCCGGCGAATACGCCGTGGATCTCTGGCAGCGCAGGTTGCTCTACGACGACGTCATGCGCGAGCGCGGCAATCAGTACCTGGAGCACCTGGCACAGGTCGTGCCCAACGTCCTCACCTTCGAATACGAACCCGTAATGTCCGGGCGCGAACTCGCGCGCCCGGTCAACTACGGGCTAACCCGCATCGTTCCTCCGGCAGGCGTTGAGATCGACCCGCGGAAACGACCGTTCGTCGTGGTCGATCCCAGAGCCGGGCATGGACCTGGCATCGGCGGATTCAAATCCGACAGCGAGATCGGCGTGGCGCTACGCGCCGGGCATGCCTGCTATTTTATCGGCTTCCGGCCGGACCCGATGCCGGGCCAGACCGTCGAAGACGTGATGCATGCCGAGGCAGCTTTCCTGGAGCGGGTCATCTCGTTGCATCCGGAAAGCAAGGGCAAGCCGGTCGTGATCGGCAATTGCCAGGCGGGCTGGCAGATCCTCATGACGGCCGCTATCCGTCCGGAACTGTTCGGGCCGATCATCGTCGCCGGGGCGCCATTGTCCTACTGGGCCGGCTGGCCGGGCAAGAATCCGATGCGCTACGCGGGCGGGCTGCTGGGAGGCAGTTGGATGACGGCTCTCACCGGCGATCTCGGCGCGGGCCGGTTCGACGGTGCGTATCTGGTCCAGAACTTCGAGAACCTCAACCCGGCCAATACGCTCTGGACCAAGCAATACGACCTCTTCTCGAAGGTCGATACCGAACGCGGGCGGTATCTCGGCTTCGAGCGCTATTGGGGTGGCCATGTCTTCCTGAACGATGTCGAGATGCAGTACATCGTCGACAATCTGTTCGTCGGGAACAAACTGGCGACGGCCGAACTGGTCACGTCGAACGGCATCCGCATCGATCTGCGCAATATACGCTCCCCGATCCTGGTCTTCTGTTCGAATGGCGATAACATCACGCCTCCGCCGCAAGCGCTCGGCTGGATCAACGACCTCTATCGCGACGACAACGATGTGCTGGCCCATGATCAGACCATCATCTACTCGGTGCATGACAGCATCGGCCATCTGGGAATCTTCGTCTCGGGAGGCGTCGGCCGCAAGGAGCATCAGGAATTCGCAACGAATATCGAGCTCCTCGACGCCCTGCCATCCGGCATTTATGAAGCCAAACTTCAGGACAAGGGACCTGAGACGCTCAATCCGGAATTGGCTTTCGGCGATTACGTGCTGTCGCTCGAGAGGCGCAGGCTGGACGATGTTCGCCAGATCGTGATGCCCGATGTCGAGAGCGACCGGCGCTTTGCCGCGGTCGCGCGTATTTCCGAGATCAATCTCAGCCTCTATCGCAGCTTCGTTCAGCCCTGGGTTCGCGCTGCGGTCACACCGCAAACGGCGCGATGGCTGCAGGAACTGCATCCGCTGCGTCTTTCCTACGAACTGATGTCCGACCGCAATCCGTGGACGGGCTGGATTGGCGGAGCAGCACAGAGGCAGCGGGAGAACCGGCGGCCGGTCTCGGCTGACAATCCTTTCCTGCGAGCGCAGGAGATGATGTCACACGCCATCGAGGCGTACCTCGATCAGTGTCGAATCTGGCGCGACAGCGCCTATGAGCAGACGTTCAACACCATCTACGGGTCGCCCTTGGTGCAGGCCTGGGCGGGCATGAATGCAGGGGACGTCTGCGAGCCCCGCCAGCATCCGGGCGTAAGTCCGGAGCACCGGGCGTTCGTGGCCGCGGAAGCCGAACGTTCGCGCGACGCCATCCCCAAGGGCGGCCTGATCGAGGCCGGTATCCGCGCAACCTGCTATATCGGCAGTCTTCACGGCTCGATCGACGAGCGCGGTTTCAACCTCTTGCAGCAACTCTGCAAACACTGCCTCGGTGCAAGCGGCCTGTCACCGATGGAGCTCAAGCGTACGATACGCGAGCAGACCAACCTTGTGAGGCTCGATCCCAAAGCAGCCATTGCCGTCCTTCCTCAATTGCTCTCGCGGGCTGAAGCACGTGGTATCGAGATGTGGGGAGAAACGATCGAGCGCCTCGTCACCGCCGGCGGTCCGCTCGACAATGCAGCGCAGGAGCGGCTGCACGAGATCGAGGCCGTGTTCGACGCCGCCGCGCACCGCGTATCCAGGCTGGTTTCAGGATAAACATGGCATCACGCTGCGCCGAAGAGCCTTCAGACGGCTCGCAATGCGTGACACGGAAAGCGTCTTGCGAACGTTAGCGAAGGGACCAGATGCCGGTGAAGCAGGGGTAGCGGGACAAATGCCGTGCGGCACGCATATGAACTGAGACACTGGAACAGGAGCCTGCATGGGCAGCACGGCACAGCCTCCCTCCGATGACGGGGATATTCACGCGTTGCATAACAGGACGTTCGACGAGATCGCGATCGGCGACACCGCCACGATCGAGCGAAAACTGACGTCGGAAGACATTCGGGGCCTTGCGTTGCTTTCCGGCTATGCCGGGCCCGAGGAGTCGGATTCCGACGTCGGCGCTGCGACCCACCTTGAAAGCATGATCGCCCACGGCATGTGGGGCGGTGCGCTCCTGTCTTCCGTGCTCGGCACCCGCCTGCCCGGGCCGGGAACGTCCTATCTCGGGCAGACCCTCCGATTCCTTGCTCCCGTCAAGGCCGGCGATACCCTCACCCTCACGATCGAGGTCATGGAACGCGCCCCGGCTACCCGACAATTGCGGCTTGCCTGTCGTTGCGTCAATCAGAGCGGTGATACCGTGATCGAGGGGACAGCCGACGTGATCGCGCCGGGCGAGAGGGTCATCTGGTCGCGGTCGGTCCTGCCCGAAGTGAAGCTTACCGTTCAATTCGCGGGGATGACGCGGCTCCTCGACTACGTGCGCCCGCTCGGTTCGGTGAAGGTCGCCGTGGTGCATCCCTGCGACGAGATCAGCCTCTCCGCGGCGCTCGACGCCCGCAATGCCGGCCTGATCGATCCTGTCCTGGTCGCGCCGCGCGCCCGCCTCGATGCCGTCGCCAAGGCGGCAGCGCTCGATCTCGCCGGATTCGCAATCGAGGATGTGCCGCACAGCCATGCCGCGGCGGCGCGTGCCGTGAAGCTGGCGGCCTCCGGGACAGTCGAAGCGCTGATGAAGGGAAGCCTGCATACGGACGAGTTGATGGGCGCCGTCGTCGCCCCGGGTGGTGGCCTGCGCACCAAGCGGCGTATCTCGCATTGCTTCGTCATGCAGACACCGGCCTATCCACGCCCGTTCATCATCACCGATGCCGCCGTCAACATCGCGCCGACCCTGACCGAGAAGATCGACATCGTCCAGAACGCGATCGGCCTCGCCCATGTTCTCGGCGTGGAAACGCCGCGCGTCGCGATCCTGGCAGCCGTCGAGACAGTCACTCCCGGAATGCCCGCGACCCTGGATGCGGCGGCGTTGTGCAAGATGGCCGATCGCGGGCAGATCCGGGGCGCGCTACTGGACGGTCCACTGGCGTTCGACAATGCCGTCTCCGCTGCCGCCGCACGCATCAAGGGGATTCATTCACCCGTCGCCGGCCAGGCAGACATTCTCGTGGTGCCCGACCTCGAGAGCGGCAACATGCTCGCCAAGCAACTCGAATATCTCGGCAACGCCGATACGGCCGGCATCGCGCTTGGCGCGAAGGTGCCGATCGTCCTGACGAGCCGCGCGGATGCACGCGATACCCGCCTCGCCTCCTGCGCCATCGCCGTCATCCTCGCGCATCACTACCGCGTCAGCGCACCATGAACGTATTGGCAGGCTTCTGGGCGCCAATGCGCGCCGATCAGCGCATCTCGAAGAGTTCCTGATGGAAGCGCATGGGCGGCAGGCCCAGCTTGATGAGTCCGGGTTTTGGTGCTGCGCCCAGCCGCCATCACAAGCGCGAGCACGGGTCCGAGCAGGCTGGTCCAGGCGCCGACCTCGAGCAGGATCACCGCATGGTAGATCAGCACGAGATAGGTCGGCTGGCGGTCGCGCGCTCAGCGCAGCGCCTCCTTCGTCAGCTCCCATGCCTGATGGAGTTTTTCCGAGCGTTGATGGGCATCCGTCTTGATTTCGGCGATACGCGTTTCGATCTGGGCCTTCCTTTCTGCGCTGGCCGTCTTCAACTGCTGTTGCGCATGGGCGATCTTGGCATCGGCCTCGGCCTTTATGGTATCCAGCCTGGTTTTCACCGCATCGCGCGTGGCCGTGAGATAGGACTTCGCGGCCTGAGCCTTCTCTCGCAGCTTCGCCTTGTTGGCCTCATGGGTCTTGTTCGCCTCGTCCTTGAGGTGCTCGTATTCCTGCCTGGCCTTCTTGGCATCGGCCTCGTACTGCGCGTCCTCAACGTCGCTTCGCCATTCGCGAATAGCTGCCGTGCCTAGCGTCTGGAGACTGGCGTCGAGCGGCGTCGTCCAGCCCTCGTCGATTTCCGCCACAATGGCAACGCCGCCCGGCTCGATTTCCCGGGCCACGGCTTCGGCAAAGCGCATGGGGGCGCCGGCTTTCGCGATGTCGGCAAGACTTCCGAGAAGGGCTCCACCCGCAACGCCGAGCGCAAGGCCGGCCGGTCCACCGAACATGCCGACCAGCCCGCCGATCAAGCTGCCGAACACAAGCCCCGGCTGGCCTTCGTCCTGCATCTTCTTAACGGCCAATCTTCCTTCCACGGACTTGGCAAGAACCGAGTAGGCGTAAAGACCGATGTCGCCGTCTCGGTCCAGATCCTTGAGCATCTGTACGCCCTTGAAAGCGTCCGTTTCATTGGAAAAGGGGATGATGATGAACTTGGACAAAATGTATTTCTCCTCTGAGTTCGCGCCCCGGCATCACCCCAGTTAAGAATGAGCGCTGCGGAAGTCAGTGTCCTCGCACGACATCAACATGTCCGCGCGCACCAAAATCCGCACGACAAGGCAACGGCGCATTTGCACCGTTGGTCACGTTTGTGGTGTACCCTTTGGTCCCTTGGCAGGGGGAGGAAACATTGACCAGCTATACGGTTTCAGCCGCTGTGCCCCGACTGATTGCAGAGATCCTGACCTCCGATCGGATCGAGCAAGAATCGATCTACCGGCGGGCTAACCTGGACCCTGCCCTCATGGACGACGTCGACGGCCGCATCTCCTATGAGGATTTGCACCGCTTTGCCCGCACGGCAACGACATTGGCCCGCGCGCCCCATCCGGGATTGAGCGCCTGCAACAGTTTCTTTCCGCGTGTGCTCGATATTGTGGGGTTCACCATGATCGCCAGCGCCAGCCTTTTTCAGACACTGGCCAAGTATTCGTCGCTGGTTGACGAAAGCGTTGAGGTATCGCTCCGGCGTGAAGCGACCACTGTTGTCTTAACTGCCAGAAGCCGTCTTGGAAAATCCTTGCCGATCATTGTCGACGTTGGCTTCTCAGTCCTGCTCCGTATTCTCAGGCTGCTGAGCGCCGGTCGCCCCGTGCGGGTACAATCCGCCTGTTTTTCCTACCCGCCGCCGGCCGATATCAGTCTGCACGCTGCGACCCTCGGCTGCCAGGACCTCTCGTTTTCCGACCGCGATAACTCGATCGCCTTTCTACTGGCTGATATCGATCAGCCGATTCCGAAGCCCTCGAAAATCGTTTCGACATTGCTCAATGAGGTAGCGGCCGACGAACTCGCATTTTTGAAGCGTGCCACACTGACAAGCATCAAGGTCAGGGAGGTCATCGCGAGGGGTGTCGGCGGCCACGCGCTTACGCTCTCCGCCACCGCGGCAGCACTTCGTACATCGCCGCGCGCATTGCAACGCGCGCTCGAACGAGAGGACACCAGCTTCAGCCGTTTAGTGGACGAAATACACCGCCAGCACGCACATCTGCGGTTGCGCCATTCGCCGCGCAGCATAAAGGAGATCGCCTACGAACTCGGATTCATAGAGCAGAGAAGCTTCTATCGCGCCTGCATTCGCTGGTTCGGCGTACCGCCTGCCGTATACCGCAACAGGCGACAGACCATACCAAAGACATAAGTATGTCCCGGCATTTGGTGGATCGGATTCCGCCGCTCATAGCGGTCTGGTTGCAGGTTCGAGTGCTGCCGGGCCCACCAATGAGGTCAACAGCTTGCAATGACGGGCGAATTTTCCGCGGACCGCTTCGCGGACCGTTTCACCACCTTGCTCGTCGCTGCAAGCAATCGGCTCAGTCATGATCGCCAGGCCAAGACCGCCGACATGCCCCAGCTAAACACTGGCCAGGAGCCGTTGGCTCCGTCCTCGACGGTGAAATGAAGATCCTTCAGGCGTTTTGGCTCCAGCATCCTCAGCATGTCCGAAAACTGTCCGCGCGTGACCTGAAGCGAAAGGTGCCGAGAAGGAAGGTGCTCGGCCTTGAACACGTGGCCCGCGTCCGGGAATTCCGTAGAAGCGATCGTGTCGGGGCGCACAGCGAGGACGTATAGTAATGACGGAATCGAACCCCATTCTTCGCCAATTGCACGAGATTCGGGGTCCGGATTTCGCCGCCGAAGGGCTCACAATCCGAGTATCCCATGTCGTCCACGACGATCAGCAGGAAGTTCGGTTTCTTGGCTCGATGTGCCATCATATCCTCCTCCATTTGATCCAGCGACGCACCGAACGACTTGCCTCGCTTCCGGTGCCAGGCGGTGTTCGCCCGTTGAGCGGTCCGGCTGACATCGTCATGTTCGGACGACCAATTTTTAACGAACCACCAGAACTGGAATGGTGGTAGTCGTTACTACCTCCGCGGTCTGGCTCCCGAGGATGAGACGCCGTGCTCCTCGGCGGCCGTGTGACGACCTGACGATGAGGTCACAATCTCTCAGCTTCGCAAATCTGACGATCGCTTCTGCAGGAACGTCGTCGATTTCGTGAGCGAAATCGACCGCGACGTCATGGGCGGCCTGACTTGCAATTGATCGAAATACAGCACGACTTCGCGAAAGGAATTGTCACAGGCGATCCCGCTGGACCGAAGGCAGAACTGTTCGCCGTCAGCACTCGTGAGACAAAGTTAGGGACTTCACGAAGGGAGGATTTCTGGTTCATCGTAGCCGCAAGGAGCGAAGATGAAACAGAAATCCGGGCCGCGTAAACCGCCGGCTGAACAAGTGTTGAAAGACATCCGGCGTCAGACCCGCCGACATTATTCAGCGGAAGAGAAAATCCGTATTGTGCTGGAGGGGTTGCGATCCGCAAGAGCGTCAGCAGCAGGATCGCGATCGCCATCGGGATGTGGACGCGAAGGAATGCTCCCTTGGCAACCGAGTCCATGGCGTTGGCGGCCTGGAAGCCCGAGCCAAGTAGAATCAGGATCAGGATCGCGCTGATCCAATGGATTGTGATGGGGATCGCGCCATAGCGATCAGTCGTGCTTTTCAGCATTGTTCTCTCCTTCGAGTTTCTGCCGTAGCGCCAGCAAGACGCGATGCGCGGCTTTGACGTCTTTAAGCGAGAGCCCCTCTGCGAGCGCGTTGGCGCGCGGGTAGTAAGATCCGACCGCAGCGTCGTAGGTCCGCTGTCCTTGCTCGGTCAGCACGACGAGGTGCGCCCGCCGATGGTGTGGATTGGGCTGGAACTCGACCAAGCCCTCCTTTGCCAGATCGTTGACGATGCGCTGGACGTTCTGGCGGTTCGCACCGAAATCGCGGGCGAGCCACGCCACCGGCTGCGAACGGTCGGCCAGGGCGATCGCACCGAGAATCTGCCACCGAGCGCTTGTCAGGCCGAGCGGCGCGACAAGCCGGTCGCCCCACGTCAGCGTCAGGTTGTTCACCCGGAACATGGTGAGGATCAGGTCGGTCAAGGCGTCGCCTTCCGGGCTGCGAGCGGTTGCGTTCATTTGTCATCACCTATCTTAATTGACATTATAATGTCAATATACTATGTGACCATTGCTACGAATTGACACCATAGAGACAGATTGAATGGAGGAACACCATGTCCCTTCTGAAACCGCTGGACGAGGAGTTTCCCATCGAGCGCCAACTCGGCGTCACAGCCGCGCCGCTGGTGCTCATCAATCTCTTCACGCTCGATGCTGCCGACGAGCAGACGTTTCTCAATGCGTGGACCCCGATGATGCCGAGTTCATGAAGCGTCAGCGGGGCTTCATCTCCACGCAGCTTCATCGCGCGATCGACGATAGCCCGACCTACCTGAACTACGCGGTGTGGGATTCGACCGAGATGTTTCGTGCCGCTTTCACTCATCCTGAATTTGTCGCGAAGCTTTCGGCCTACCCGTCATCCGCTGTGGCCAGTCCGCACCTGTTCCAGAAGGTCGCGGTCGCCGGCATCTGCACGGCCTGACCCCGGCAACCGGCGCTCGAACACAAGGAGAAGAGGCATGTCGCTTCTGTTCAAAGTTCTCGCGGTCACGGGGTCGGCGATGTTCGCAGGCATCATGCTCGCCATCGGAGTCATCCTCGGCGGATACTGGAAGAGCCTTCCGCCCGCCGATTTCCTCGAATGGTTCGCCCAGCATAGTCAGCTTGTCATGCGGGCGATGAGCGAACGCGCGGCAAACGTCGATCACTACCCAAAACGGATACCCAAGGGGATCGAACGAAAAGAGATTTAAGCTAAATAGTTGATTTTGTTGGTACAGTTGGGTGGGCTCGAACCACCGACCTCCTGTTCCACAGACAGGCGCTCTAACCAACTGAGCTACAACTGCATCCTGCGCGATGGGCCGAAAAGGGGCCTCGCGAATGGGCCGGAAACTAGGTGCAACGCCTCGCTTTGGCAAGACCGCTGCGTCACCGATTATAGTCGCCGGCGAGGCGTCTTGCGTTCATTTTTGAACAAGATCCGACCGGGCGGACGGACCGGTCGGAGCACGCAAAAGCCCGGGCGCTTCGCCCGGGCTTTCGCGCTCCAATTCCTTGAGGCAATCAGGCGGCCGGCTTGTAGTACTTCGCGGCCGACGTCTTGATCGGCTCGACGGTTTCGGTCGCGACCTTCTGGCCGAGCTCGGCGAGCTCCTTGGCCTGGGCGGTGAAGGTCTCGTACTGCTTCCTGGCGTGTGCGGTAAACAGTTCGACCGCGGCGGCCGGCGTCTTCACGCCGAACAGTTCCTGCGCGAAATCGAGCGTGGCCGAGGTGTTGGCCTTGAAGAACTCGATCAGCTTGGTGTTGTACTCGCTCGCGCCCTTGCTGGCCGTGGTGAACACCGCCTCGATCGTGCCGTTATGGGTTTCGGCCGCGTCCTTGAACTTTGCGTAGCTGTCGCGGGCCTGGGAGACGCCCTTTTCGGCAAGCGCGCGCATCTGCTCGGGCACTTCGAAGGGGATGATGGAGGCGGAGAAGGGATCGGTGGAGGTGGTCACGGCTTGCATCCTTCACAATGGGGTTAAACGCTGCTCTCCCTCGCAGACGCGCATAAACGGGCGGCCGAAAGGGTCACATACACTCGCATTCACGGAAGTTTACCCATGCACGGGCGGGCCTGCCCAATAAGCACCCACATCATGTCAAATTTGTGCAACGCAGTGCAATTTCAGGTGCAGCGCGACATTTTTTCGCGCATCGGCTGCGGGTTCCATCCGGGCAGCCGATGGTTGCGTCCGGCCGGTTGCGATCCAGTCAGGTTTTAGGCCTCGCGGCGGCCATGGCGGCCTTGCCGACAATCTGGCCCATTTCGGCCGTCTGCTCGGCCAGCGCGCGCATCTGGGCCTGGACATATTCGCTGTGCAGCCGCATCACCTCGGCAACGTCCTTGGCCTTCACCAGCGATTGGGCATGGTCGAGCGAGGCCTGCACGTTCTTCTCGGCATAGGCGATCGCCTTCTGGCCGGCATCCTTGGCGCCGGCGCGAACCGTGGCGTTGCGCTCTTCCAGTGCACCCGCGGCGGCCTGGGCGGACGCGACGAATTTCTCGAACATCTGGCGGGCCTGGCCCAGGCTTGCTTCCGCCATCGCCTGCATTTCCTTGGGTATCTCGAAACGACCTCGCGCATCATCGCTCATGGCATGCTCCTTCTGGATTGCTGCCAGGATACCGCCAAGCGGCCGCCGGAACGACGCCCGGGAGGTTCGCCATCGTGGGCTCCTGGCGCGGTTTGCAAACAGCAACGCGGCGCCCGCCGAAGGGTTCGCCCCCGCCCGGATTAAGGTTATCCGCCGCTAAGATTACCTGCCGGGCAGCCGGCCCGTGGACCTGCCGCGGCCGGCTTGCGATAGTAACGATCGCTTAACCTTGTCGGCGCTCCAGCGGCCGATTCGATGCCGGACGGTCATGTAGCTGCGATGAAGGATGCGGACTCTTCCTTGTGGGCGCCAAGCGACCCGCGATTGGCGGCCTACGCGAAAAGCCGCCTGCCCGCATGGCTTTGGACGGCCGATGGCCGGCAGATCCTCTGGGCCAACGCGGCCGGCGTCCGCGTGTTCGGCGCCAGCAGCGCCGCTGAACTCGCCGAGCGAGCTTTTGGACCGGCCGACCGGCACCGGCGGCAGGTCGCGCGGCTGACCAATCGGCTGCTCGCAGGCGGCGCGATCCGCCTGGAACGCCTGCAGGGATTTGGCGCGGCTCTCGGCATGCTCGCGACCTGCGGCTGTTCGCGATTCGATTTTCCGAATGGCAGCCACGGCGTCCTTGTCGCCGCCGGCGACATCGCGCTGATTGCACCAAGGCTGACGCTGCCGGAACCGCCGCTTGAAGGCGAAATTGCGCGGGCTGCCGCGCCAGCAGAGCTGATCTCGCGGCCAGGCGAACCTGCTGCCGTGCCCTTCGTCGAGCAACCAGCCGCGCCGCCGCCTCCCGATTACGAGCAGCCAGCGCAATCCGGCGAGGCGCCCGCCGAGTTTGCGCTGTTCGACGCGCTGGACGAGCCTGATACCGCCGAGGCGCCGCCCGCGGCCGCATCCATTCTATCGTCACCATCGCCAACGCCGTTACCGGCGTTCGAAGCATTTACCGGCGAGAGCCCGCAGGCGCGCCGGCTGCCGCTGCGCTTCACCTGGCAGATGGACAAGGAAGGCTGCTTCACCCTCGGCACCGATGAATTTGTCGGCCTGATCGGCCCGCGCACCACGGCGGCGTTCGGCCGGCCCTGGCGCGAGGTTGCCGAGACCTTCGGGCTCGATCCGCAGGGACGGATGATGAAGGCATTCGCGACCGGCGCGACCTGGAGCGGCATCACGCTGGACTGGCCGGTCGATGGCGGCTGCACGCTGCCGGTCGAACTGTCAGGCGTGCCGGTGTTCGACGCCGCACGAGACTTCGTCGGCTATCGCGGCTTCGGCGTGTGCCACGATTTCGATGCGGTGGCGCGGCTCGCCGCGCAGCGCCTTGCGGAATTATCCGGCGAGATGAGGATGCCGCGAGAGGTGCCCGCCGCCGCGCCTTCCGAACCAACCGAAACGATATCGCCCGCGCCGGGCGAATTGCCCGAGCTGGCTGCCGCCGAAACTTCACGTCAGAAAGATCTGGAGACGGCCGTGGAGCCTCCCAAGGAACCTCCCAAGGAAAACGTCGAGCCAGACGTTGAGGAACGCGTCATGGAATCGCAGACCGAAACCGCAGCGGATCGGCCGGCGGAGGCCGCCGCAAACATTTTGCCGTTCCGCGCGCCCGGCGATCCCAAGCCTGTAACGCTGACGCCGGTCGAGAACAGCGCCTTCGACGAGCTTGCGCGGCAATTGTCGGCGCGGCTCGAAACCGAGAACGGCAACGAGGCCGCCGTGCTGGAAGCCGTCCCCGAAACGCTCGCCGCATCGTCGGTGCGCGATGCCGCCAGCGCGCCGCCGGAATGGCTGGCGCCATCAGAGCCGCCGGCGCGCGGCGAAACCGCACGTGACAGGGCGCTGCTCGATTTGCTGCCGGTCGGCATCCTGATCTACCGGCTCGACCGGCTGCTCTATGCCAACCAAGCCTTCCTGACGCAGATGGGCTATTCGAGCCTGCATGCGCTGGAACAGGCCGGCGGGCTCGATGCGCTCTATGTCGAGCTCGGCGCGTCGAATGCTTCCTCGACGTCCGACACCGGCCGCCCCGTGACGATTTCCGCAAGCGCGCCTGGCGATGGCGACGCGGCGTCATCGGCCGCGGAGGCTCGCCTCTACACGATTTCATGGGACGACGATTCCGCGCTCGCCTTGATCTTCTCCGGCACGCGCCATGAGGCCGCCGCGCTTTCGCAAGCCGAGCCGGCAGTCGCGCCCGCAATCTCCACGACATCAGATGTCGGCAACGCCAATGCCGAAGAACTCGCCGCCATCCTCGACACCACGGCCGAAGGCATCGTGATGTTCGACGCCGAGGGCAAGATCAACGCGGCCAACCGCAGCGCCGAGGCGCTGTTCGGCCGCAACGGCGACGAACTGCTGCAGCACAATCTCGCCGATCTGTTCGCGCCCGAAAGCCGGCACGCCGTGTTCGAATATCTCGCCGGCGTCAAGGCATCCGGCGTCGCAAGCCTGCTCGAGCAGGGCCGCGAGGTGCTGGGACGCGAAGCCAGGGGCGGCATCATTTCGCTGTCGATGACGATCGGCCGAACGCGGGCCGACGGCCCGAATTTCTTCGCGGTGTTCCGCGATCTGTCGCAGGCCAGGAAGACCGAGAACGACTTGCGCGAGGCGCGGCGGCTCGCCGAGCGCGCCGCCAACGCCAAGGCCGACGTGCTGGCGCGGATCAGCCACGAGGTACGGACGCCGCTGAACGCCATCATCGGCTTTTCCGAAGTGATGATCGGCGAGCGCTTCGGCTCGCTCGGCAGCGAGCGCTACCGCGAATACATGAAGGACATCCGCGCCTCCGGCGAGCGCGTGATCACCATCATCAACGACCTGCTCGACCTCTCGCGGATCGAAACCGGCAAGCTCGAGCTCGCCTTCACCCACCAGAACCTCAACGAGCTGGTCGAGAGCTGCGTCGCGGTGATGCAGCCGCAGGCCAATCGGGAGCGCATCATCATCCGCACCTCGCTGGGGCACGCGCTGCCGCCGGTCATCGCCGATGCAAGGGCGCTGCGCCAGATCGCGCTCAATTTGATCGGCAACTCGATCCATCTCGCCAATGCCGGCGGCCAGGTCATCGTCTCGACCGCGCTGTCTGACTTCGGCGAGGTGATGCTGCGGGTCCGCGACACCGGCCACGGCCTCAACGACAATGAGGTGGCGGCGGCGCTCGAGCCGTTCCGCACGCGGGCGCCATCGGATCAGTCGGAGAGTTCGCCGGTCAGCCTGTCGCTGACCAAGGCGCTGGTCGAAGCCAACCGCGCGAAATTCCAGATCAAGACCGGTGGCCGCACCGGCACGCTGATCGAGATCGTGTTTCCGCAGGCGGTCGCGCGCGCCTGACGCGGAACTGTTTCTCCGCGGCCGTCGCTGCTTTCATCAAAAGATGGCCCCGCTCTGACAGTCCGTCTGGACAGCGGCGGCATTTCCGGCTGATATGCGGCGAATTGACACACAGTTGCTCCCGCGTGAGCCTGGAGGAGACCCCATGATTTCGTTTCAAGCGCGCCTGTTCGGCGCGGTCGTCGCGTTGGCGCTTGCAGCATCCGGCCCTGCCCTCGCGCAGCAGCTCGAGCTCAAGATCATGGCGCCCGCGGCGCCCGGCGGCGGATGGGACCAGACCGCGCGCTCGATGCAGCAGGCGCTCGTTGCCGCCAAGATCGCCCGCAGCGTCCAGGTCACCAACGTCGCGGGCGCCGGCGGCAGCGTCGGCATCGCGCAGTTCGTCAACGGCGCCAAGGGCGACG
>OEIU01000215.1_pt1 | contig 58608 bp, 56 predicted proteins | sample 1539221 | NCBI WGS metagenome assembly OEIU01 (sample SAMN03792071, study PRJEB22550) | activated sludge metagenome | feature: wastewater treatment plant; material: activated sludge; isolation source: Wastewater treatment plant of a petroleum refinery complex | place: Argentina: Zarate | collected... | reverse complement strand
TTCGTCAGGACCCGCGACGGCACCTGCCGGATGTGGGGCTGCACCCGACCCGCCGAACGTTGCGACCTCGACCACGCCAGGGCCTGGCCCGACGGGCAGACCATCCCCACCGGGCTCGAGGCCCTGTGCCGCCACCACCACCGCTTCAAGCAGACCCAGCGATGGCGACCGGTCCTCGACCCCGACGGCACCCTCACCTGGCACGGCCCGAACGCCGCGACCCGCACCACCGAGCCCCAGCACCGTGTGGTGCTCTGAGGTGGTGACCCCCGAGCACATCGCGCTGACCGACGCGGACCTGCGCGAGGTGGCCGCGTTCGCGCTGGCCAGCGCCGAGGAGGTGCTGCACCTCGCCGAGGAGCGCCTGCCCGGCGACCCCCGCCCCCGCGAGGCCGTGGAGGCCGCCCGCGCGTTCGTCGCCGGGGAGCCACGGTCGCGACGGCAGCGGGTCGCGGCGCTCGACGCCCACCGAGCCGCCGGGGCCGCCGAGTCGGGCGCCGGCCACCACGCCGCGATGGCCGCGGGTGACGCCTCCGCGTCCGCCTACCTCCACCCGCTCGCGCAGGCGACCCAGGTGGGGCACATCCTGCGCGCCACGGCCCACGCCGCCCGGGCCCTCGAGCTGGTGGCCGACGACCCCGAGGCCGCCGACCGCCACCTCCGCGAGGCCGTCGCGCGGGCCACCTCCGTCCTGCTCGACGTCCTGCGCCGGTACCCGACGGCGCCCACCGGCCGCACCCGCGTGGCCCTCCTCATGTCCGACCTCGATCGCCGCCTGCGCGCCCGGAGGTGACCGCCCGCGGCGTGGGTCACACCGTGACGTGGCTCATGCGGCACGCCCGGCTCCCGCTGCTAGCGTCCGACGAGACCGTGCACCCGCCTCGGAAGGCTCGATGATGCGCAGCCCCAAGGACTTCTTCGCCCCCCTGGCCGTCGGGGCCCCGACGCCGCTGCGGGAGGTGCCGGCGCGGCCGAGCCGGATGATCCACTTCTTCGACCCGAGCAACCCGAAGATGGCCGCGAAGGTGCCCGAGATGGTGGGCACCGTCGACGTCCTGCTCGGCAACCTCGAGGACGCCGTCAAGGCCGAGAACAAGGAGGCCGCCCGGCAGGGGCTCGTCGACATCGCGAAGGCCACCGACCTCGGCGAGCACACGCAGCTGTGGACCCGCGTCAACGCGCTCGACAGCCCGTGGGCGCTCGACGACCTCACCACCCTCGTCACCGAGATCGGTGACCGGCTCGACGTCGTCATGGTCCCCAAGGTGCAGGGGCCGGAGGACATCCACTACGTCGACCGGCTCCTCGCGCAGCTCGAGGCGAAGGCGGGCGTCACGCGGCCGATCCTCGTCCACGCCATCCTCGAGACCGCGCGCGGGATGGCCAACGTCGAGGAGATCGCCGGGGCCAGCCCCCGGATGCAGGGCATCAGCCTCGGCCCGGCGGACCTCGCGGCCGACCGCCGGATGAAGACGACCCGCGTCGGCGGCGGCCATCCCGGCTACCTCGTGCGCCAGGACCCGGAGGGGGGCGACGTCCAGGGCCCTCGCGCCACCTACCAGCAGGACCTCTGGCACTACACGATCGCGCGGATGGTCGACGCCTGCGCGATGCACGGGATCTTCCCGTACTACGGTCCGTTCGGGGACATCGCCGACGTCGTCGCCTGCGAGGACCAGTTCCGCAACGCCTTCCTCCTCGGCTGCGTCGGCACGTGGACCCTGCACCCGGTGCAGATCGCCATCGCCAAGAAGGTGTTCAGCCCGAGCGCCGACGACGTCGCGCACGCGCGCCGGGTCAGGGCGGCGATGGGCGACGGCACCGGGGCGGTGATGCTCGACGGCAAGATGGAGGACGACGCGAGCCTCAAGCAGTGCCTCGTCATCCTCGAGCTGGCGGACCGGTTGTCCGCCAACGACCCCGAGCTCGCCGAGCTCTACGCCGAGGGGAGCGACGCGTGAGCGAGTACCGCCCCCGCCGCTCGGTCCTCTACATGCCGAGCAGCAACGAGCGGGCCCTGGAGAAGGCGAAGACGCTTCCGGTCGACGGGCTCATCCTCGACCTGGAGGACGCCGTCGGCCCGGACGACAAGCTGACCGCTCGTGAGAACGCCTGCGCGGCAGCCGCATCGGGCGCCTACGGCCACCGCGAGGTAAGCATCCGGGTCAACGCGCTCGGGACGCAGTGGCACGACGCCGACCTCGAGGCCGCCTGCGCTGCAGGCCCGGACGGCATCGTCGTGCCCAAGGTCGGCTCTGCGGAGGAGGTCCGCGGCCTCGTCGCGGCGATGGAGCGGTTCGGCGTGCCGGACCACACGTCCCTCTGGGCGATGGTCGAGACGCCCGGGGCGGTCCTCGACGCCCGGGCGATCGCCACGGCATCCGACCGGCTCACCGTGCTCGTCCTCGGCACCAACGACCTGGTCAAGGAGCTCCGCGCCCGCTTCGTGCCCGGCCGCGGTCCGCTGCTCACGGCGCTGTCCACCGTCGTGCTCGCCGCGCGCGGCGCCGGCGTCTCGGTGCTCGACGGGGTCTTCAACGACGTCAGGGACCTCGACGGGCTCGCCGACGAGTGCCGCCAGGGGCGTGACCTCGGGTTCGACGGCAAGACGCTCGTCCACCCCGGTCAGGTGAAGGCGTGCAACGCCGCGTTCTCCCCGAGCGAGGCCGAGGTCGAGGACGCTCGCGGCCTGCTCGCGGCGTGGGAGGCCGGCGCCGGCCGTGGGGTCGTGACCTACGAGGGCCGGATGGTCGAGAACCTCCACGTCGAGGTGGCCCAGCGGGTGCTGGCGGTCGACGATGCGGTGCGCGCTCGTTCCTGACCGCAGGCTGTGCGTCCGGCAACGATGCGGTCACGGCGAGCGCGGCGATTTGCGCCCGACCCTCCTGATGCCGTCTCGTGGGAGGTCGACACGTTCTTCGACACCTCGGGGGAGGGGCACCATGCCGACCGGCCGACGACCCGCACTCCTGGTCACGGCCGCGCTCGTGGCGGCGACGGTCCTGGCCGGGTGCAGCCGCCTCGACCAGCTCGCCGGCGGGCCCGTGGTCCCGAGCGCGGAGCCCAGCGCGACGGCCACCCCGACGTCCGCCGGGGCGTCGCCGACGCCCTCGGCCACCCTGACGCCGACGTCCAGCCCGACCCCGACCCCCAGCGCGACCCCCAGCGCGACGCCCACGGCCACGCCGAGCCCGACCCCGTCGACGCCGGCGTCCCTGTCCTACGGCTCGACGGGCGCGCAGGTGCTGGAGCTCCAGCAGCGGCTCACCGCCCTCGGGTACTGGCTCGGCACCCCGGACGGCCGGTTCGGCTCGCTGACCCAGCAGGCGGTCTTCGCCCTCCAGAAGTCGGCCGGGCTCTCCCGCGACGGCGTCGTCGGGCCGAGGACCCGGGCCGCGCTCGCCGCGGGGACCCGGCCGCGGGCCACCCTGTCCGGCGACGGCGTCGAGATCGACCTCCGGCGCCAGGTGCTCATGGTCGTGCGGAAGGGCCGCCCGGTCCTCGCCCTCAACACCTCCACCGGCAGCGGTGAGCCGTACACGTCCAACGGCCACACGTCCACGGCGTACACCCCGACCGGCAGCTTCACCGTGTTCCGCCAGGTCGACGGCCAGGACGACAGCGACCTCGGCGAGCTGTGGCGGCCGAAGTACTTCTACCGGGGCTGGGCCGTGCACGGCTCCCCGAGCATCCCGCCCTACCCCGCCTCGCACGGCTGTGCGCGGCTGAGCAACGCGGCCATCGACATGATCTGGGCCGAGGGCCTCATGCCCATCGGCTCCCGCGTCCTCGTCCGCTGAGCCGACGGGTCAGGCCGAGCGCAGCCCCCGGGCGCTGCGGTAGGCGTTCTCCGCCTCGCGCCACGGCCCGCGCCGGCCGGCGAGGGCCGGCACGAGCGGCACGAGGTCGGCGGAGAACGCGACACTCGCCTCGCGCGGCAGGAGCGAGGGCAGGTTGTCGACGGCGATGACGTCGAGCGGGGGGTCCTCGTGCACCCGGCGCGCCGGCTCCTCCCAGGAGGTGATCGCCCGGTTGACCGGGACGAGGTTGTGCTCGGAGGTCACGTCGCACGTGACGTCCGCGACGACCCGCAGGGCACGCTCGGCCGCGAGGTCCTGCGGGCGCACGAACGCCGGCTGGGCAGTGGTGGACAGGACGCAGTTGACGAGGAGCTCGTGGTCGAGCAGGGCCGCGCGGTCGAGGACCCGGGTGTCCTCCCGGTCCCATCCGTCGACCCTCGCGCCCGCCGCGAACAGCGCGTCGAGGGCGCCGTGCCCGCTGCGGCCCTGCGCCCCCACGACGAGCGCCTCGAGACCGTCGGCCCCGGTGGCGCGCACCAGCGCATCCAGCTCCGCCTTCTCCATCGGGTGGAGCGGCTGGAGCGCTCCACGCGTCGCGAGGACACCGAGCGAGGCGCCGACGTACCCGGCCCAGTAGCCGAAGGCGATGACCCGGCGGCCGTCGACGGTGAGGTACTCGAGGTCGAGCAGCTCGCCGCCGCCCTCGGCGAACCGCCGGAGCAGGTCGCCGGCGCCGGCCTGGCCCTTGTAGGCGTGGCCGAAGAAGATGTGGCGGTGCCGCAACGCGTCCGGGGCCGCCGGCAGCTCCTTGATGCCGAGCACGTAGGCGTCGTCGGGGGCCTGCGGCCACGAGTCGGCCGGCACGATCTCGCAGCCGCCGGTGCGGTAGGCCTCGCTCGTGAAGACGCGCTGGGGCGACTCCTCGACGGTGACGCGGACGCCGTCGGCGACGAGCCGGGCCGCATCGTGCGGGACGAGCGGAGCCCGGCGCTCGGTGGCGCGGGTCTCGTGGCGGAGCCACAGGTGGAGGTCGGCCATGCCGGTCATTCTCCCGGGTAGGTGACGCCGACCTGTCGGCGGACCTCGTCCATGACCGTCATCACCGCACGGGTGGCCGTCCACGGCACCGACCACGGCTCGTGCCGCCCCTCGGCGACCGCGCGCGCCACCTCGGCCACCTGGTAGCGGAACCCGTGCTCGGGGTGCTCCGGAGCGAACGTGTCGACGACCGATCCGCCGGGCTCGACGAGCCGGACCGTCGTGGCGGCGCCGTAGAACCAGCCCGGCCCGGTCAGCTCGACACGCGCGGCGGACCCGGCGACGAGCGCGGCGCACGGCGTGGCCGCGGCCATCGTCGAGGTCATCCGGGCCAGCGCTCCGCCCCGCCGCGCGGTGACGCCGAGGGTGGCGTCGACCCCCTCGGGCGTCAGCACGCCGAGAGCCGCGACGTCCTCGAGGCCGCCGAGGACGTGGTGGGCGAAGTGGATCGGGTAGACCCCGAGGTCGAGCAGCGACCCACCGGCGAGGGCGGGGTCCCAGAGCCGCCGGGGACCGTCGGGCCACAGCAGCTGGCCGTGGTCGGCCTGGACGAGGGCGACGTCGCCGAGCGTTCCCTCGGCGACCGTGCGGCGGACCACGTCGTACTGCGGGAGGTACCGGCTCCACATCGCCTCGGCGGCGAGCACGCCGGCGGCGCGGGCGGCATCGAGCACCTCGTCGGTCTCCCGGAGGCTGCGGGCGAAGGCCTTCTCGACGAGGACGTGGCGACCGGCGGCGACGGCGAGCAGGGCGTGCTCGCGGTGCTCGCTGTGCGGGGAGGCCACGTACACGACGTCGACGTCCTCGTCGGCCACGAGCTCCTCGTACGACCCGTAGGAGCGGGTGACCCCGTGCCGCCGGGCGAACGCGTCGGCCCGCTCGGCGGACCGGGAGCCGACCGCGACGACCTCGGAGCGAGTGCCCGCGCGGACGGCCTCGGCGAAGGTGTTCGCGATGCCGCCCGGCCCGAGCACCCCCCAGCGGACCCGGGGGGCGGCCATCGGGTCGGGGACGGTCGAGGGGGCGAGCGCGGGCGGCGACGGCATGGGTGAACCCTAGGCGTTGCCGGCGTCGGCGCGCTCAGAACCGGGCCGTCGCCTCGGCGACGAGGTCGGCGACCAGCTCACCGTCGTCGACCTCGAGCCCCTTGCGCCGGAACCAGGTCGTCATCGTCAGGGCGTCCCGTTCGAGGAACTCGAAACCCTTGGGGTTGCCGATGACGTCGACCACCTGCGGCCAGTCGATGAGGACCAGCCGCTCCTCGTGGACGAGGACGTTGTAGGGGCTGAGGTCGCCGTGCGTCCAGCCGTGGTGGGCGAGGGTGAGCATCGCCGAGCGCAGCTGCTCGAACAGGTCGGCGAGCAGGTCCGGCTCGGGCCGGGTCTGGACGAGCCGGGGTGCGGCCACGGGCGTCTCGCCGTCCACGTCGCCGACGAACTCCATGAGCATCTCGGTCTCGTCGAGCTGTACCGGGTACGGGACCGGGAGCTCGAGCTCCCAGAGCCTGCGGAGCGCGTCGAACTCGGCCATCGCCCACTGGCCGGCGATGACCTGCTTGCCGAAGTCGGTGCGCCGGGCCATCGCGCGCATCTCGCGGCTCTTGCGGACCCGTCGGCCCTCGAGGTAGCCCGAGTCGCGGTGGAAGAGACGGTGGTCGCCGCTGCGGTAGCGCTTGGCGGCCATCGTCACGACGCGGTCGGTGCCCGGTACCCAGCGTCGCAGGACGTGGACGTCGGCCTCCTTGCCGGTCTTGAGCACGCCGAGGTCGGCGTCGACGGCACCGAGCTGGGTGATGACCCAGTCGGGGCGAGGCTTCGGCCCGTGGGTCGCGCCGTCCCAGGAGGACCAGCGCTCGCCCTCGGGCGGGGCGTCAGGGGAGGTGTCGGTGGAGAAGGCTGCCTGCTTCTCCGGCAGGTGGAACGGCATGTGTGCCACGGGGGTGCTCCTGAGCGAGGAAGGGGATGAGGACCGGGGTACGGCCCGCGACGGTCGTCGACATCGGGTCCACCTCCACTGCTCGGGGCGCGGCCGGGCGCCGCGCGTCTCGTTCAGGGTGACGCAGAGGACCGGCGACGCGCGACCCCTTTTCCCACCAGCCCCGGCGGTATCGGGTGACCCGATATCCCTGCGCCTCACCCGACAACCGTTCCCGGGTGAGGCGCGGTCGTATCGGGTGACCCGATACGCGTGGGACACGGGGACGGGGGGCGGGGGACGGTGGGGCGCGTCACACGGTGGGGGGACTCACATCCGGCACGCGTTCCGACGGCTCGGAGCCCCGGGCACACTGGGCTGCGACCCCCCGACGAGACGCGAAGGCGGCGATCCGCGCATGTCCCGACTCCAGAGCACCGACGGCCTCACCGAGGAGCAGCACGAGCTCATCAAGCTGGTCCGCGAGTTCGTCGACGAGCAGATCCTCCCGGTCGCCACCGAGCTCGAGCACCAGGACGAGTACCCGACGCAGATCGTCGAGGGCATGAAGGAGATGGGCATCTTCGGGCTGATGATCCCCGAGGAGTACGGCGGCCTCGGCGAGAGCCTGCTGACCTACGCGCTCGTCGTCGAGGAGATCGCCCGCGGCTGGATGAGCGTCAGCGGCATCATCAACACGCACTTCATCGTCGCGTACCTGCTGCTCCAGCACGGCACCGAGGAGCAGAAGCAGCGCTACCTGCCGCGGATGGCGACCGGCGAGGTGCGCGGCGCGTTCTCGATGTCCGAGCCCGGGCTCGGCTCCGACGTCGCGGCCATCCGCACCAAGGCGGTCCGGGGCGAGGACGGCGGCTGGACGATCGACGGCCAGAAGATGTGGCTGACCAACGGCGGCTCGGCCAACCTCGTCGCGGTCCTCGTCAAGACCGACCTCGGCGAGTCCGACAGCCCGTACAAGAACATGACGACCTTCCTCGTCGAGAAGGAGCCCGGGTTCGGCGAGACCGCGCAGGGCGTCACGGTCCCCGGCAAGATCGAGAAGATGGGCTACAAGGGCGTCGACACGACCGAGCTCGTCCTCCAGGGCCACCGCACCACCGACGAGCAGGTCCTCGGCGGGGTGCCGGGCAGGGGTTTCTACCAGATGATGGACGGGGTCGAGGTGGGCCGCGTCAACGTCGCGGCGCGCGCCTGCGGCCTCTCGCGGCGCGCCTTCGAGCTCGGCATCGCCTACAGCCAGCAGCGCGAGACCTTTGGCAAGAAGATCGCCGAGCACCAGGGCATCCTCTTCCGGCTCGCCGACATGGCGACCAAGGTCGAGGCCAGCCACCAGATGATGGTCAAGGCGGCGCGGCTCAAGGACGCCGGGCAGCGCAACGACCTCGAGGCCGGGATGGCCAAGTACCTCGCCGCCGAGAACTGCGCCGACGTCGTCGAGCAGTCCTTCCGCATCCACGGCGGGTACGGCTACTCCAAGGAGTACGAGATCGAGCGCCTCTACCGGGAGGCGCCGATGCTGCTCATCGGCGAGGGCACCGCCGAGATCCAGAAGATGATCATCGGCCGCCGGCTGCTCGAGGACTACAAGGCCCGCTGAGGCGGCGTCCCGGCCCCGCCGGGACGACCGACGGACGACACGCAGGAGACGGGGGTCGCCCGGTCCCGGGTGTCGAGCCGTGAGTGTGCTGCATCGTGTCGTCCGCCCGTCGGGCTCCGGCGGCGCCCGGGCAGTCGAGCCGCACAGCGGGCGTGCAGCCGACGTCCAGCCGGCGGTGACACACTGGGGGCATGAGCACCCAGCCCATGCGTCCGGGCCTGCGGGCCGCCCTGTCGCTGGAGTACCCGATGAGTCTCGGGGTCCACGACTCCTACGAGGAGGCCCAGAAGGCCGTCGACTACCTGTCCGACCACGAGTTCCCGGTCCAGGACGTGATGATCGTCGGCACCGACCTCAAGCAGATCGAGCGGGTGACCGGACGGCTCACCCAGGGTCGGGTCATCGGCGCCGGTGCGCTCTCGGGCATGTGGCTCGGTCTCTTCGTCGGGACGATCTTCGCCGTCTTCGACCCCAACGGGCTCAACCTCGTCAACATCCTCGCCACCGTCGTGTTCGGTGCCGTGTTCGGGATGATCTGGGCCTGGTTCGGCTATCGGCTGACCCGGGGCCAGCGCGACTTCACGTCGGTGAGCCAGGTGGTCGCGGCGAAGTACGAGGTCCTCGTCGAGCACCGGCACGTCGCCCGCGGACGCGAGCTCCTCACCCAGATGGACCCGATGAAGGCCGCCCAGGAGGAGGTGCGTCGCGCTCAGGAGGAGGAGCGGGCCCGCCTCGCGTCCGAGCACCCGGCGACCGCGCCCCAGGACCCTCCCCAGGCCTGAGCGGCGGGCGTATCGTCGGCGCATGTCCGACGAGCGCCCGTCCCTGATGCCCCTCGAGGGGCCGTTCACCTCCGTCCTCTGCGTCGTCGCGCACCCGGACGACATCGAGTACGGCACCGCCGCCGTCGTCCACCGCTGGGTCGGTGAGGGCGCGACCGTCGCGTACTTCCTGCTGACCCGCGGCGAGGCGGGCATCGACACGATGCCGCCGGAGCGGGCCGGCGCCGTCCGCGAGGCCGAGGAGCGCGAGAGCGCGCGGCGGGTCGGGGTCGACGTCGTCGAGTTCGGCGGCCTCACCGACGGGGCGATCGAGTATGGGGTGCCGCTGCGCCGCGCGATCGCCGCCGCCATCCGGCGCCACCGCCCGCAGCTCGTCGTCGGCCAGAGCTGGGAGATGTTCTTCGGCCCGAACATGGTCAACCAGGCCGACCACCGAGCGGTCGGGCTGGCCACGCTCGACGCGGTCGCCGACGCGGGCAACCGGTGGCTCCACCGCGACCTCGCCGAGGACGGCCTGGAGCCGTGGGGCGGGGTCGAGGTCCTCGCCGTCGCCGGGTCGGCCGAGCCGACCCACTACGTCGGGGTCTCCGAGGAGGAGTTCGAGGCGTCGGTCCACTCCCTGGAGGCCCACGACGCGTACAACTCGGTCCTCCCCGACGACTTCCCGAAGCCGCGGGCCCTCATCTCGATGATCCTCGGCCGCGGGGGCGAGGCGGCCGGCGTCGAGCGAGCGTGGACGGCCCGCGTGGTCGTCGACCGGCGCACCCCGCCTGCGGGAGAACCGGACTGAGTCAGCGCTGCTGGACCCGCGCCACCCACGCCTCGACCTCGTCGGCCGAGCGCGGCATCGCGGCGGAGAGGTTCTCGCAGCCGTCCTCGGTGACGAGCACGTCGTCCTCGATGCGCACGCCGATGCCGCGGAAGCGCTCGGGCGCCTTGAGGTCGTCGGCCTTGAAGTAGAGGCCGGGCTCGACGGTGAGGACCATGCCGGGGCGCAGCTCGGCGTCCATGTACTCCTCACGGGTGGCGAGCGCGCAGTCGTGGACGTCGAGCCCGAGGTGGTGGCTCGTGCCGTGGACCATCCAACGGCGGTGGTACTGGCCGTGCTCCTTGTCGAGGGTGTCCTCGACCGAGACGCCCTCGGGCAGAAGGCCCCAGGCGTGCAGGTGCTCGGCGATGACGCGGATGGCGGCCGCGTGCACGTCGGAGAACCTGTTGCCCGGCTTCACGGCCTCGATGCCGGCCTGCTGCGCGGCGTACACCGCGTCGTAGACCTCGCGCTGGGCGTCGGTGAACGTGCCGTCGACCGGCAGGGTCCGGGTGATGTCGGCCGTGTAGAGGCTGTCGACCTCGACCCCCGCGTCGATGAGGACGAGCTCGCCCTCGTGGACGTCGCCGGTGTTCTTGATCCAGTGCAGGGTGTTCGCGTGGTCGCCGGCGGCGCAGATGGAGTCGTAGCCGACGCCGTTGCCGCGGTGCCGCGCGGAGAGCCCGAAGGTGCCCTCGAGCCAGCGCTCTCCGCGGCCGCCCTCGACCGCCTCGGGCAGCGCCGCGATCATCGCCTCGAAGCCCGCGTGGGTCGCGGCGACGGCCTCGCGCATCTGCTCGACCTCGAACTCGTCCTTGCACATCCGCGCGTGGGAGACGAAGTGCGCGAGGGCGTCGTCGCTCTCGGCGAGCGACTCCTCGGTGGCGCCGTTCTCGACGCGCGCGGCATCGAGGCGGGCGGTCAGCTCGAGGTCGGCGTCGCGGACGACCCGGACGGTGACCTCGCCGGCGTCCTTGGCGACGGCGTCGACGAGGCCGTCGACGTGCCGCGCGGTGAGGCCGAGCTCGAGCTCGACGTCGTCGATCGTGGGCCGGGCGCCGACCCAGAACTCGCCGTAGCGGGCGTCCGCGAAGAACTCGTCGCTGTCGCGGTCGGCGAGCGGGCGGAACCAGAGGACCGCCTCGTGGCCGCCGTCGTCGAGCGGCTCGAGGACGAGCACGGCGTCCGGCTCGCGGTCGGCGCCGAGGCCGGTGAGGTACGCGAACGCGGTGTGCGGGCGGAAGACGTAGTCGGTGTCGTTGCTGCGGACCTTGAGGCCGCCGGCCGGCACGACGAGGCGCTGGCGGGGGAAGGCGGCACTCAGGACGGCCCGCCGGGCCGCGGCGTACTCCGCGGAGGGCGCCCGCTCGGTGACCGTCGGCCGCCGCGGCGCCCAGTCCTCCTGGATGAACGCCCGCAGCTCGTCGGTGGTCGCCCGGGCCCGGTTGTCGGCCTGCTTCTGCTCCTCGCTCACCCGGTCCATGCTGCCACGCGACGGGCGTGACCTCGGCCACGGGAGCCGTCCCGGGGTTTGCGGACGGCGGCGGCCGGTTGCGAGACTGCCCGGATGGGCAAGCACAGCGCACCACGCCGCCGGGGGGCCCTCGCCGTGACGACCGGGGCCGCCGCGGTCGCCGCGACGGCGGTGTTCGCGACCACCCTCGCCGACGGCGGGCACCCCGTGCCGTCGGCGGCCGCCGTGCCCCACGAGGCCGGGACGGAGGCGACGCCCACCTCCACCCCGGTCCCGACGAGCACCCGGGGCGAGGCTCCCGACCGGGCCTCGCGCAGCGTCCGGCGCACCGCGCCACCGGCGGGGAAGACCACCCGGCCGGCGCCGACCCCCGCGTCGAGCAGTGCGACCCCGTCGCCGAGCGCGGCCCGCAGCGTGAGCCCGTCCCCGACCTCGAGCACGACCTCGAGCACGTCCCCCACCGGCACCCCGACGGCGACCCCGACACCGTCGGTCACTCCGTCGGGCACCCCGAGTTCCCCGGGCGTGGTCACGCGCGTCGTCGACGGCGTCGCCGTCATCGTCGGCGGCCTCCTGCCGTGACCCCGGACGACGGTGCGCAGACGCTGGCGGACCGCTTTCGCGACCACTTCCGCCACCGCGACCACCTCTACGGCGTCCTCCTCGCCGAGATGGCCGACGACTGGGAGGCCGGTGGGGTCACCCGCGAGCTCTTCGAGGGCTGGGAGGAGTCCGAGACGCGTCAGTTCGTGCAGCTGCGGCTGCTCGCCGGCCTGTTCCGCATCGTCCTGCGCGGGGAGGCGCCGCAGCTCGTGCCCTTCTACCCGGTCCTCGGCGGTGACGCCGACCTCGACGAGGCCTGGGCGGCCGTGCGCCCGGTGCTCGCCGCGCACGTCGATGAGCTGCGGGCGTCGCTGCGGGAGGCGCCGCAGACGAACGAGCCCGCCCGCGCGGTCGCCCTCCTCGTGGGGGTGTCGGAGGCGGTGCGCCGCACCGGGATACGACGGGTCCGCCTGCTCGAGGTGGGGGCGTCGGCGGGGCTCGGACTGCACGTCGACCGTTACCGCTTCCTCGGTGACGGCTGGAGCGCCGGGCCGGAGGGCTCCCCGCTGGTCGTCGACGGGTGCGCGGCGGCCGGGTTCGTCCCCGAGCCCGTCGAGGTGATCGAGCGCCGCGGGTGCGACCTCGCCCCCGTCGACGTGACGACCGACGACGGGGCCGCGTACCTTCGGTCCTTCGTGTGGCCGTGGATGCTCGAGCGGCACCGGCGACTCGACGGCGCGATCGACGTGGCGCGCGAGCACCCGGCGACCGTCGACCGGGCACCGGCCGGGCGGTGGCTGGCCCACCGGCTCGCCGAGCCCGCCCCCGACGGCGTCCTCACCGTCGTGTGGCACTCCGTGACGCGGGTCTACTGGCCGGTCGAGGAGACCGAGGCGGTGGGCTCGGTCATCGAGGCCGCCCGTTCCCGGATGCCGGTCGCGCACGTCTCCCTGGAGACGCCGTGGGCCGCGTGGGAGTCCGCGTCGGCCCGCGACGTGCCGCACTGGCCGCGCATCGAGCTCGACGGCGACCTGCTCGGGACGTGCGACCACCACGGGCCGCCGGTGCACCTCGAGCGGTGACCCGCGGTCGGTCGCTCAGTCCTCGACCCAGTCGAGGGTGCGCTCGACCGCCTTCTTCCACCCGGCGTAGCCGTCGCGGCGCTGCGCGTCGGACCACGTCGGCTCCCACCGCTCGTCCTCGGCCCAGTTCGTGCGCAGCTCGTCGGTGTCGCGCCAGAAGCCGACCGCCAGGCCGGCGGCGTAGGCCGCACCGAGGGCGGTCGTCTCGGCGACGACCGGCTTGCTCACCGGGACCCCGAGGACGTCGGCCTGCAGCTGCATGCACAGCCGGTTCGCGGTGACCCCGCCGTCGACCTTGAGGCAGGTCATCTCCACGCCCGAGTCGGCGACCATCGCCTCCGCGACGTCGCGCGACTGGTAGCAGATCGCCTCGAGGGTGGCCCGGGCCAGGTGCGCGTTGGTGTTGAAGCGGGAGAGTCCGACGATGGCGCCGCGGGCGTCGCTGCGCCAGTAGGGCGCGAAGAGGCCGCTGAACGCCGGCACGAAGTACATGCCGCCGGTGTCCTCCACCTGGGCGGCCAGCCGCTCGACCTCGGAGGCACCGGAGATGATGCCCAGCTGGTCGCGCAGCCACTGGACGGCGCTGCCGGTCACCGCGATCGAGCCCTCCAGGGCGTAGACCGGTCTCGCGTCGCCGAGCTGGTAGGCGACGGTGGTCAGCAGGCCGTTCTGGCTGCGCACGAGCTCCTCCCCGGTGTTGAGGAGGAGGAAGTTGCCGGTGCCGTAGGTGTTCTTCGCCTCGCCGGGCTCGAAGCACACCTGCCCCACGGTGGCCGCCTGCTGGTCGCCGAGCACGCCGGCGATGCGCACGGCGCTCGTGCCCCGGCGTCCGCCGGTCTCGCCGTAGGCCTCCGCGTGGCTGCTCGGCCGGATCGCCGGGAGCATCGAGCGCGGGATCCCGAAGAAGCCGAGCAGCTCCTCGTCCCAGTCGAGGGTCGTGAGGTCCATGAGCATCGTGCGACTCGCGTTCGTCACGTCGGTGACGTGCAGGCCGCCGTCCGGACCGCCCGTGAGGTTCCACACCACCCACGTGTCGGGGGTGCCGAAGAGCGCGTCGCCGCGCTCGGCGGCCTCGCGCAGCCCGTCGACGTTCTCGAGCATCCACTGCACCTTGCCGGCACTGAAGTACGTGGCCGGCGGCAGGCCCGCCTTCTCGCGGATGACGTCGCCGCGGCCGTCGGCGTCGAGCGCCCGGGCGATGGCGGCGGTCCGGGTGTCCTGCCAGACGATGGCGTTGTGGAAGGGGCGCCCGGTGCGGCGGTCCCACACCACCGCCGTCTCCCGCTGGTTGGTGATGCCGATGGCGGCCAGGTCGGAGGTCGAGATGCCGGCGCTGGTCAGCGCCGACCCGATGACCGACTGGGTGCGGTCCCATATCTCGAGCGGGTTGTGCTCGACCCAGCCGGCCCGGGGGAGCACCTGCTCGTGCTCGAGCTGGTGCCGGGCCACCTCGCGTCCGTCGTGGTCGAACACCATGAACCGGGTGCTCGTCGTGCCCTGGTCGACCGCGCCGATGAAGTCCGCCATGACGGCGAGCCTATTCCCGGCCGTCCGTCCCGGACCGGCGCCGGTGTGGGGAACCGCACGTCGGTGTCGGCTGCCGCGGTCGGCGTCGGCACGGGAGGATGGCCCGGACCCGCCAACGAAGGAGACCTGACGTGCAGTTCGGACGCAGCTACGAGGAGTTCGAGGTCGGCGCGACGTACAAGCACTGGCCCGGCAAGACGGTCACCGAGTACGACGACCACCTGTTCTGCCTGCTGACGATGAACCACCACCCGCTGCACCTCGACGCCCACTACGCCGAGGAGACGACCCAGTTCGGGAAGAACGTCGTCGTCGGCAACTACGTCTACTCGATCCTCCTCGGGATGTCGGTGCCGGACGTCAGCGGCAAGGCGATCGCCAACCTCGAGATCGAGAGCCTGCGACACGTCGCCCCGACCTTCCACGGCGACACCCTGTACGGCGAGACGACCGTGCTCGACAAGTGGGAGAGCACGAGCAAGGACGACCGCGGCGTCGTGCACGTCGAGACCATCGGCTACAACCAGGACGGGAAGGTCGTCTGCATCTTCCGCCGGAAGGTCATGGTGCCGAAGCAGTCCTACCTCGAGGCCCGCGGGGGCGAGCAGCCCGGCCGGCCCGTGCCGCAGCCGGACCGGAACTGGCCCGGTCCGGCTGCTCCCGACGCGTGAGCGCGCTCAGGGCCGCTCGGTGACCGTGCGGCCGCCCTCGTCCCAGGTCACCGAGCGGTAACCGGAACCCTTCGTCGCCACGGGGTGGGAGAAGCGGGTCCAGAGGACGGCGAGGTCGGTCCCGGGGACGGGCACGACGGCGAGCGGGTTCGTCACGGTGGTCCCGGCGGTGGGGGTGAAGGTCCCCGGTGTCGTCCCGGCGGGAACGACGGCCGCGAAGAGGGTGTCGATGCGGTCGCCGTCTCCCCGGCCGGTGGCGAGGAACGGACGGCCACTGCTGTTGCGCGAGCCGTCCAGCTCCATCATCGTGTCGCCCCCCTCGGCCGAGAAGGTCCCCAGCCGCGCGAGGCCCTCGGAGACGAACACGACGGTTCGCTCCGCGTCGTCGAGCGTCACGGCGGGCACGACGGTGCCCTGCTCGTCGCGCACCGTCCCGCTGCCGTCCCACCAGAGGAGGTGCTGGACGGTGTCGGCGTCCCCGGCCACCTCGAAACGCACCGCGAAGGCCTTGCGGCCCGTCCCGCGCAGCGGTGCGGTGACCGAGGTGGAGGCGTGGCCCCCCTCGTCCGACATCGGGCTGACGAGCTGGAAGTGCTCGGCCTGCTCCGGGAGGACCCCGACGAGCACGTGCGCGCCCGGGCCGGCGCTGCCCCACGTGGCCCCGAGCGCCGGGACGCCGTCGAGGCTCGATCCGCCCATCACCGACGTACCCCCGTCGGTGTCGACCGACAGGTACTCGAGGTCGGGAGTCCGCCCGGGGACGACGCGCACGGCGACCCGTCGCGGCCCCGGGATGGAGAGCGCGCGGCCGTCGGTGCTGCTCGAGAGGTCGGCGAACTCGTCGAGGACCGCGGTGACCGGGTCGGTCGGCGTGGCACTGCGCGTGGCCGGGACCTCCAGGGCTCCGCGGTCGCCGGAGCGGTCGAGGACCGCCCAGCCACCGACGCCGAGGACGACGGTGGCGGCCAGCGTGCCGCCCACGAGGGCCCGTCGGCGCCGGCGCAGCACCCGCTGCCCGGTGCCGAGCACCTCGGCGGAATCGATGTCGACGAAGGCGTCGTGCTCGGCCTCCGTGGCGCCCCGCAGCAGTGAGCGCAGATCATCCTCGAACAGGTCGTGGGTCATCGGACTTCCTCCTCGGAGGTGGCGAGCCGGGTTCGCAGGGAAGCGAGCCCGCGAGAGGCGGCGGACTTGACGCTGCCCAGGGAGATGTCGAGCAGGTCGGCGACGGCCTGCTCGGGAAGGTCGGCGTAGTAGCGAAGGACGACGACGCGGCGCTGCTGCTCGGGCAGCGTCGCGAGCAGCCGCACGACGACGTCGCGGTCGTCGCTCGTCGTGGACGGCGGCCCGCCGGTGTCGGGGACCGCCTCGACGACGACCTCGCCCCGGCGACGCCGCCAGGTGTCCGTGCGCTCGTTGACGAGGACCTTGCGCGCGTACGCGAGGGCGCCCTCCGGTCGCACCCGCGGCCACGCGACGTAGGTCTTGACGAGCGCCGCCTGGACGAGGTCGTGGGCGGCGTGGTGCTCGCCGGTCAGCAGCCACGCGGTGCGCAGCAGCGACGGCGAGGCCTGCTCGACGAACGCGGTGAAGGCCTCGTCGCGCGCTGTGCGTCCCCACGTGCTCATCTGTCCTCCTGGTGGTCGGTCACACCCTCTCCTACGGAGCAGGTCCCCGGAAGGTTGCCGCGCGCGACCGGGTTTGTGCGCCACTACGATCGCGGGGTGATCGACCTGCACGCCCACTCGAGCGCGAGCGACGGCACCGAGCCGCCGGCGGGCGTCGTGGACTCGGCGGTCGTGGCCGGGCTGTCCGTGCTCGCCCTCACCGACCACGACACCACCCTCGGCTGGGCCGAGGCGTCCGACGCGGCGCGCGCGGCCGGCATCACCCTGGTCCCCGGTATCGAGGTCTCGTGCTCGCGTCGGTACCGCTCCGTGCACCTGCTGGCCTACCTTCCCGACCCGGCGCACCCCGAGCTCGTCGCCGAGCTCGAGGAGGCCCGGTCCAGCCGCGAGTCGCGGCTGGACCGGATGGTCACCCGGATGGCCGCCGACGGGCTCCCGGTGTCGGTGGAGTCGGTGCGTGCCGAGGTGGAGGAGGGGGCGACCGCCGGCCGGCCGCACATCGCCGACGCGCTGGTCCGAGCGGGCGCGGTCGCGCACCGCGACGAGGCCTTCGCCCGCTGGCTCGGGGACACCAGCCCCTACTACGTCTCGCACTACGCCCCCGACCCGGTGCGGGCGGTCGAGGTGGTGCGGGCGGCCGGGGGGGTGCCCGTCGTCGCGCACCCGCTCTCCCGCACGCGCACCGGCGTCGTCACCGACGACCTCCTCGAGGAGCTCGCCGCCGCGGGGCTGGCCGGGATCGAGGCCCGGCACCGCGACCACGACCCGGCGGCCGTCCGCCACCTCACCGACGTCGCCCGGCGGCTCGACCTCGTCGTCACCGGCTCGAGCGACTACCACGGGCAGGGCAAGCTGAACCGGTTGGGGGAGAACACGACCGACCCCGAGGCGCTCGAGCGCATCGAGGCCCTCGCGACCGGGACGGAGGTCGTGCGGCCGTGAGCTGGTTCGACCTCTCGGCGTTCACGACGACGTTCGTCACGCTCGTCGTCATCCTCGACCCCCCGGGGGCCATCCCGATCTTCCTCGCGCTCACCGGGCCCCTGCCGGTCCGGCAGAAGACCGCCGCGGCCCGCCGCGCCAGCCTCGTCGCGCTCGGGGTCATCGCCTCGTTCGCGGTGTTCGGCCAGCAGATCCTCGACTACCTCCACATCTCGCTCCCGGCCCTCCAGGCCTCCGGAGGGCTGCTCCTCCTCATCGTCGCGCTCCAGCTGCTGACCGGCGCCGAGTCGGAGCAGCACGCGGACGCCGGGGTCAACGTGGCGCTCGTCCCGCTCGGCACGCCGCTGCTCGCGGGGCCCGGGGCCATCGTCGCGACGATGCTCGCGGTCAAGGACGCCGACGGCGCGGCCGGGCTCGTCGCCGTGGCCGCCGCCCTCGTCGCGGCGCTCTTCCTCGTCTTCCTCGTCTTCCGGTTCGCCACCCCGCTGGCCCGGGTGCTCAAGGACAGCGGCATCGTCCTGCTCACCCGCATCGCCGGGCTGCTGCTCTCGGCCATCGCCGTGCAGATGGTCGCCGACGCGGTGACCGCCTTCGTCCGGGGGGCCGGCGTCAGCGGCTGAGCCCCCCGGTCGCGCGGAGCGTGGGCAGGTGCCCGCGGTGCGCTGGCACTGCGAGTCCCGGATCCTGCTCAACGCACCCGGGCAGTCGTGTGCGACCGAGCCTCACTGCATGCGGTGCCGGACCACGTGCAGGCGCAGCGGGTTCGCGCGGGGGAGCCGGAGGGTGCGTCGGCGCGGTGCGTGCTGGTGCCGGCGCGGGGTCAGGTCGGTCGGGGTCACGGAGCGGGCCACCGTCAGGGTCATCATCCTCATGCCCGGGAGGAGCGCCGCCGGGTCCGCCTGATACGTCCGGTCTCACCCTCGTGACGAGTCCTCGGGCGTGGCCGCGTGGCCCGGGCGGCCGTGGGTGCGCCGGTCCTCCTTCATCTCCGCCTCGAAGACGTGCCGTCGGCCCTCCATGAGCTCCTCCCGGGCTGTGCGCTCGTGCTCGCGGAACGCCGCGTAGTAGCCGTCGTCGTACTCCTCGACCACCTGGAAGGACCACCGGCCGGCGAGGACGTTGCGCCCGACGAGGTCGGTCTCGATGCGGTCCGCGAGCTCGGGATGGCCGGCGTCGCGCAGCTGGTCGACCGCCTCGCCGAGGGTGAGGTCGGCGGTGCCGCAGCGCCGGTGGAACGCGTAGAGGAACCCGCGGGCCTCCTCGACGACCTCGAGGGCCTCGGAGAGCCTGCCGAGGGCGGCGACGGTGGCGTCGGAGGTGCCGGCCGGGCGGGAGTGGGCGTCGTCGACGGAGTCGTGGGTCATGGAGCGACGCTACGACCGGAGGGTGTGGAAAACCCCGCGGCGGGACGGGCCGATCCGGGCATCCTCGCCGGCATGAGCTTCGAGGACCTGCCCGAGACCTGGGCCACCCAGCCACTGACCGATCCGCTCCTCGCCGCGGACGTCGTCGACCTCGTCGTCGGTCACGCCGACCGGATGGAGGGGTGCCTCGGCTTCCTCTTCCTCGACGACGACCTGCGTCTCGCGCAGCCGTGCGTCCTGGGTGAGGTCCCCCCGGACGGCGACCCCTGGGAGATGCGGGACTCGCTGCGCTCGGTGTTCGGGTCGCTGCCGTTCGCCGGCGTGGTCTTCGCGCGCGGGCGCGACGGCACCGTCCTGGTGACGGACTCCGACCGGGCCTGGCACGAGGTGGTCATCGACGTGTGCCGGCGGGCCGACCTCCGGCTGGTCGGCTCCTTTCTCGCGACGCCCTCGACGGTCCGGCCCTTCCCGGCGCCCCTCACCGCGGTGGAGCACCTCGCGTCCTGAGCCGGTGGGCAGCCGCCTTGACCCGGTTCTGGCAGCGCGTGGAGCAGAACCGGCGGTGGGTGTTGCGGCTGCGGTCCACCCACACCCGGTCGCAGGCCGGCGCATCGCAGACCCCGAGCCGGGAGCCGAGGTCGCCCCCGACGGCCATCGCGAGGCCGGCGGCGATCCCGGCGGCCCAGCCACGTGCGAACGTCGTGTCCGGGCCGTGGAAGTGGATGGCCCAGCGTCCGTCGTCCCCGCGGTCGAGCTCGGGGTGGGCCCCGGTGCGGCGGAGCATCGCGTTGACGAGTGCCGCCGCCGCGTCCTCGTCCCCGACGCCGAGGGCCTCGACCACGCGCCGGGCCTCGTGGACCTCCGCGACGAGGGCCACGACTTCCGGGTCGGAGGGCGATGGATCGTAGCCGTCGTGGCGGACCGCGCCGACGACTGCCGCGCGCAGGTCGGCGCCCTCCGGCGCGGGGTGCGCCCGGCCGCCGTCCTCGCCGGGCGTCACCGCGTTGACGAGCGCCACGGTGGCGTCGAGGACTGCATCGACGTGACTGTTGAAACGCATGTCAGAAGGCACCTAGGGTCGAGAGCGTGTCACTGCTCATCAAGTCTACGTCAGTCACCGGAGTCCTCGTGGCCGCCCGCGTCGTCAACCGGCTCGGTGGTGCCGGGATGGCCTTCCTCGGCGTGCGGATGACCCGCGACCTCGGGATGCCCCTCGCCACGACCAGCCTCGTCCTCGCCGCGTTCGGGCTCGCGACCATCCCCTCCCGTCTGGTCGGGGGGGTGCTGACCGCGCGGTGGGGGCCCCGGCCGGCCCTCGTCACGGGCCTCGCGGCCTCCGGGGTGGCGCAGGCGCTCGTCGCGCTCGGCCCCACCGCTCCCGTCGTCGTCGCCGGGGTCGTCCTCCTCGGGCTCGCCTACGAGGTCATCGAACCGGCAACGCAGACCGCCGTCGTCTCCGGGGTCGACCCCGCCCGCCGCGCCTCGCGATTCTCCCTGCTCTGGGCGACCATCTCGGTGGCCGGCGTCCTGGCCGGGGTGCTCGCAGCGTTCGTCACCCGCTGGGGTGTCGGCGCGCTCTTCGCCGTCGACGCCGCGACGAGCCTCGCCGCCGCGGCGCTCGTCGCCGGCCTCCTGCCGCGCCTGCCCCTCCACCGGGTGCACCGCGCCTGGCGCGCGGCGCTGGGCCCGCGCGTCCTCGGCTGGAGCGCACTGTGCACCGTGTCGGCGACGGTCGTCATGGTCGTCGTCCTCCTCCTGCCGGTCGTCGTCGAGGGGAGCGGGCACCCGCCGTCGTTCACCGCCTGGCTCCTCGTCGCGGGCGCGGGGAGCGCGCTGGGCACCCAGCGGCTCCTCGCCCGCGTCGAGGCCGGCGTGCCCACCCACGTCGTCCTGGCGGCCGGCTTCGGCCTGCTCGCGGCGGCGCTCGCCGTCTGGTCGGTCGGTGGTGGGCGCGCCCTCGTCGCCGGGGCCCTCCTCGAGGGCGCCGCGGGCAGCCTCGTCGTCGGGACCCAGATGGCCGTCGCCTCCCGGCTCGCCGCCCCGGGGTCCGAGGCCGCCGTGATGACCGTGCAGGGCCTGTCGTGGGGCGTGGCGACCGTCCTCGCCCCGCTCGTCGGCGGCGCACTCCTCAGCGGCGGCCCCCGGGTGCTCTGGCTCACCGCTGCCGCCGTCGCAGGTGGGCTTGCCGCGGCACACGCGGCGGGGCCGGCCGCCTGGGCGCTCAGCCGGTCGTCGTCGGCTCGGCGAGGCGCAGGAACTCGAGGTGCCGCTCGTAGTGGTCCAGGCAGTCGTGGATGACCTGCGCCGCCGACCAGCCCATGACGTCGTAGCCCTGCCCGCCGTCGCTCAGGTGCACCTCGAGCCGGGCGTAGGTGTCGCGGCTCTGGATCATCCGCCCGCCGTAGGTCGGGACCGGGGCCATCTCGAGCTCGACCCGGTAGACGAACTCGGGATCCACCCCGGCCGCCCGGAGGGTGACCGCCGGGGTGGCGGAGTCGATCTCGTTCTCGCAGGCGGTCGCCACCTCGTGCCGGCACAGCTCGTCGGCGACCTCGGTGAGGGCGGGCCCGACGACGTCGCGCAGGTGCTCGAGCGCGTCCGTGCGGTCGACGAAGTTGGTCGCCCGGGCCAGCCGGGAGCGCCACGACGCGGTGCGGTCCTCGCGCGGAACGGCTGCGGCGCGGGCGGAGAGCACCGCGTTGAGGGTCTGGTCGCGCGAGTCGGCCCGCCGGCCCTCGACCCGCAGTGCGCGCACCAGCCCCACCATGACGAGCACGAGGACGACCGCGAACGGCAGCCCGAAGATGATCGTCGCGTACTGGAGCGCGGTGATGCCGCCGACGAGGAGCATCGCGATGGTCAGCAGCCCCGTCGCCGCCGCCCAGGTGATCCGCAGCCACCCGGCGGCGTCCTCGGTGAGGTCGCCGAGGCGGCTGGTCAGGTTGGCCATGACGAGCGCGCCGGAGTCGGCGGAGGTCACGTAGAAGAGCAGCCCGACGAAGAAGGCGAGCCCGATGACCACCTTCCCGAGCGGGTAGCCGGCCACGAGGTCGTAGAAGCCGACCCCGCTGAAGTCCTGCGCGGTCTCGGCGAACGAGGTGTCGCCGCCGCGGATCCGCTCGATCGCCGCGTTCCCGAAGATCGAGATCCACATGACGATGTAGAGGAAGGGGATGACGAGCGTGCCGGCGACGAACTGCCGGATCGTGCGGCCCCGCGAGATCCGGGCGAGGAAGAGCCCGACGAAGGAGGCCCAGGCCACCCACCAGGCCCAGAAGAACAGCGTCCACGACCCCATCCACGAGGCGTTGTCGAGGAACGGGAAGGTCTCCATCGTCTTGGCCGGGAAGCTGCGCAGGAAGTCGCCGACGTTGGCGACGGCGGCGTTGAGCAGCAGGCTCGTGTTGCCGGTGACGAGCACCCACGCGGCGAGCCCGAGCGCGAGGAGGACGTTGAGCTGGGAGAGGAACCGGATGCCCTTGTCGACGCCGGTCGTCGCCGACACGGCGGCCATGACGACGGCCAGGACGGCGAGGGCGACCTGGGCGCCGGTGCCCACGCCGATGCCGAAGAGCACGTTGAGCCCGACGTTGAGGAAGACGACGCCGATGCCGAGGGAGGTGGCCACCCCGAAGATCGTGCCGAGCACCGCGGCGGTGTCGACGGCGTGGCCGAGCGGGCCGCCGATCCGCTTCCCGAGCACCGGCGCGAGGGCCGAGCGGACGGCGAGCGGCAGCCCGCGGCGGTAGCAGAAGTAGCCGAGCGCGAGGCCCATCAGGGCGTACATGCCCCAGCCGGTGATGCCGTAGTGGAAGAGCGTCCAGACCGTCGCGTCGCGGGCGGCGCCGACCGACTCGGCCGCCGGGCCGCCCTCCGGCGGGGCCATGTACTGGGTCGCGGGCTCGACGACCGAGTAGAACATCACGTCGGTGCCGATGCCGGCCGCGAAGAGCATCGAGGCCCACGCGAAGGTCGAGAACTCGGGCCGGGAGTGGTCCGGGCCGAGGCGCACGTGCCCGTACCGCGAGAGCCCGAGGTAGACGACGAACCCGAGGACGGCCGTCGCGAGGAGGACGTAGAACCAGCCGAACCACTCGGTGACCCACGAGGTGACCGCGCCGAGCGCGCTCTCCGCCGACCCCGGGCTGACGAGCGCCCAGACCGCCATGACCAGCACTCCGGTCAGCGAGGCGGCGAAGACCGGCATCCGCACCGGCGGACCTCCGAACCGCCCGGTGGCCGTCGTGTCCGTCGTGTCCGGTGCGTCGGTCGTCGTGCTCATCGGGTCCTCCTGGGCGGGGTGGTCAGGACGGTCAGGACGGTCAGGACGTCGGCGGGTCGAGCGGGCTCCCGGCGCGGTGGTCGTACCAGGGTGCGTCCGAGGGCGGCAGCGGGGTGACCCCGGCGATGAGGTCGGCCGCCTTCTCGGCGAGCATGACGACCGGCGCGTAGATGTTGCCGTTCGTCACGTACGGCATGGCGCTGGCGTCGACGACCCGCAGGCCCTCGGTGCCGTGGACCCGCATCGAGGTCGGGTCGAGGACGGAGAGGTCGTCGGTGCCCATCCGCGCGGTACAGCTCGGGTGGAGCGCGGTCTCGGCGTCGGCGCGGACCCAGTCGAGGATCTCCTCGTCGGTCTCGACCTTCGCCCCAGGCGAGATCTCACCGCCGTCGTAGGGGGCGAGGGCCGGCTGGGAGAGGATCTCGCGCGAGACGCGGACCGCCTCGATCCACTCGCGCCGGTCCTGGTCGGTCGAGAGGTAGTTGAACTGCATGGCCGGCTTCATCCGCGGGTCGGCGCTGCGGATCCGCAGCCAGCCGCGGGCGTCGGAGTACATCGGCCCGATGTGCACCTGGTAGCCATGGCCCTCGACCGGGCTCGAGCCGTCGTAGCGGATGGCGATCGGCAGGAAGTGGAACATGAGGTTCGGGTAGTCGACGTCGTCGTTGCTGCGCACGAAGCCGCCGCCCTCGAAGTGGTTCGTGGCGCCGAGTCCCTTGCGCAGGAACAGCCACTCGGCGGCGAGCTTCGGGCGGTTGCGGTACGCGAGCCCCGGAGCGATGGACACCGGCTGCGTGCAGGCGTGCTGGATGTAGACCTCGAGGTGGTCCTGGAGGTGCTCGCCCACCCCGCGCAGGCCGGAGACGACGTCGATGCCGAGCGGCCGGAGCAGCTCGGGGTCGCCGACGCCCGAGAGCTGGAGCAGCTGCGGCGTGTTGATCGCGCCGCCGGAGAGGATGACCTCGCCGGCCCGCACCGTGTGCCGACGGCCGAAGGCGCTGTACTCCACGCCGACCGCGCGGTTGCCCTCGAAGAGGATGCGCGTGGTCAGCGCGAGGGTGCGCACGTGGAGGTTGGGCCGGTCCATCACCGGGTGGAGGTAGGCCCGCGCAGCGGACAGGCGGCGGCCGCGGTGGACGTTGCGGTCGAAGGGGGCGAAGCCCTCCTGCCGGTAGCCGTTGACGTCGCTCGTGCGTGGGTAGCCGGCCTGCTCGGTCGCCTCGAAGAACGCGGTGAACAGCGGGTTGGTCGCCGGGCCGCGCTCGAGGACGAGCGGGCCGGACCCGCCGCGCCAGGTGTCCGCGCCGGCGAGGCAGGTCTCCATCCGCTTGAAGTAGGGCAGGCAGTGCGCGTAGTCCCAGTCCTCCATCCCCGGGTCGGCGCCCCAGCGCTCGTAGTCCTTGGGGTTGCCGCGCTGGAAGATCATCCCGTTGATCGAGGAGGACCCGCCGAGGACCTTGCCGCGGGCGTGGTAGATCCGGCGACCGTTCATGTGCGGCTCCGGCTCGGACTCGTACTTCCAGTCGTAGAACCGGCTGCCGATGGGGAACGGCAACGCGGCCGGCATGTGGATGAACGGGTCGAGCTTGAGGTCGTTGCGCCCGGCCTCGAGGACGAGCACGCTCGTGCCCGGGTCGGCGGAGAGCCGGTTGGCGAGGACGCAGCCCGCGCTGCCGCCCCCGACGACGACGTAGTCGACGGTCTCGGGGACCTCGGCCATCGTCGTGCGGTCGCGCAGCCGCCGGGCGGAGTCGGTGACGCGGTCGGTGATGCTCACGAGAACCACCCCGTCGGGGCCGGCTCGGTGTTCTCCCACACGTGCTTGGTCTCCTGGTACTCCTCGAGGCCGAGCTCGCCGAGCTCGCGGCCGATGCCGGACTGCTTGTGCCCGCCCCACTCGGCGGGGGCGACGTAGGGGTGGTAGTCGTTGACCCAGACCGTGCCGAGGCGCAGCGCGCGGGCGACCCGGCGGGCGCGCTCGGGGTCGCCGGTCCAGACCGCGCCGGCCAGGCCGTAGCGGGTGGCGTTGGCGAGGCTGATCGCCTCGTCCTCGGTGCGGAAGGTCTCCACGGTGAGGACCGGTCCGAACGACTCCTCCTGGACGACGTGCATCTCCACGCTGCACCGGTCGAGGACGGTCGGCAGGTAGTAGTAGCCGGAGGCGAGGCGCTCGTCGTCGGGGCGGGCGCCACCGCAGCGCAGCCGGGCGCCCTCGGCGAGGCCGGTGGCCACGTAGTCCTCCACCTTTTTGAGGTGCTCGGCGCTCGTCAGCGACCCGGTCTGGGCGTCCTCGTCGAACGGCGGACCCATCCGGATGGCCCGGGCCCGCTCGACGATGGTGTCGACGACCTCCTCGGCGCAGGACTCCTCGACGAGCAGACGGGCGCCGGCCGAGCAGACCTGGCCGGAGTGCAGGAAGACGGCGGTCATCGCGTTGTCGATCGCCGCCTCGCGCGGGGCGTCGGCGAAGACGATGTTCGGGTTCTTGCCACCGAGCTCGAGGGCGACTCGCTTGACGGTGTCGGCGGCCTGCTTCATGAGGTGCTTGCCGACCGCGAGGCTGCCGGTGAACGACACGAGGTCGACCCGCTCGTCGGTGGACATCGGTCCGGCACAGCCGGGGCCGGTCCCGAGGACGAGGTTGGCCACGCCGCCCGGCACGGCCGCCTCCTCGATGGCTCGCACCATGAGGATGGTCGAGTGCGGCGTGATCTCGCTCGGCTTGAGGACGAAGGTGTTGCCGGCGAGCAGGCACGGAGCGACCTTCCAGCTGGCCTGCAGCAGAGGGTAGTTCCACGGCGTGATGAGCGAGCAGACGCCGATCGGCTCCTTGAGGACCCGGCTGCGCACGTGCGGCTGGCCGGGGTCGACGTCCCGCGGGCGCTCGACGTCCTCGCCCTTGCCGGCGTAGAAGCGGAAGACACTCACCACGTCGGCGACGTCGAGCTTCGCCTCCTCGAACCGCTTGCCGGTGTCGAGGGCCTCGGCGCGGGCGATCTCGTCGGTGTCGCGCTCGAGGAGGTCTGCGACGCGGCCGAGGGCGGCGGCCCGCTCGGTGGGTGGGACGTCGCGCCATCGGCCGTCGTCGGCGGCGCGGCGGGCGGCGTCGATGGCCCGCAGGGTGTCGGTCTCGTCGGCCTCGTCGACCTCGCCGACGACCGTGCCGTCGGCGGGGCAGACGATGGTCCGGCGTCCTCCGGCGGCGGCGCCGACCCAGGCGCCGTCGAGGTACAGGTCGGCCATGCTCGTCCTGACTGTCGGGGTGGGTGGGACGGGGTGGCCAGCCTCTCGGAGGCGCGGTCCGGACGTCAAGGCGCGCAGGTCAGGCAGGGGGAGGAGTCCGGCCTCAGCACTCGATGACGTTGACGGCGAGGCCGCCGCGCGCGGTCTCCTTGTACTTGACCTTCATGTCCCGGCCGGTGTCGCGCATGGTCTTGATCGCCTTGTCGAGGGAGACCACGCTCGAGCGGCCGTCGCCGCGCAGCGAGAGCCGGGCCGCGGTGATCGCCTTGACCGAGGCGACGGCGTTGCGTTCGATGCACGGGATCTGGACCAGCCCGCCGACCGGGTCGCAGGTGAGCCCGAGGTTGTGCTCGATGCCGATCTCGGCGGCGTTCTCGACCTGCCGCGGGGTGCCGCCGAGCACCTCGGCGAGCGCTCCGGCGGCCATCGAGCACGCCGAGCCGACCTCGCCCTGGCAGCCGACCTCGGCGCCTGAGATCGACGCGTTCTCCTTGTACAGCGTGCCGATGGCGGCCGCGGTGAGGAGGAAGCGGACGACGCCGTCGTCGTCGGCACCCGGGACGAAGCGCGTGTAGTAGTGCAGGACCGCCGGGATGATGCCGGCCGCGCCGTTCGTCGGGGCGGTGACGATCCGACCGCCCGAGGCGTTCTCCTCGTTGACCGCGAGGGCGTACAGGGTGACCCAGTCCATCGCGGCGAGCGGGTCGCCGGCGTGCTCGCGGCGCAGCTGGCGCACGAGCCGCGGGGCGCGCCGCTGCACCTTGAGCCCACCGGGCAGCACGCCGTCGGTGCGGCAGCCGTTGTCGACGCACTCCTGCATGACCTCCCAGAGGTGCAGCAGGCCGGAGCGGACCTCGGCCTCGGTGCGCCAGGAGAGCTCGTTGGCGAGCATGACACCGCTGACCGGCAGGCCGCTCTCGTCGCACTGCTCGAGCAGCTGGGCCCCGGTGGTGAACGGGTACCGCACGGGGGTGTGGTCGGGGACGATCTCGCCCTGCCCCACCTCGTCCTGGTCGAGGACGAACCCGCCTCCGACGGAGTAGTACTCGCGCGTGCGCAGCGGCTCCTCACCCTCGGCGGGGTCGGTCGACGCCCACGCCGTGAAGCGCATCCCGTTGGAATGGAAGGGCAGGGTCGCCTTCCGGTGCAGGACGACGTCGGTGTCGGGGTCGCAGGTGACGTCGTGGCTGCCGCCGAGGTGCAGCACGCCGGCGGCGCGGACCTCGTCGACGCGGCCCTCGGCCGCCCGCGGGTCGGTGGTCTCGGGCGTCTCGCCCTCGAGGCCGAGCAGCACCGCCTTGACCGACCCGTGGCCGTGGCCGGTGGCACCGAGCGACCCGAACAGCTCGGCGCGCACGCGGCCCACCCGCTCGAGCAGGCCGTCCTCGCGCAGACCGGTCGCGAACGTGTGGGCGGCCCGCATCGGACCCACGGTGTGCGAGCTCGACGGGCCGATGCCGACGGAGAAGAGGTCGAAGGATGAGATCGCCATGTCCGCCTCAGTCTGTCATCCGTCGGCGCGCCCTGGGGACGAGCACGGGGGCCGGTCGGTGGCACCGGCTACCGTCGGTGGCGTGACGACGACGGGGGAGCAGGCGCGGCCGCAGCAGGCGGCCTTCCCGGGCATGCCCGAGCCGTTGTGGGGCGGCAGCCCGAGCAAGCTGCTCACCTTCCTCGACTGCCCGCGTCGCTACCGGATGGCCTACCTCGACCGCCCGCGTCCCGCGGCCCGCCCGCAGCGGGCGCACACCTCGCTCGGCATCGCGGTGCACAACGCGCTGCGCGACTGGTGGGACCAGCCCGAGCGCACTCCGCAGGCCGGCGGCCGGCTCGTCGCGAGGGCGTGGATCGACGTCGGCTTCCGCGACGCGGCCCAGTCGGCGGCGTGGCGGGGCCGGATGCGGGAGGCGGTCACCGGCTACCTCGAGCGCTCCGGCCCGCAGGCCCGCCCGGTCGGCATCGAGCGCACCGTCTCGTTCGTCAGCGACGACCTGCGCGTCCAGGGCCGCGTCGACCGCCTCGACGACCGCGACGGCGAGCTCGTCGTCGTCGACTACAAGACCTCCCGCCAGGTGCCCACCGACGACGACGCCCGCACCTCGCTGCCCCTCGCGCTCTACGCCGCGGCGGTCTGGAAGATGTTCCGCCGGCCGGTCCGCCGGGTCGAGCTGCACCACGTGCCGAGCGGCACGGTCGCCGCGCACGAGCACACGGGCGAGTCGGTCGGGCGGCACGTCGAGCGGGCCCGCTCGATCATGCGCGACGCCCGCCGCGCCGACGCCGACTTCGCCCGGCACGGGGCCGACTCGTCGATGTTCCCCGCCGTCACCGGCCCGCTCTGTGGCTGGTGCGACCTGCGGGCACACTGCCCCGAGGGGCAGGCCGCCGCCCCCGAGAAGGCCGACTGGGCCGCGCTCGAGGACTGAGGGCGACCCGCCGGTCAGCCCAGCTCCTCGAGCACGGCCGGCAGCACCTCGTGCATGTCGCCGATGACGGCGTAGTCGGCCTTGGTGACCATCGGGGCGTCCGGGTCGGTGTTGACGGCGATGATCGTCCGGCTCGACGCGCACCCGGCCCAGTGCTGGATGGAGCCGGAGATGCCGCAGGCGAGGTAGAGGTCCGGGGCGATCCGGGAGCCGGTCTGACCGACCTGCTCGTGGTGCGGACGCCAGCCGAGCGAGGTGACCACCCGTGACACCCCGACAGCGCCGCCGAGCCGCGCGGCGAGCGCGTCGACGGCCTCGAATCCCTCCGGTCCGCCGGCCCCGCGCCCGGCCCCGACGACGACCTTGGCGGCGGTGAGCCCCGAGGTGTCGCCCTGCTCCCGCTTCTCGACCCGGACCACCTGCGCCCGTAGGTCCGCGGGGTCGATCGTGACGGCCAGCGGCGCGACCCGGGCCTCGCCGGGGGTGTCGGCGGGAGCGACCTCGACGGCGTGGCCGGCCATGGTCAGCAGGCGCACCCGGCTCGGCACGGTGGCCCGCTCTAGGGCCGCGCCGCCGACGACCTGGCGCTGGACGACGAGAGGGACCAGCGATTCGACGGCGACGACGTTGGCGGCCATCCGCAGGTTCCGCCGGGCGGCGACGTGGGCGAGCACCTCGTTGCCGCGGCCGGTGCCCGGGGCGAGGACGAGGTCGGCACGGGCGGCCCGGCCGGCGGCCTCGACGACCGCCGCCCAGGCGGCGGCCGCGTAGCGCTCGAGCGAGGGGTCGACGGCCTCGTGGACCACCGCCACCCCGGCCTCGCGGCAGTCGGCCACGAGCCCCTCGGGGGCGGGGCCGACGACGACCGCGTGCAGGTCGCCCGCGCCGAGGGTGCGGGCGAAGGTGAGGGTCTCGCGGGAGACGAGCGAGGCGCGCCCCTCCTCGACCTCGACGAGGACGACGACGCTCACGAGTGGACCACCTTGAGCTCACGCAGGACGGCGACGAGCGCGGGCGCGGCGGAGGCTCCTTCGCCGAGGACGGTGACCTGGCTCGGCGGCGCTTCGGGGACCGACAGGGCCTCGCGCCCGGTCCCGCCGGCGCTGCCGGACCACGTCATCCGCTCGACCTCGGCCTTCTTGGCGCGCATCCGACCCATGACGCTGGGGTACTTCGGGGCGATCCCGCCCTCGAGGACCGTGGCCACCGCCGGCAGCCCGACCTCGTAGACCTCGGTGCCCTCGGGCCCCTCACCACGCAGCGTCGCGACCGCACCGGCCACCTCGACGGTCTGCACGCCCGCCACGACCGGCCGACCGAGGAGGTAGGCCAACCGGACGCCCACCTGGAAGTCGCCGGTGTCGGCGGCGTCGTTGCCGAGGAGGACGAGGTCGTACGTCGTCCCCGCGGCCTCGCGGGCCCGCACCGCCTCCGCCACCGCGTCGGCGACGTCGGCCGGGCCGAGGGTGTCGGCGTCGGCCTCGACGAGCACCCCGTCGGTGGCGCCGACGGCGATGCCGGCCCGGACCTGCTCGAGGCTGTCGTCGGAGCCGACCGACAGCACGGTGACCGTGCCACCGGAGGCCTCGGCGACCTGGACGGCGAGGGCCACCGCACACTCCTCGTGGGCACTCGTCGTGTGGCCGGCGTACCGCCCGTCGACGCGCATCCCGTCGGGGGTGAGGACGACCTCGCCGGTGGGGTCGGGGACGCGCTTGACGCAGACGAGGACGTTCGTCACGCCCGCCCCCGGATCCGCAGGTTCTCCGGGTCGAAGAGAGGCGTCGCGTCGACGGCCGCGACGGTGACGGGGTAGAGCTCCTCCATGTACGAGACGGCGAGCTGGTTGCCGAGCGTCGCCTGGTCCGGTGGGAGGAAGGCCATGAGCACGTGCTTGCCGAGGCTCGGGGCGGAGCCCGCGGTCGTCACGTACGGGTGGTGCCCGTGGCCGTCGGTCAGCGACTCGCCGGCGCGGGTGAGGATCGGCTCGCCACCGAGCATGTAGCGCTTCACACCGGAGGCCGAGGTGTGGTCGTCGACGGTGAGGGAGCACAGGACCGTCTTCGGCGCCTCGCCGGCCTGGGCGAGGACGGCGTCCTTGCCGATGAAGTCCTGGTCCTTCCACTTCGCCCGGGACATGCCGGTCTCCATGAGGGTGCGCTCGGTGTCGAGCTCGTAGCCGTAGGCCCGGTAGCCCTTCTCGATGCGCCCCGTCGTGCCGTAGACGCCGATGCCGACCGGCACCATCCCGTGCGGGGTGCCGGCGTCGAGGAGCTTCCGCCACAGGGCTGCTCCCACCTCCATCGGGACGTACAGCTCCCAGCCGAACTCGCCGACGTACGAGATGCGCGAGGCGAGGACGGGCAGGGTGCCGAGCTCGATGTCGCGGCAGGTGCCGAAGGCGAAGGCACCGGGGGAGACGTCGGCGTCGGTGAGCGAGGAGAGGATCTCGAGGGCCTTCGGACCCCAGAGCCCGATCGTCGTCCAGCTCGAGGTGAGGTCGACGACGACGGCGCCGCCGTCCTCGGGCATCCGGTCGGAGAACCACTTCTTGTCGGCCATGCCGTGCGCACCGCCGGTGACCACCCGGAAGCGGTCGTGGGCGAGGCGCATCACCGTGAGGTCGGAGCGGAACCCTCCGGTCTCGTCGAGCACCGGGGTGTAGACGACCCGCCCGATGCGCACGTCGGCCTGGGCGACGATGATCCGCTGGACGGCCTCGAGGGCGCGCGGGCCGACGACGTCGAAGATCGCGAACGCGGTGAGGTCGACGAGGCCGGCCGCCTCGCGCATCTGGAGGTGTTCGGCGTTGATGATCGGCGACCACCAGCGGGCGTCCCACTCGTGCTCGCGCGGCATGGTCTGCTCGGGACCGAACGTCTCGAGGAGGCCGGCGTTGCTCTCGTACCAGTGCGGGCGCTCCCAGCCGGCGGTCTCGAAGAACACGGCGCCGAGCTCGCGCTGCGAGGCGTGCATCGGCGCCAGCCGCACGTCGCGGTTGCTCGTGTACTGCTCGCTCGGGTGCACGATGCCGTAGGTCTTGATGAACGACTCGGAGGTGCGGGCCTTCACGTGGGCGCGGGTCTTCTGGTGCGGGTGGAACCGGGCGATGTCGCTGTGCCCGAGGTCGATCTCCGGGTTGCCGTGGGTCATCCACTCGGCGACCGCGCGGGCGGTGCCCGGCCCCTCCTTGATCCACACGGCCGCCGCCGACCAGAGACCCTTGACCTCGGGGGTCTCGCCGAGGACCGGGTAGCCGTCCGGCGTCAGCGAGAGCAGGCCGTTGATGGCGTAGCGGATCTCGGCCCGCTCGTCGCCGAGCAGCTCGGGCATCAGCTCGAGGGCCTGCTCGAGCTGGGGGTCGAAGTCGTCCTCGGTGAACGGCAGCTCGGTGGGGGAGAGCTTGCTCTGCTCGATCGACGGGATGTCCTCGGGGTCCCAGAGGATGGCGCGGTGGGCGTAGGAGCCGACCTCCATGTCCGAGCCGTGCTGGCGCTCGTAGCAGAAGGTGTCCATGTCGCGGACGATGGGGAAGCTGATCTCGCCCGGCCGCTCGGCGAGCACCTCGCACGGGCCGACCGAGATCATCTGGTGCACGGCCGGGGTGAGCGGGATGCGGGCGCCGGCCATCCGGGCGATCCGCGGGCTCCACACACCGCAGGCGATGACGACGGTCTCGGCCTCGATCCGGCCCTGGTTGGTCTCGACCGCGCGGATCCGGCCGTCCACGACCTCCATCCCGGTGACCTCGACGTTCGGGACGGTCGTCAGCGCCCCCCGGGCCACGGCGCCGTCGCGGAAGATCGTCCCGGCGCGGAGGCTGTCGACGACGCCGACCGTCGGGAACCACGCGGCGCCGATGATGACGTCCTTGTCGAGGAAGGGCACCTTCTCGGCCACCTGCTCCGGCGTCACGAGCTCGGCCGGGATGCCCCAGGCCTTGGCGCTGCTCATCCGTCGGCGCAGCTCCTCCATCCGCTCCTCGGTGCGGGCCACCTCGTAGCCGCCGGACTCGGTGAAGACGCCGAGCTCCTTGTACTGGCGCATCGAGTCGAGGGTGATGTCCGCGAACTCGCGGGAGTGGTCCACCGGGAAGATGAAGTTGCTCGCGTGCCCGGTGGAGCCGCCCGGGTTGGGCAGGGGGCCCTTGTCGATCTGGACGATGTCGGTCCAGCCGAGCTCGGCGAGGTGGTGGACGAGCGAGTTCCCGACGATGCCCGCGCCGATGACGACGCAGCGGGCGGAGGCGGGGAGAGCAGCCATCGGAGGTTCCTTCCGGTCACACCGCGAGGTGCGTAATACGCAACGCGGCGCTCATCGTGCAACACGTGCGGCCCAGCATGACAGACCGGCTCGCGGCTGCCAACCGTTGGTCCGGACCGTGGCGGGCGGCCCCGACGGGCGCGTGCCGCGGCGCCCGGGGGTGGGCGCCGCGGCACGGCGTTCGGGGGGCGGCGAGCCGCGGCGGGGTCAGGACAGCCAGGCGGCGACCTTGTCCGGGTTCTCGTCGACCCACTTCTTCGCGGCGTCGTCCGGGGTCATGTTCTGGTTGGCGATCATCTCGGACACGGCGTTCTGGTCGTCGTTGGTCCACTGGAACTTCTGGATGAGCCCCACGGCCGGTGAGCCGGAGTCGGCGAACTTCTTCGACATCAGCTTGTTGAGGGCGTAGGGCGGGTAGTCGCAGGCGACCTTCTTCGGGTCGGCGTCGCAGCCCTCGGTGTACTTGGGCAGGTTCACCTTGACGAGCTTGACCTCGGAGAAGAACCACTGCGGGTCGTAGAAGTAGGCGAGCAGCGGGGTCTTGTTCTTCTCGGCCTGGCGGAAGCTCGTGATGAGCGCCGCCTCCGACCCGCCGGTCACCACCTTGTAGTTCAGCTTGAGGTTGGTGACGAGGGCCTCGTCGTTGGTCACGTACGACGGGTCGCCGTCGAGGAGCTGGCCCTTGCCGCCGGACTCGGAGGTCTTGAACAGGTCGGCGTACTTGTTGAGGTTCTGCCAGTCGGTGATGTCCGGGTACTTCTCGGCCATCCACGGCGGCACGTACCAGCCGATGATGCCCTGGTTGCCGGTGAGGCCGGCGTCGACGACGGTCTTCTGCTCGTCGATGTACTTCTTCGTGAGGTCGGCGTGGCCCCAGTTCTCGACGATGGTGTCGATCGACCCGGACGCCATGCCCTGCCAGCCCACCTCCTCCTTGACGTCGGGGTAGGTGACGGTGCAGCCGAGCTTGGTCTTGGCGACGTAGCCGATGACGTGGGCGTTGCTCACGTAGCCGGTCCAGGGGTTGACCGCGATCCGGAGGGCGCCGCACTTGGCGCCCCCGGCCGTGCCGCTCCCCGAGCTGCCGGACTGGTCGATGTTGCCGCCCCCGCAGGCCGCGAGCCCGAGGGCGAGTGCGGCCGCGCCGGCGACAAGGGGGAGCCGGAGGATTCCTCGTGGCATGGACAGTGCCTCTCTCTCGTCCGCGGCGGTCCGCGGGTCGTGGTGGGGTGCCCGGGTCATCGGCCGTACCGGGCCGCCGCGTAGCGGGCGATGCGGTCGAGCATGATCCCGAGGGCGGTGATGGCGATGCCGGCGGCCAGGCCCTTGCCGAAGAGCTGGCCCTGGACGAAGCCCTGGACGATGAGGTAGCCGAGGCTGCCGCCACCGACCATCCCGCCGATGACGACCATCGACAGGACGTAGAGCAGGCCCTGGTTGGTCGCCAGGACGAGCGCCTCGCGGGCCATCGGCAGCTGGACCTTCGAGATCATCTGCCAGCGGGTGATGCCCGTGGAGCGGGCCGCCTCGACGGTGGTCGGCGCGACGCCGCGCACGCCGTCGGCGACGAGCTTGGTCGCGATGGGGACCGCGTAGGCGACGGCGGCCATGATCGCGGTGAACCGGGTGGCCGCGAACAGGGCGAGGGCGGGCACGAGGTAGACGAAGGCGGGGATGGTCTGGAAGCCGTCGAGGAAGGGCCGGATGACGGTGTCGGTGCGCCGGCCGCGCCCCATCGCGACGCCGAGGACGACGGCGACGAGCATGACGATGATCGTCGCGACGAGGGTCATCGTCAGGGTGACCATCGCGTCGTACCAGAGGCCGGTGCCGAGGATCACCGCCTCGCAGGCGACGGTGACGGCGGCCGGGCGCCAGCCGCCGAGGAGGTAGGCGACGGCGAGCAGCACGAGCGCCATGACCCACCACGGCAGGTCCGACATCACCGACTGCAGCGGGTTGAGCATCACCGAGGTGACGAAGTTCTTGAACCCGTTGGTCACGCCGGTCAGGGCGTTGACGACGGCGTCGGTGAGGTCGTTGATGTGCGTGCTCAGCGGTCCCGCGGTGATCTCGTTGAGGACGGGGACGCCGGACAGGTCGGGGAACTGCGAGAGCTGGAGGTAGCGGGTCGAGTAGAACGCGCCGACGAGGGCGGGCAGGAGGAGGAGGCCGAGGACGAGGCGGCGCCCGCCCGGGGTGAGGCGCATGCGGGCGGCGCTGCCGCGGCCGGTGTCCTCGGTGGCCCACCGGGGCAGCTTCTCGAGGACGAGCGTCCGGCCGCCGAAGACGCCGGGGGAGCCGACCGCCGCGACCCGCTGCCCGCCGGGGGCCGAGCGCTCGCTCGCCGCCGTCGTCGTCCGGTCGAGCATGATCGCGATGAGGACGATGCCGAGGCCGGCGACCGAGGCCGCGCCGACGTTGAGGGTCTGCAGGGCGGCGATGACCGGCTTGCCGAGGCCGGGCCCGTTGACGAGGGCGGCGATGGTGGCCATCGAGAGCGCGGCCATCGTGCACTGGTTGATGCCGACGACGATGGTCCGCTTGGCCATCGGCAGCTGCACCTGGCGCAGCAGCTGGCCCTTGGTCACCCCGAGCGAGCGTCCGGCCTCGACCGTGTTCTCCGCGACGGAGTTCAGGCCGTGCTCGGTGATGCGGACGAGCGGCGGCAGGGCGTAGATGAGGGTGAGGACGATGGCGCAGGCCGGGCCGATGCCGAAGAAGAGGGCGATGGGGGTGAGGTAGGCGAAGGAGGGCATCGTCTGCATGACGTCGAGGGCCGGCGTGACGATCGCGGAGGTGCGCCGGCTGCGGGACATCGCGATGCCGAGGGGGAGCCCGATGACGATGCAGATGACGACGGCGACGAGCGTGACGATGAGGGTGTCGAGCCCGTCGGTCCACAGGCCGGCCACCCCGAGGAAGAGCAGGACGGCGGTGACGAGCACCGTGGAGCGCAGGCCGGCGAGCGTGTAGGTGAGCCACATGGCCAGCGCGAGCACGCCGAACCACCCGAACCAGTCGCCCGGGACGACGGTGCTCACGTGGGCCTGGACGGCCCCGACGAACGAGTCGAGCCCGCTGGCGATGGTGCCGAGGACCCCGTGGAAGAACCAGTTGTCCTGGCCGAGCAGCTGGACCTTGTCACGGATCCCGTTGAACCACTCGTGCAGGCCGGTGGTGTCCGCGTTGGCCAGGGCCAGGGTCTGCCTGCCGCGCAGGACGGCCCAGGCCACCAGCCACAGGACGAGGACCACGAGCAGCTTGCGGCCGGTGTGCCGCGACGGGGCCGGCGCGCTGCGCGGCTGCTCCTCCTTGGTGCTCGCCGCCGGGGGCGGCGGCGCGAGGGTCGTCGTCACGACGCGCTCGCCGGCGCGGGTTCGTCGTGGCTCTCGACGACGACGACGCGCAGGATGTCCTCGTCGTCGACGACCCCGACGACGGTCCCGCTCGCGTCGACCACGCGCACCGGCCCGTCGGCGGCGAGGACCGCGCGGGCGGCCTCGCGGACGACGGTCGTGTCCGGCAGCGGCGGGGCGCCGGCACCCTCGTCCGGTGAGCTCGGAGCGCGCATGACCCACTTGAGCGTGAGGACGTGGGACTTCGGCACCTCGGCGGTGAAGTCGCGCACGTAGGAGTCGGCGGGTGCCCCGATGATCTCGTCCGGTGCCCCGACCTGGACGATCGCGCCGTCGCGCATGATGAGGATCCGGTCGCCGAGCTTGAGCGCCTCGTCGAGGTCGTGGGTGATGAAGACCATCGTCTTGCCCACCTCGTGGTGCAGCCGGATGACCTCCTTCTGCATGTCGCGGCGGATCAGCGGGTCGAGGGCGCTGAACGGCTCGTCGAACATGAGGACCGCGGGGTCGCCGGCGAGCGCCCGGGCCAGGCCGACCCGCTGCTGCATCCCGCCGGAGAGCTGGTCCGGGTAGTTCATCTCGTACCCCGAGAGCCCGACGAGGTCGACCATCTCCTGGGCGCGCGAGCGCCGGCCGGCCTTGTCCTCGCCGCGCACCTCGAGGCCGAACGCGATGTTGTCGATGACCTTGCGGTGGGGGAGCAGGCCGAAGTGCTGGAAGACCATCGAGACCTTGCGGCGCCGGATGTCGCGCAGCTGGTCCTCGCCCATCCCGGTGAGGTCCTCGCCGTCGAGGAGCACGGTGCCGGCGGTCGGCTCGATGAGCCGGGTCAGCAACCGGACGAGCGTCGACTTCCCCGACCCGGAGAGGCCCATGACGACGAAGACCTCACCGGGTGCCACGTCGAAGGAGACGTCGCGCACCCCGATGACGTGGCCGCTCTTGGCCTGCAGCTCCTGGCGGCTCAGCTCGAGGTCGGGGGTCCCGACGAGCTTGTCGGCGTTCGGCCCGAAGACCTTCCAGAGGCCGTGGACGGACAGCGCGGCCCGGTCCGACTCCGCCCCGGGGGTCGTCCTGGTGTTCTCTGCGAGCTCCGTCACCGTAACCTCCGCACCGTTGCGCGATGTGCAACACCGTGTGTCCTGCGCAACAGAATGGCCCCGGACGGGGCGGGGGTCAAGGAGTGTCCTGCGATCGGTCGCGGGACGGCTCAGCGGTTGACGGGCTGGTGCGCGAGCCGCTCGGAGACGTCGGCGGTCGCCGTGAGCAGCAGCGGGACGAGCTCGGCGACCCGCTCGGCGCCGAACCGGAAGGTCGGGCCGGAGACGCTGACCGATGCCACGACGTCGCCGTGGGCGTCGCGGACGGGAGCGGCCAGCGCGGTCAGCCCGACGTCGAGCTCGTCCGTGGCCAACGCCCAGCCGCGCTCGCGGGTCTCGGCGAGCTGCGCGTCGAGCCGCCGGCGGTCGGTGATCGTCGAGGGGGTGTACGCGGTCAGCTCACCGAGCGTGCGGGTCAGCTCGGGGTCCTCGAGCTCGCTGACGAGGACCTTGCCGTTGCTCGTGGCGTGGATCGGGATGTGCTGGCCGACCCAGTTGTAGGACGACAGGCTCGAGCCCGAGACCTGGTCGACGTAGAGGGCGGCGCCGCCGGAGAGCACGGCGAGGTTGACCGTCTCCCCGGTCTCGGACGCGAGCCGGCGCACGACCGGGCGGGCCTCCTTGGCGAGGTCGAGCCGCGCGTTGGTCGCGCCGGCCAGCTTGAGCACACCGACGCCGAGGCGGTAGCGGCCGCGTTCCTCGACCTGCTCGACGAGGCGCCGCCGTTCGAGCGCCGAGACGAGCCGGCTGGCGGTCGACTTGTGCACGCCGAGCTCGCGGGCGAGCTGGGTGGTGCCGGCCTCCCCGTGGAGGGCGAGCAGCTCGAGGATGGTCACGGCCCGGTCGACGGACTGGACGGTGCTCGCGCCGTCGCGCGTCGTGGTGCGCATGGCGCAACCGTAGCGAATGGCGAAACCCCGGGCGTCGCCCCCGGGGTGCCCGGTCAGTCGCCGAGCTCGCGGCGGCGGCGGACGACGTACTCCTCGAGCTCGGCGCGCACCGCCTCGTCGAGGGGCGGCTGCTCGTACTCCTCGAGCCGCTTGCGCCAGATGGCCGCCGCGCGGGTCGCGGTGTCCTGGGCCCCGTTCCGCATCCACCGCTCGTAGTTCTCGGAGCTGTTGAGGAAGGGCCGGTAGAAGCACGTGCGGAAGCGCTCCATCGTGTGCATCGAGCCGAGGAAGTGCCCGCCGTGGCCGACCTCCTGGTGCGCGTCGAAGCCGAGCGAGCCCTCGTCGATCTCGAGCGGGGTGAACTCGTGCTGGAGCATCTCGACGATCTGGCAGTCGATGACGAACTTCTCGAACCCGGCGACGAGGCCGCCCTCGAGCCATCCGGCGCTGTGCATGACCCAGTTCGTGCCGGCGAGGAAGGTCGGCAGCAGGGTCATCAGCGCCTCGTAGCCGGCCTGCGCGTCCGGCACCTGCGAGGAGGTCAGCCCGCCGCCGGTGCGGAACGGCAGCCCGAAGTGGCGCGCGATCTGGCCGGTGCACAGGAGGCCGATGCCGGACTCGGGGGTGCCGAACGTCGGTGAGCCGGACTGCATGTCGATGTTCGACAGGAAGGATCCGAAGATGACCGGCACGCCGGGGCGGATCAGCTGGGCCAGGGCGATGCCGGACAGCGCCTCGGCGATCTGCTGGACCAGCGCGGCCGGGATGGTCACCGGCGACATCGCGCCCATGAGGATGAAGGGGGTGAGGACGCACGGCTGCCCGGCGGCGGCGTACTCGAAGAGGGCATCGAGCATCCGGTCGTCCCAGCGCAGCGGGCTGTTGCAGTTGACGAGGCTGATGCTCACCGGCGTCTGCTCGATCGCCTCGCGCCCGCCGAAGAGGATCTCGGACATCGCGATGACGTCGCGCGCGTTGGGGCCCGAGACCACGTTGCCCATGAACACCTTGTCGGTGATCGTCATCAGCGCGTAGGTCATGTCGAGGTGCCGCGAGTCGAGCGGTGCGTCGTTCGGCTCGCAGACCCCCCCGCCGGCGGAGTCGAGGACCGAGAACGACTGCGAGAGACGGGCGAAGTTGCGGTAGTCCTCCATCGTGCCGTCGCGGCGGGTCTCGCCCTCGCGGACGAACGGCGGCCCGTAGACGGCGCCGAAGGCCATCGAGTCGCCCCCGATGTGGATGCTCCGCTCGGGGTTGCGCGCCTGGACGTCGAACTCGCGCGGCGCCTTGGCCACCTGCTCGAGGACGAACTCGGGATCGAGGAAGACCGTGTTCTCCTCGACCCGCTGGCCCGCCGCCCGGAAGAGGTCGAGCGCCCGGTCGCTCATGAACTCGACCCCGATCTCGGTCACGAGCCGACGCCACCCGGCGTCGAGCTGGGCCATGGCGTCCGCCGAGAGGATCTCGTAGCGCGGCATCCGGTTCGTGAACATGCGCGGGCCTTTCCGGGGGCTGGACGACGTTGACGGTGAGCCGCGCCACATCCTAGCCTCATCATGTGGGCAGACGACGCCCACATGATGAGCAGCCTCCACCCCCGAAGGGACCCTTCCGTGCCGACCTCGCCGCCGACCACCGGCACCCAGTCGATCGACCGGGCCGCCGACCTCGTCGCGCGCGTCGTGCGCGCCGACGGCGACCTCACGGCGACGGCCCTCGCCGAGGCGACCGGCCTGGCCCGCTCGACGACCTCGCGCCTCCTCGCCGCCCTGGAGCGCGCCGACCTGCTGGCCCGCGACGACGCCGGGGCCTGGGCCCCGGGTCCCCTCTTCGACCTCTACGCCATCCGGCGGGGCGACGACGAGGTGCTCGCCGAGGTGGCCGGCCCGACGATGCGCGAGCTCGGCGAGCTGACCGGCGAGACGGTCAACCTCGGGGTGCCGCGGCGGGGCACGGTCGTGCAGATCGCCCAGGTCGACGCCGCGTACTACCTCGGCTCCCGCGACTGGGTCGGCACGGACGTGCCCGCGCACGCCTCGGCCCTCGGCAAGGTCCTCTACGCCCACGGCGCCCTCCCCGTGCCGACCGGCCCGCTCGACCCGCCGGCCGCGGCCGCCGTCACCTCCGGGGCGCGGCTGGCCGAGCAGCTGCCCGGCATCCGCCGCGCCGGGTACGCCACGACGGTCGACGAGCTCGAGCCCGGGCTCACCGGTGTCGCCGCGCCCGTGCGCAGCCACGGCACCGTCGTCGCGGCCCTCGGCATCTCCGGACCCACCTCCCGGCTGGCGGACGGCCTCGCCGCCACCGGGGCCCTCGTCGCCACCCACGCCGCGGCGCTCTCCGCCCGGCTCGACCACCCCCACGAAGGAGCGGCATGACACCCGACGAGATCCTCAAGGGCCTCTACGACGAGACGCTCGTCGGCAACGGCCCCGCGGTGCTCGACCTGACCCACCAGGCGCTCGCGATGGAGATGGCGCCCGGCAACCTCCTCTTCGACGCGCTCATCCCGGCGCTCGAGGAGGTCGGGGCCCGGTTCGAGCGCGGCGACTTCTTCGTCCCCGAGATGCTCATCGCCGGGCGCGCCATGGCCGGCTCGATGGAGGTGCTCCGGCCGCTCCTCGCCGACACCGGTGTCGAGACGATCGGCAAGTTCCTCATGGGCACGGTCAAGGGCGACGTGCACGACATCGGGAAGAACCTCGTGAACATCATGCTCGAGGGGGCCGGCTTCGAGGTGATCGACCTCGGGGTGCAGGTGGCTCCCGAGAAGTTCGTCGCCGCGATCGAGGAGCACCAGCCCGACATCGTCGGGTTCTCGGCCTTCCTCACGACGACGATGCCGATGTTCAAGGCGAACATCAACGCGCTCGAGAAGGCGGGGATGCGCGACTCGGTCATCGTCATGGTCGGCGGCGCCCCGGTGACCCAGGAGTACGCCGACGCGGTCGGGGCCGACGGCTACGCGGCCGACGCCTCGGCCACCGTCAAGCGGGCCAAGGCCCTTCTCTCCGCGCGTCGTTCGCAGGTCCCCGCATGAGCGCGCCGCTGCGCCACACCGTGCTCCGCTCGGCGAGCCGGGAGGTCGTCATCGGGGCGGACCGGCCGTTCTGCGTCATCGGCGAGAGGATCAACCCCACCGGCCGGCCGGTGCTCCAGGCCGCGCTGCGCGAGGGCGACCTGTCGATCATCGCCAAGGACGTCGCCTCGCAGGTCGCGGGGGGCGCCGACGTGCTCGACATCAACATGGGCGTGCCGCTCACCGACGAGGCCGAGCTGCTCGTCAAGGCGATCCGGATGGTCCAGTCGCTCACCGACCTGCCGATCTGCATCGACTCCTCCGTGGTCGAGGCGCTGGAGGCCGGGCTCGCCGCGTACGAGGGTCGAGCCCTGGTCAACTCGTGCACGGCCGAGGACGACCGGCTCGCCGCGATCCTCCCGCTCGTCAAGAAGTACGACGCCGCGATCGTCGCGCTGCCCAACGACGAGGACGAGATCCCGATGGAGGCCGAGAAGCGCCTCGCCCTCACCGAGAAGATCGTCCGGGTGGCCACCGAGGAGTACGGCATCGCGATCGACGACATCGTCATCGACCCGCTCGCCATGCCGATCGGCGCCGACTCGACCGTCGGGCGCACGACCCTCGAGGTGATCCGCGGCATCCGGGAGCGGTGGGGACTCAACACGACCTGCGGCGCCTCGAACGTCTCCTTCGGGATGCCCGGCCGGCACGCGATCAACGCCGCGTGGCTGCCGCTCGCGATGTCCGCGGGGATGACGAGCGCCATCATGGACGCCCGCACGCCGCAGATCGTCGACGCCGTCCGGGCCGCGGACCTCCTCCTCGGCAACGACGAGTGGGGGACGTCGTGGATCGCGACGCACCGGGCGCGCCAGGCCGCCGACGCGCAGGCCGCGGCCGCGGCCGAGGCGGCGGCCGGGGCGTGAGCGACGCGCGCGGACCGGACCAGCCCTTCGAGGACGTCGTCGAGCGGCTCCACCGGGAGGGCCTGCTCGAGCCCCCGGCGGCGCTGACCGGGGAGGGCGACGACGGGAGCGCCGGCGTCGGTCGGGTCACCCTGTCCTTCAGCCCGGCCGAGCGGGTCGTGCGCGTGCCCCCGGGGGTGTCGGTCTTCGACGCCGCCTCGTGGAACGGCATCGCCGTCGACTCCACCTGCGGGGGTCACGGCACCTGCCGCAAGTGCCGGGTCCGACTGACCCGGGGGGCGGCCCCGATCACCCGGCACGACGTGCGCACCTTCACGAACGACCAGCTGGAGGGGGGCTGGCGGCTGGCCTGCCTCGTGCGGGCCACCCACGACCTCGCGATCGAGGTGCCGCCGCTGGTCACCCGTCCCAAGGCGTCGACCGTCGGCGTCGGGCGCCAGGTCATCCTCCGGCCCTCGGTCCAGAAGCGCTACGTCGAGCTCGACGAGCCCACCCTCGCCGACCAGCGCACCGACCTCCAACGGCTGCGGGACGCCGTCGACGACCTCACCCTCGAGCCCGACCTCCACGCCCTGCGGCGGTTGCCGGTCGTGCTGCGACAGAACGACTTCAAGGTCACCGCCGTGGTCGTGGACGAGACGCTCGTCGACGTGGAGCCCGGTGACACGACGGCGCTCCGGCACGGCATCGCGTTCGACCTCGGGACGACGACGGTCGTCGCGACGCTCCTCGACCTCGAGACCGGGACCCCGGCGGCCGTCGCGTCGATGCTCAACAAGCAGCAGCCGTTCGGCGGTGACGTCATCACCCGGATCAGCGCGACGATGATGGACCCCGACGCGCTGCCCCGCCTCACCTCGCTCGCCCGCGAGACCCTCGCCGAGCTGGCCGCCGAGGTCTGCGAGGAGGGCGGGGTCGACCCGGGCGGCGTCTACGAGGTGGCGCTCGCCGGCAACGCGACGATGACCGCGCTGCTCCTCGGTGTCGACCCCGAGCCGCTCGGCGTCGCCCCGTTCGTGCAGTCGACCGCCGACTGGCCCGTGCTGCCCGCGACCGAGCTCGGGCTCACCGTGCACCCGGGCGCGCGTGCGGTCGTCTTCCCGGCCCTCGGTGCCTACGTCGGCGGCGACATCGTCGCCGGGATGCTCGCGAGCGGGCTCGACCGCGACAAGCGGGTACGGCTCTTCGTCGACGTCGGCACGAACTGCGAGATCGCGCTGACCGACGGCGAGCGCATCGTCACGACGGCGGCGCCGGCGGGACCGGCCTTCGAGGGTGGCGCGATCCGCTGCGGCATGCGGGCCGCCGACGGTGCCGTCGAGGTGGTCCGCCTCGACCCGTCGGCCGAGGAGGCCTCTGGCGCAGTCACGTTGGGTGTCATCGGCGACGTCGAGCCACGGGGGCTGTGCGGGTCCGGGCTCGTCGACGCCGTCGCCGAGCTCGCCCGCGTCGGGTTGCTCGACACCTCCGGCCGGTTCGTCACCGACGAGCAGGCCGCCTCCCTCGCCCCGGCCCTCGCCGACCGGATGGCCACGGTCCGCGAGGGCGAGCGCGTGTTCGTCCTCCACCGGCACGGGGCCGACGAGCCCGCGGAGGAGTCGGTGTACCTCTCGCAGAGGGACGTCCGCGAGCTCCAGTTCGCCAAGGCGGCGATCTCGACCGGATGGTCCCTGCTCCTCGAGGAGCTCGGGCTCGAGGCCTCGGAGGTGCAGCAGGTCCTCCTCGCGGGGTCCTTCGGCTCCTACCTCTCGCCGGCGTCGGCCGTGCGGATCGGGCTCGTGCCCCGGCTGTCGGTGCTGCGCATCGTCTCGGCGGGCAACGTCGCGGGGGAGGGGGCGAAGATGGTGCTCCTGTCGTCCCGCGAGCGGGCCGGCGCCGACGCGCTGCTCGAGGAGGTGCGCTATGTCGAGCTCTCCGACCGTCCGGACTTCAACGACCGCTTCGTCGACCAGCTCGCCTTCCCGGTCTGACGCCCGGGGGCGGGTCGCACTCGTCGCGTGCGGGGCGCTGGCGCAGCCGGCCGCCCAGGTGGCGGCCCTGCGGGGCTGGCCGCTCGACGTCCACCCGTTGAACCCGTTGCTGCACAACCGACCCGACCGGATCCCCGAGGCCGTGGAGGCGCTCGTCGTCGAGCTGCGAGGACGGTACGAGCGGGTCGTCGTCGGGTACGCCGACTGCGGCACCTACGGCGCGCTCGACGAGGTGTGCGAGCGCCTCGGGGTCGAGCGCCTGCCCGGGCTGCACTGCTACGACCTCTACGCCGGGCCCGCGGCCGTCGAGAGCCTCACCGCCGACGAGCCGGGGACCTACCTGCTCACCGACTTCCTCGTGCGCTCGTTCGCACGCACCGTCGTCCAGGAGCTCGGCCTCGACCGCCACCCCGAGCTGCGCGACGACTACTTCCGCCACTACACCCGCGTCGTCTGGCTCGCCCAGACCGGTGACCCCGCGGAGCAGGCCGAGCTGCGCACGCTCGCCCAGGAGGCCGCCGACCGCATCGGGCTGCCGCTCGAGGTGCGCCCCACCGGGACCGGTGGCCTCGAGCGCGCGCTCGCGACCTTGGTCAGCGGGTAGCGAGCGCCTCGGCCATCGCGCGCAGGTGCTCGGGGGAGGACCCGCAGCACGCGCCGACCACGTCGATGCCGAGCTCGCGCAGCTCGAGGGCGTGCTCGGCCATCGCCTCCGGGCCGACGGTGTAGACGAACCGGTCGCCGTCGAGCTCGGGGAGGCCGGCGTTGGACTGGGCGACGAGCAGGACGCCCTCGGGGCGGGCGTCGGCCAGCTGCCGTGCGATGACCCGCATGTCGTCCGGTCCGCGGCCGCAGTTGGCCCCGACCGCGTCGGCCCCTTCGTCGGCGAGCGCCCGGGCGGCGGTGGCCGGGTCGACGCCCATCATCGTGCGGAGGTTGGTGTCGAAGGACAGCGTGGCGACGACGGGCAGGTCGGGGGCCTCGGTGCGGGCGGCGGCGACCGCGGCGCGGGCCTCGTCGAGGTCGCTCATCGTCTCGACGAGGACCAGGTCGGCGCCACCGTCGCGCAGCCCGCGGACCTGCTCGGCGAACAGCGCGCGGGCGGCGTCGGGGGTGAGGGTGCCCAGGGGCTCGAGGAGCTCGCCGGTCGGGCCGACGTTCCCGGCGACCAGCGCGCCGTGCCGCTCGGCGACCGTCCGGCAGAGGGCCACCCCCGCGCGGTTCACCTCCTCGACCCGGCCGGCCAGCCCGTGCTGGGCCAGCCGGGGCTCGGTCGCGCCGAAGGTGTTCGTCGTGAGGAGCACGGCCCCGGCGGCGGCGTACTCGTCGTGGAGGGCGGCGACCGCCCCGGGGTTGTCGAGGTTCCAGGACTCGGCGCACTCGCCCATCGGCAGGCCGCGCTCCTGGAGCAGCCAGCCGTAGCCGCCGTCGGCGATGGCCGGGCGGCCGGCGAGGAGGGTGGTCAGCCGGTTCGTCACGCCACCACGCTACGAGCCCGCACCGACGTCCGCCGTCCCGTCCCGGCGGGCGGACGGGCCAGCGACTCTCAGGCCGGCGGTCGGACCCGCGCCGAGACGGCCTCGGAGAGCATCCGCTGGCGCCACGCCTCCACCACCGCCACCTGGTTGAAGGTGAACAGGTGCAGCCCCTCGATGCCGAGCGCCGGGTTCGCGGCGAGCGCGGCGACCCGGCTGACGAACCGGTCGGTGGAGAAGCCCGGTGCGGCGATCCGGGCGAACACCGACTTCTGCTTGCGGAGGAAGCGGAGCGACTCTCCCACACCGATCTTCGTGGCCATGCCGAGGAGCTTGGTGCGATCCACCGGGCCGGGGACGCCGACGATGACCGGGAGGGTCACTCCCCGGCGGCGGACCCGCTCGGCCCACGTGCCGAGGTGCTCGGCGTCGAAGGTCATGTTCGAGACGATGTGCGTCGCATAGCGGCGCTTGTCCCACATCGACTGCACCGTGACGTCGTCGTCGATCGTCGGGTGCGACTCCGGGTAGCCGGTGATGCCGACGTGGGTGAACGGGTGCTCGATCGTGGCGAGGTCCTCGAGCAGGGCGAGGGCCGAGGCGTAGTCACCGGCGGGCGGGTCGGCGTCACCGCCCGGGACGAAGACCGAGGTCACGCCCGCGGACCCGAGCCGGTCGACGAGCGAGAGGAGCTCGTCGCGGCCGGTGACCATCCGTGCCGCGAGGTGCGGGACGACGTGGAAGCCCTCGGCGGCCAGCGCGAGCGAGACCTCGACCGTCGCCTCGAGGCCCTTGCTCGGGGCGGCCGTGACGGTGACGGGCACGGTGGGCGGCACGTGCTCGAGGACGGCCCCGGTGACCGAGGGCGTGGGCATCACCTCGTAGCGCGCGCCCTCGAGGAGCCGCGTGAGCGCCACGGTGGGCAGTTCGTTGCTCATCATGCAACCCGTCTCGTCATACGCACCGACGGTCGTCAGCGTAGGGCCGAGCTGGCACCCCGCGCCAGAGCCCTGTCGGGATCTGGTGGGAGCCTCGGGCGCATGGAGCAGCGCATCTCGTTCGTCACTCTCGCCGTCGCCGACCTCGAGGCCTCCAGGCGGTTCTACGTCGAAGGCCTCCGCTGGCACCCGGAGCTCGACGTCCCGGGCGAGGTGGTGATGTTCGCGGCGGGCGAGCGCCTCGTCCTCTCGCTGTGGGACCGCGCGCAGTTCGAGGCCGAGGTCGGCGGGCGCACCGTCGAGGGGCCCGGGCTCCTCCCCGTCACCCTGGCCCACAACGTCGAGACCCCCGCGCTCGTCGACGAGGTGCTCTCACTCGCCGGGGAGGCGGGGGCCGAGGTCAGTGCGGCGACCGACCGGGAGTGGGGCGGCTACACGGGGTACTTCGCCGACCCCGACGGCGTGCGCTGGGAGGTCGCGTGGAACCCGGGACCCATCGGGCGACGGGTCGTCCCCGGTACCGACCCGACGCCGCGCCGCTGACCGGTGGGGCGTCGGGGGCGGCGGCTCAGAAGCCGGCCGCGCGGCGGGCCGGGGCCTGCTGCCCGTAGTAGGCCTGCAGGTTGTCCTGGAGGATGGAGCGGATGAGGACGGCGTCGGCGCTCGGGGCGTCCGGGGTGTCCTGGGCGTCGACGGCGGCGAGGAGGTCCTCGATCTCGTGCGGGGTCCGGTAGTGCGCGAGGTCCTCGCGCAGCCTGCGGGCCGCTGCGCGCTGCTCGCGGCGCTCGCGCAGGTCGTCCTTGACGCTGGTCCAGAGGGTGGTGGTCTTCGTCATGTGTCCAGTGTCCGGCCGGCGGCATCCATGCGTCCAATGAAATCCGTGCATGACACACATGCGGTAGCGTCATGGGATGGACACCGATGCGCTGCGCTGGTTCCAGCTGGTCGCCGACGGCTACACGGTGACCGAGGTGAGCGACGTCTTCGGCGTCAGCCAGCCGGGGGTGTCCCGCGCCCTGGCCCGCCTCGAGGCCGAGGTCGGCACCGCGCTGCTGCACCGCCAGGGTCGGGTGCTGCGGATGACCCACGCCGGAGCCGCCTTCAAGTCGCACGTGGACGCCCTCGTCAACCACCTCGACGACGGCCTCGCCGCGGTCGGTGAGCTCGTCGACCCGGAGAGCGGCGTCGTCACCCTCGCCTACCCGCTGAGCCTCGGGTCGTGGCTGGTGCCCGGTCTCGTCGGGGGCTTCCGCGAGGCGCACCCGCGGGTCCGGGTCGTCATCGACCGCACGGCGGCCGGGGAGGACGGCCGCATCTCGACCCAGCTGGCCACCCGGCGCGCCGACCTCGAGCTGACCGCCGCCCGGGTCGCCGGGCAGGGCGTGGTGTGGCAGCACGTCCTCGACGAGCCGTTCGTCCTCGCCGTGGCCACGACCCACCCGCTCGCCGGGCGCGACGCGGTCTCGCTCGCGGAGGTCGCGGACGAGCCGTTCGTCCTGCGCGCGCCGCCGTCGGGGATGCGGCATCAGACCCTCGACCTGTGCCGGGCGGCCGGCTTCGAGCCGGACGTCGCGATGGAGGCCGAGGACCTGCCGACCATCCGCGGGTTCGTCGCGGCCGGGGTGGGGGTCTCCGTCGTCCCGGCCCAGGGGCTGCCGGTGCCGACCACCTTCGCCCGCACCCGCCTGCTGCCGCTGACCGATGCCCGGGCGCACCGCGAGGTGGGCCTGGCCTGGGTCGAGGGCCGGCCGCTCCTGCCCTCGGCCGAGGCGTTCCGGCGGTTCGTGCTCGCGGGCCGCCACCCGCGCGGATGAGAGAATCGCGCCGACCCCGACGTCCGTCCGAAAGGCACCGCCCGATGGCGCCGAAGCGCAAGGCCAGGATCATCGCCCTCGCGAACCAGAAGGGCGGGGTCGCCAAGACCACCTCGGTCGCCTCGCTCGGCGCCGCGTTCGCCGAGGCCGGCAAGCGGGTCCTCCTCGTCGACCTCGACCCGCAGGCCTGCCTCACCTTCAGCCTCGGCGTCGACCCGGACACCGTCGAGGCCTCGGTCCACGACGTGCTCGTCGGCGGGGCCGACCTCGCCGACGTCGTCCAGACCTGTGCCGACGGGGTCGACCTCGTCCCGAGCTCCATCGAGCTGGCCGGTGCCGAGGCGGTCCTGCTCGGCCGGCCGGCCCGCGAGTACGTGCTGCAGTCGGCGCTCGACCCGGTCCGGCGCGACTACGACGTCGTCCTCCTCGACTGCTCGCCGAGCCTCGGCGTGCTCACGCTCAACGCGCTGACCGCCGCGCAGGGGGTCATCGTGCCGATGCCGTGCGAGATGCTCAGCCACCGCGGCGTCGGGCAGCTCCTCGACACCGTCGCCGACGTGAAGAAGATCCTCAACAAGAAGCTCGAGGTCGTCGGCATCCTCCCGACGCTCTACGACGGTCGCAGCACCCATGCGCGCGAGGTGCTCGAGGACGTCGGCGAGCGCTACGGCTTGCCGGTGCTCTCCCCGCCGATCCCCAAGACGGTCCGGTTCGCCGAGGCGCCGGCGGTCGGCCGCTCGATCCTCGCGACCGCCCGCTCCAGCAAGGGCGCGACGGCCTACCGCGAGGTCGCCGCGGGGCTGCTCCAGCGGCTCTGACCCCATTCCCGTCCGGCGCGTGAGAACGTTCACCGTCGAAGGTGCGCTCGCGGTTGGACCGCGCACCGCGCACGGTCCTAGCGTGGCGGGATGACCACTTCGACACCCGCCCTCATCGCCGACTCCGCGAGCTCGGGGTTCCGCCAGGGGACCATCGAGCGCCGCGACCTGCGGCCCGACGACATCCGCATCGCCATCGCCTACGCGGGCATCTGCCACTCGGACATCCACACGGTCCGGGAGGAGTGGGGCCCGGCGCACTTCCCGCTCACCGTCGGCCACGAGATCGCCGGCACCGTCGTCGAGGTCGGCGACGAGGTGACCCGCCACCGGGTGGGCGACCGCGTCGGCGTCGGGTGCCTCGTCGACTCCTGCGGCGAGTGCGAGCCGTGCAAGGACGGCATGGAGCAGTTCTGCACCAAGCCGGCCGTCGGCACGTACAACGCGCAGGGCTACGACGGCGAGTGGACGATGGGCGGCTACTCGCAGGAGGTCGTCGTCAGCGAGCGCTTCGTCCTGCGCATCCCGGACGGCATCGACCTCGACGTGGCCGCCCCGCTGCTCTGCGCCGGCATCACCACCTACTCGCCGCTGCGCCGCTGGGGCGCCGGCACCGGGAAGCAGGTCGCGGTCGTCGGCGTCGGCGGGCTCGGCCACATGGGCGTCAAGATCGCCGCCGCCATGGGCGCGACGGTGACGACCATCTCCCGCAGCGACGCGAAGGCCGAGGACGCGAAGTCCCTCGGTGCCACCGCGCACATCGCCTCCCGTGACGAGGACGCCATGCGGTCGGCCAAGGGCACCTTCGACATCGTCCTCAACACGGTGAGCGCCGACATCCCGATCGCCGACTACGTCCGCCTGCTCAAGCCGGGTGGCGTCGTCGTCAACGTCGGCCTGCCGCCGGCCCCGTACGAGATCCCGCCGGGGTCCCTCATCGGCGGCAACCGGGCCGTCGCCGGGTCGCAGATCGGCGGCATCGCCGAGACCCAGGAGATGCTCGACTTCTGCGCCGAGCACGGCATCGCCGCGACGATCGAGGTCGTCGACGCCGCCGACGTCGACGCCGTCTGGGACCGGGTCGTCGACGGCGACGTGCGCTACCGCGCCGTCATCGACACGAGCACGTTGACCGGCTGACACCGGGTCACCGCACGACCGAGGGGCCGCATCCGGCAGGATGCGACCCCTCGTCGCGTCGGGTGCGCGGTCAGTTCGGGACGACCTCGGCCTCCTCGAGCTCGGCCTCCGCACGCGTCTCCTCGACGTTGCTCTCGACCTCCTCGGTGGACAGGCGGACCCGCCCGGCGAACCAGTACACGGCCGCGCTGAACACGAGGATGACCGGGATCGCGGTGTCGAAGTGCAGGACCCCGACTCCGCCGTCGTAGTCGCTGAGCCACGAGAGCAGGGCGAGGCCGGCCAGCCAGGGCAGGTACCAGGAGCCGGCGCGCCAGGACCAGTCGTACGGCTCCTCGCGGCGCTGGTGCACGACGTAGGTGATGCCGAGCACGACGACCCCGAGCAGGACGGCCACGAAGAGCTTCGAGTTCGTCGCCCAGCCGGTCCAGTAGACGATGAGGTTGCTCGAGAAGAACGCGAGGAACGGGATGACGTGCCCGCCCGGCACCCGGAAGGTGCGCTCGTGGTCGGGCAGCTGGCGACGGAGCGCGGCGAGCACGAGCGGGCCGGAGCCGAACGAGAGCACGGTGGCCGAGGTGATGAACCCGACGAGCTGCTGCCAGCTGGGGAACGGCAGGAAGAGGAAGAGCCCGACGACGAACGCGAGGAGCATGCTGACGAGGGGGACGCCGCGGTCGGTCGTGCGGCTGAGCGCTCGGGGGGCGTTGCCGTTGCGCGACATCGCGTGCGAGATGCGGGCGGTCACCGTGATGTAGATCAGCCCGGTGTCGGCGGGGGAGACCACCGCGTCGACGTAGAGGAGGACGGCGAGCCACGCGAGGCCGAGGAAGGAGGCGATCGCGGCGAGCGGGCCGAAGTCGTCCGTGAAGCTGACCGAGCCCCACCCGTTCGCGAAGTCCTGGGGACGGAGCGCGCCGATGAAGGCGACCTGCAGGAGAACGTAGATGACCCCGGTCGCCAGCACCGAGCCGATGACGGCGAGCGGCACGTTGCGGCGGGGGTTGTCGGTCTCGCCGGCGAGCTCGATGCCCTGCCGGAAGCCGAGGAAGCTGAAGACGATGCCCGACGTGGCGATGGCCGTGAACACCCCGTGCCAGCCCTGCGGCTTGAAGCCCTGCGAGGTGAAGTTGCCGGCGTGGAAGGAGGTGAAGAGGAAGGCGAGGACGACGATCGTGATGATCGCGAGCTTCCACCAGACGAGGATCGTGTTGATCCGGGCGAACCAGCGCACGCCGACGTAGTTGATGACGACGAAGACGGCCATGAGCACGACCGCCACGACGAGGCCCAACCCGGTCAGGGTGTGCACGGTGGCGCCGTCGGTGACCGTGTGCTTCTCGGTGAACGGCGCGTACTTCGTCGCGTACTGCAGCGCGCCCTCGACCTCGATCGGGGCGACGCTCAGGCAGGCGACCCAGGTGATCCAGCCGGTGACGAAGCTGGCCGTCGACCCGAAGGAGATGTGCGGGAAACGGACCACTCCGCCGGAGAGCGGGAACATCGTCCCCAGCTCGGCGTAGCAGAGACCGATGAAGAGGATCATCACCCCACCGAGAGCCCACGAGATGACCGCCGCGGGACCGGCCGTCTGCGCCGCGTTCATGGCCCCGAAGAGCCAGCCCGAGCCGATGATCGAGCCGATGCTCGCGAAGAGCAGCCCGATGCTGCCGACGTGGCGTTTCAGCTGATGTTCGTCCTGGGCCGGCTCTGTGGTCGTGGAGGTCGACATGGGGGATCCTTCCCGGTGGTGGTCGGGGTACCCCTCCAGTCAGTCAGGAAACGCAGCGGGGACCCATGACATCCGTCATGAGCCCCCGGCCTGCTGTCGTGCTCAGCCCTGCGCGCCCTCACCGGCCGGCCGGCCACCGCGCGTGCGGCGGCGGTTGCGGTTGCGCCGGGGGCGGTCCGCGCCCTCGCCGGAGCGCGGAGAGCGGTCCTCGGAGCGCTCGCCGCGGGCCTGGCCACCCCGGGCGCCGTCCCGGCCGCCGCGACCCGGGCCCCGCCCGCCGTCACGGCCGCCCCGGCCGCGCCCGCCGGACTTCCCGGTCTCGCCGAGGTCCTCGAGCACCTCGGCCTCGAGGCCCTCGCGGGTGCGCTGGGCCCGCGGCAGGCGGCCCTTCGTGCCCTCGGGGATGTCGAGGTCGCTGTACAGGTGCGGCGACGAGGAGTAGGTCTCCATTGGCTCGGGGATGCCGAGGTCGAGGACCTTGTTGATCATCCCCCAGCGGTGCAGGTCGTCCCAGTCGACGAAGGTCACCGCGGTGCCCGTGTTGCCGGCGCGGGCGGTGCGCCCGATGCGGTGCAGGTAGGTCTTCTCGTCCTCGGGGCACTGGTAGTTGATGACGTGCGTGACGTTCTCGACGTCGATGCCGCGGGCCGCGACGTCGGTGGCGACGAGGACGTCGACCTTGCCGTTGCGGAAGGCCCGCAGGGCCTGCTCGCGGGCGCCCTGGCCGAGGTCGCCGTGGATGGCCGCCGCGGCGAAGCCGCGCTCGACGAGGTCGTCGGCGACCTTGGCCGCGGTGCGCTTGGTCCGGCTGAAGACGATGGTCAGCCCGCGGTCCTCGGCCTGGAGCATCCGGGCCAGCATCTCGACCTTGTCCATCGCGTGCGCGCGGTAGACGAACTGCTGGACCGCCTTGACCGTGTGCGCGTTCTCCTGGTCGTCGCCCATCGCGCGGATGTGCGTCGGCTGGTTCATGTACCGGCGGGCCAGGGTGACGACGGCGCCCGGCATGGTCGCCGAGAAGAGCATCGTCTGGCGGCCGGCGGGGGTCATCGCGAGGATCTTCTCGACGTCCGGGAGGAAGCCGAGGTCGAGCATCTCGTCGGCCTCGTCGAGGACGACGATGCGTGCGTTGCCGAGGTCGAGGTGGCCCTGCTGGGCGAGGTCGATGAGCCGGCCCGGCGTGCCGACGACGACCTCGACGCCGCGACGCAGCGCCTCGACCTGCGGCTCGTAGGCCCGGCCGCCGTAGACGGTGAGGACCCGGATGCCGCGCCTGGAGCCGGCCCGCTCGAGGTCGCCGGCGACCTGCACCGCGAGCTCGCGGGTGGGGGCGACGGCCAGGGCCTGCGGCTTGCCGGCCTGCGGCAGGTCGGCGAAGGTCTCGTCGCCGGGGGCGACGACGCGGTTGAGGATCGGGATGCCGAAGCCGAGGGTCTTGCCCGTACCGGTCTTGGCCTGGCCGATGATGTCGTGGCCGCCGAGGGCCACGGGGAGGGTCATCGCCTGGATCGGGAACGGGCTGGTGATGCCGTGCTCGGCGAGCGCGGCGACGATGTCGGCGTGGATGGGGAAGTCGGCGAAGGTGGGCTCGGGCACGGCAGCGGTGTCGGCCTGCGGTTCGGTCGGGGCGTCGGAGACGTCGGTCATGGGGTCACTTCCGGATCGGCGGGCGCACGCGAGCGCACCAGCGCAGGGGCTGCGGGCCGATCGGAGGTCTTCGGGGGCGGTCGCGGCGTCGTGGACACCGGGCGTCCGACCGTCAAGGTCACTCACGGGTACGTGCCGACCGGGCACCGTGGACGGGCCCCACTCTACCGTTAGGCTCCGGTTCCATGGACCAGGACCCCGTGGAGACACCCGGCTACGACGCCGCGGTCGTCGACCTCCTCGGGGTCCTCGCCTACGGCGAGCTCACCGCGTTCATCCGGATGGCCGCCGACTGCGACCTCGCGCCGACGCTGGCGCTCAAGTCGGCGATGGGCCGGCTCGCGACGACCGACTACCAGCACTACGAGCAGCTCGCCGCCCACCTGCGCGGTCTCGGGGTCGAGCCGGAGGAGGCGATGTCGCCGTTCGTCGCCCCCTTCTCCGCCTTCCACGAGCGCACCCGTCCGCGGGGCTGGCTCGAGGGGCTGGTCAAGGCCTACGTCGGCGACGGCATCGCCAAGGACTTCTACCGCGAGATGTCGGCCCTGGTCGATGCCGACACCCGTGCCGTCATGGAGGAGGCCCTCGGTGACGAGGGGCACGCCGACTTCGTCGTGCAGATCGTCCGCGACACCATCCGCGCCGACCGCACGGCCGCCGGCCGGCTCGCGCTGTGGGGCCGCCGGCTGCTCGGCGAGGCACTCTCGCAGGCCCAGGCGGTCGCCGTGGAGCGCGACGCGATGGCCGCGCTTCTCGTCGGCGGCGGCCTCGACCTCGGCGGGGTGGGCCGGATGTTCCCCCGGGGGAGGGAGAACCACAAGAAGGGGATGCCCGGGGGGGGGCGCGCGGCTTGAGGCCGCCACCGACCGGGCCTATGACGAGGCCCCCGCCGGTGCGGCGGGGGCCTCGTGTGCTCGAGCGGTGGTGCGCGGTGGCGTCAGACGCGGTGGCCCCGACCGGCCATGACCCGCTCGTAGATGACGACGAGGACCGCGGCGACGATGATCGAGATGATCCAGCGCAGCCAGTCGATGCCGCTCGTGGTGCAGACGCCGATCTGGGCGGAGAGCCAGTAGCCGATGAGCGCGCCGAGGATGCCGAGGACGACGGTGACGACCATGCTGATCGACTGCCGGCCGGGGAGGACCAGCCGGGCGAGGACGCCGATGACGGCGCCGAAGATGATCGTGCCGATCCAGCCGCCGACCCCGGAGGGGGCACAGCTGCTCGCCGCCAGGGGGAGGAGCTCGGTCATGCGATTCTCCGTTCCGGCCCGGATGGGGCCCGTCGTTGCGCCCGGGGGTCGGGCAGCAGGACGACGCTAGACCCTCGACGAAGATTGGTCAAACCTTCGACACCGGGGTGTCGCCGACCCATCGGTGCAGGTCAGCGGCCCGGTTGGTCCGGGACGCTCAGATCGCGCCGAAGCCGACCTTGCCCTTCTCGGACTCGCCGACCTGGATCCAGCCGACGGCGCGGCCGGGGACGAGGACCGTGCGGCCCTTGCTGTCGGTGAGGCGCAGCACGCCCTCGGGGGAGGCCAGCGCGGCGTCGACGGCCTTCGCGACCTCGGCCGCGTCGGCATCGGTCTCGAGGCTCAGCTCGCGGGCGACGTTCTGGACACCGATGGTGACCTCCACGGGCACGCACCTTTCGTTGCTCGCGCGGGCCGGGCCCGCGCTGGGATGGGGGTTCTCGCGCTCAGGCTAACCCGCGAGGAGCTGGCGCTGTTCCGGCGCCGGGGCGTGTTCGCCGAGGGCACAGCCGCCGACCTTCGGCGGCTCAGCCGCCGACCTTCGGGAAGGAGCCGAGCCCGCGCCAGGCGAGCGTGCTGATCGTCGCCGCGGCCTCCGCCTCGGGGATGTCCCCGTCCTGGGCCAGCCAGTGCCGGGCGGCCACCTGTGCCATCCCGGCGAGCGCGGAGCCGAGGAGGAGGGCGCGCTCGTCGTCGGCCCCGGTGTCCTCGGCGATGACCTCGGCGATCGCCTCGGCGCAGGCGAGCTCGACGGCGTCGAGCCGGGCGCGGACCTGCGGCACGCTCGTGAGGTCGGACTCGAAGACCATCCGGAAGGCGGCGTCCTCGCGGGTGACGAAGTCGAAGTAGGCCGCGACAGTGGCCCGCACCCGCTCCTCGTTGTCGCCGTCGCCGGTCTCGAGGGCCCGGCGGACGAGCTGCTCGAGGGTGTCGCAGTGGGTGTCGAGGAGGGCGAGGTAGAGGTCGAGCTTGCCGGGGAAGTGCTGGTAGAGGACCGGCTTGGAGACCCCGGCGCGCTCGGCGATCTCGTCCATGGCCGCCGCGTGGTAGCCGGACTGCACGAAGACGGCCTGGGCGGCCTCGAGCAGCTGGGCGCGCCGCTCGCTGCGCGGCATCCGCGTGCTGCGGGTGGTCGTCGGGGTGCTGGTCATCGGGTCCTCCGGTCGTGGCGTCCCGCAGCATCCTACGGACGGGTAGGCGCCGACCGGGGGTCGCGCCACACCCCGGTGTTAGCGTCCGGACATGGCGCGACCCCCGCTGGTGCCGCCCGGGCCCGAGCTGACCGCCGCCGAGCGGACCCGCTTCGCCCGCCACCTGCTCCTGCCCGACCTCGGCGTCGACGGGCAGCGGCGGCTGCGCAACGCGCGGGTCCTCGTCGTCGGTGCCGGCGGCCTGGGGTCGCCGGCGCTCCTCTACCTCGCGGCCGCCGGGGTGGGGACGATCGGGGTCGTCGACGACGACGTCGTCGAGGCGACGAACCTCCAGCGCCAGGTGGTCCACGGGGTGGCCGACGTCGGCCGGGCCAAGGTCGACTCCGCGGCCGAGGCGGTCGTCGCGGTGTCGCCGGACACGGTGGTGGTGCGGCACGCGGTGCGGCTCGACGCCGGGTCGGCCATGGAGGTGGTCGCCGACTACGACCTCGTCCTCGACGGCGCCGACAACTTCCCGACCCGCTACCTCGTCGGCGACGCGTGCGCCCGGCTCGGCATCCCGCACGTCTGGGGGTCGGTGTTCCGGTTCGACGGCCAGGTCTCGGTGTGGTGGGCGGGGGAGGGCCCCTGCTACGCCTGCGTCTTCCCGGCCCAGCCGCCCGCGGGCGCCGTGCCGTCGTGCGCGGTCGGCGGGGTCCTCGGCGCGGTGTGCGCCTCCGTCGGGTCGGTCATGGCGACCGAGGCGGTCAAGATCGTCACCGGCGTGGGGGACGTGCTCGTCGGCCGGCTGCTCGTGCACGACGCGCTCCGGCAGTCCTGGGACACCGTGCCGGTGCGGCGCGACCCCGGGTGCCGGGTGTGTGGTGCGGGGGCAGATGCGACCCGGCCGCTCGGGTGGGCGACCGAGCGCGAAGACGCTTGCACCGCAACCGTTCCCGAGTCTGCTGCCCGCCCGGAGGTGTCGGTCGTCGAGCTGGCGGGGATGCTCTCCGCGCGGGCCGCCGGCCGGGCGGACTTCGTCCTCCTCGACGTGCGGGAGCCGGGGGAGCGTGACGTCGCGGAGATCCCCGGCTCGGTGCTGCTGCCGGTCGGCGAGGTGCGGGCCGGCGCGGTCGTGCCGGGTGCCGCGGGGCGGGTCGTCGTGCACTGCAAGTCGGGCGGGCGCTCGGCCGAGGCGGTCGACCTGCTGCGCGCGCGTGGCGTCGACGCCTGGGACGTGCCGGGCGGCATCCTCGCCTGGTCGCACGAGGTCGACCCGTCGGTGCCGGTGTACTGAGAGGAGTCTCGGTGGGTGCCGTCGAGTCGGTCGACCTCGAGCGGTTCGTCGCGGCACAGGACGCGGGTGGGACGTACGAGGCGGCGCTCGCCGAGCTGCGGGCCGGCCGGAAGCGGTCGCACTGGATGTGGTTCGTGTTCCCCCAGGTGGCCGGGCTCGGGCGCAGCGCGACGGCGCAGTGGTTCGGGGTGCGTGGCCTCGCCGAGGCGCGGGCGTACCTGGAGCACCCGGTGCTCGGGCCGCGGCTGGCGGAGTGCGTCGAGGCGTTGCTGGCGCTGGGGGGATCGGACCCCGTCGCCGTGCTGGGCGGCATCGACGCGGTCAAGCTCCGCTCGTCGATGACCCTGTTCGCGGTGGCGGCGGGGGTTGGTCGTGACGGGCCGTTCCGGGCGGTGCTGGAGCAGTACTTCGGTGGCGAGGAGGACCCCTCGACGCTGACCCTGCTCGGGCTGTGACAGGTGGGCCTGTTGTGGTGAAGTCGGTTGTGCCGCAGCGCGTTGCCTGTGGATGACGGGGAGGGGTGTCGGTGGTCCCCGGTAGACTCGTGGCATGGACAGGGGGCAGCTCAGCAGCCGCATCGCGGACCTTCGTGCGGAGGTCTCGGCGCTGGGTCGTGAGCTGGCCGAGGGCGGGTTGGGGCTGGCGGCGGAGGACGCGTTCGCGCTCGCCGGGGAGGCTCAGCACCTGGCC
>OEIU01000214.1_pt1 | contig 58662 bp, 64 predicted proteins | sample 1539221 | NCBI WGS metagenome assembly OEIU01 (sample SAMN03792071, study PRJEB22550) | activated sludge metagenome | feature: wastewater treatment plant; material: activated sludge; isolation source: Wastewater treatment plant of a petroleum refinery complex | place: Argentina: Zarate | collected... | reverse complement strand
GGGGGGGGGGCGCGGGGGGGGCGCCGCGGGCGCCCAGGGCGGGCGCCCTGGGGCGGCGGGGGTTGCGCGACCCCACCGCCAGCATCGCGATGATCAGCGCACCCAGCAGCACGCCGCCGACGATCAGCACGACCGTCATGCCGCCGCCGTCCGACGTCCCGGCCGCGGCCCGCCGGACGGGAGCCGCCGGCGCCGGTGAGGGGGTCTCCGGCGCCGGCGTGGCCGGCGTCGCGGGCGCGGCGGGCGCGGCCCGGGCGGCCGGATCCGGTGGCAGGCGGTCGCGGAGCGCGCCCCCGTCCTGCGCGTGCGCGGTCGCCGCGCCGACGGCGATGGCCGCGAGCACGACGAGCGCGATGCGGATGCGGCGGGCCCTCACGCGGACGCGATGACGGCCCCCGCGCCGGGACGGCGTGTGTTCCGAGCCATGGTGTCCCTCATCCGCGCCCCGCCTCCGCCTGGATGCCCTGGCGCCGCGAACCCCATCGGGCCGCGCCGTCCGGCGCCACTGGCGGAAGGTGGGGGACCCGCCTGCCGAAGGTCGCGCCGGACGCCAGACGGACGTCCCGATCCGCCAGCTCCTACCGATCCGGGCGGCGCGGCGTCCGCACCGCCACGCTACGGCGTGGCGGTGCGCTGCGCGGGCTGCGTGCCGAGCGTCGCGGTGATCGTCTGGGTGCCGGAGCCGCGGGTCACGGTCAGCGTGATGCGGTCGCCCGGCTTCTTGGCGGCGATGGCGGCCACCAGGTCGGCGCTCCCCTGGATCGGCGTTCCGTCGATGGCGGTCACGATGTCGCCCGCCTGCAGGCCGGCGCTCGCGGCCGGGCCGCCCTGCACCACGTCGCCCACTGCGGCGCCGGCCGTGCCGGCGGTGTCGCCGGTCGAGACGCCCAGGTAGGCGTGCGCCACCCGCTGTCCGGCGGCGAGCTGCCCGATCTCGTCGGCGACCAGGTCGATCGGGACCGCGAACCCGACGCCGGCGCTCTGCTCGGTGCCGCCGGTCGCGATCTGGTCGGCCACGCCCACCACCCGCCCGTCGGCGTCCAGGATCGGGCCGCCGGAGTTGCCGGGGTTCAGAGCGGCGTCGGTCTGGACCGCGTGGGCCACCGTGAAGCCGTTGGGGGCCTCGATGGTCCGGTCGAGGCCGGAGACGATGCCGGTGGAGAGGCTCGACGCGTACCCGAAGGGGCTGCCGATCGCGGCGAGCTCGTCACCCACCTTGAGGGCGGCGGAGCTGCCCAGCTCCAGCGGGTGCAGGGTCAGCCCGGAGGGGTCGATCTTCAGCACCGCGATGTCGGTGGCGTCGTCCTTGCCCTGGAGGGTCGCGACGCGGTCGGTGCCGTCGCTCAGGCGGATGGTGATCTTCGACGCGCCGTCGACCACGTGCGCGGCGGTCACGATGGTGCCCTTGGCGTCGACCACGAACCCGGAGCCGGTGGCGGTGCCCTGCTGCGCCTGGCCCTGGCCGAACGGATCGGAGGAGGCGCCGGTGCTGACGCCCTCCGACGTGATGTTCACGACCCCCGGCGATGCGGCCGCGTAGAGGGCCGCCCAGTCGGTGCCCTCCGAGGACGACGACGAGGCCGCCGGCGTCGCCGTCGACGTCGGGATCGTCGCGGGGCGCTGGATCACGGTCGTGGTGGTCCCGTCGCCGCCGAGGTTGCCGGTGGCCGCCAGGAGGGCCGCGGTGGCGCCGCCGCCGAGGAGGGCGGTGCCGGTCATCAGCACCGCGAGGTGGCGCCGGCCCGGCCACCCGCGCGGGCTCCGCGGGGGCTCGCCGCCACCGCCGGGGGGCCCGCCGCGACCGGGGTCGCGGTGCGGGGTCAGGGGCGGGAGGCTCGTGGACATGTGCTCCTCGGGAGGTCGGCCTGGCTCACGGACGGACATGACCCGAGTGAAGCGGCCGCACATCAAGGTCGGGTGAAGGCCGTCTGTGCGTCGCGTGAACGTGGCCGGCGCGCGCGGCCAGCCCGGAGGGCCCGCCGGCTAGTCCTGCGCCTCGGCGCCGAGCTGGCGGATCCGCTCCTCGCCGTCCCAGAGGCACTCGTCCGCCCGGCGCTCCCCGAACGCCGGGTCGCTGAGCCGCATGAGCGCGACGGCCCGGATGCGGGCGTACGAGTACGGGGCCTCCTCGAACACGCGGTCGACGCCAGGGAAGGGGCCGAGGTCGGGGAAGTGCTCGAGCGCGTCGAGCACGTCGCAGAGCTCCAGCATGCGCCCGGCGTCGAGCGCCGGCTCCATCCAGCCGATGATCTCCGCGATGTCGGCCTCGGCGGCCTCGTCGCACCGCATCTGGCGGGCCAGCTCCGCCAGGCGTGCGTCGGCGCCGTCGCGCCACTCCAGGACGTGCGCCCGCGCCGGCCCGGGCGGCAGGTCGCGCAGGTAGCGCCGGGCGTCGGTGACCAGCGGGCGCTCGTCGGCCGACACGACGCCGGCGGCCTCGTCCACCAGCTCCTCGTCGCCGCGCATCGACAGCGCGAGGAAGGCGCGCCCGCGGTACGGCGAGATGGGATCGCGCGCGATCCAGTGGAGGCGCCCGTCGCGCACCGCGCTCTCGGCCAGCGCCTCGGCCGCCGGCAGGCGCTCGGGGTGGGCGAGCAGCTCCTCCAGCTCCATGCCGGGGTGCGGCGCGCGTGCGGCCCGCTCGCGCTCGCGGGCGCGCCGGGCCTCGGCGATCGTCGCGAACACCAGCTCCCGCCGGCTCCAGCTCCGCCACGGCTCGTGATCCCAGGGGTCGAGCAGCCCCTCCGTCATCGCCTCCCGCGCGTCGTCGTCCTCGCGCATCCGGCGCGCCAGCGTGGTCTCCAGCCCCTCGGTCATGCCGTGCTCCGCCAGCAGGAACGCGGCGGGCTCCCAGCCGGCGCCGCGGGCGACCACGTCCAGCAGGCCCTGGCGCGCCTCCTCGTCGCCGTGGCGGGCGAGGGCGGCCAGTACCGTCGCGGTCATCCAGTGCGACGCCTGCGGATGGAGCGCAGGGTCCTGCTCCAGGATCGCCAGGAGGGGGGCCGGGTGTATCCGCACCCGGTGGGCGACGTCGATGTAGAGCGGGGTGCGGTCCTCGACCGACCGGTCCCAGCGCGGGTCCTCCTCCAGGCAGCGCAGCAGCAGCCGGGCCGCCGCCTCCGGCGCCGCCCCACGGGCCCACAGGTACGCGGCGCCCCTGCCGCGCTGGAGCATCCCCAGCGGCGTGGACGGATCCGCGATCTCGAAGCGCTCACCCCGCCACATGCGCGCCGGCGCGACAGTCGGGCAGCAGCGCGGCCTCGATGTAGTCGAGCCGCCGCTCGAGCGCGTCGGCCCAGCGGACCTCCTCGGGGGCATCGATCCGCACCAGCCCGTCGAGCGGGCCGGTCCCCCGGATCATCGTCACCTCGTCGCGCATGGCGGCAACGTACCCCTCCAGCGCACGCGCCGGGGTGAGCATCCCCTCCGACCACATCAGCGCCGGCGGGATGTCGCCGACCACCGCCCACTGCCACGGCGACCCGTCGTCGTCCCGTGCGACGCGGAACAGGACCACCGCGATCACGTCGCCGACGCCGAACCCCAGGTGGCGCTCCAGCACCGCCCCGCACCACGGGGCGGACGCCACCAGGGTGGTCGCCTCCTCGCACATCATCAGCACGCCCGCCTCGGCCGGGTCGGCGGGGTCGAGCGTCTCGAGCGGCACGACCCGTGCGAGGACGATGGGGGTGGCCTCGGCGGTCACTCCCCCGAATGATCCGGATGAGGACCGTCTCGGGGAACCCCGCTGGTCCGCGCGCGACCGCGCCCGGCGTGTGACCATGCACCCCGTGCCGCTCTTCTGGCGTGTCTACCTGGCCGCCGCGGCGGTCCTGATCCTCGGGGCCCTCGCGCTGGTGATGCTCCCGATCACGGTGAGCGAGCGGACCCTGCCCGCCGAGATCGCGGTGCTCGCCGGGGGCCTCGCGCTGCTGCTCGGCGTCACCGTGCTCCTGGTGCGCCGCAGCCTGGCCCCGCTCGACCGCCTGGTGACCCTCGCCCGCGGCGTGGATCCGCTGCGCCCGGGGCAGCGCCTGGCGCCCCAGCCGGGCGGCGACGTCCGCGAGGTGACGGAGGTGGTCGACGCGTTCAACGCGATGCTCGAGCGGCTGGAGGAGGAGCGGGCCGACAGCGCGCGCCGCACCCTGAGCGCCCAGGAGGAGGAGCGCATGCGCATCGCCCGCGAGCTGCACGACGAGGTGGGCGGCACGCTGACGGCCGTCCTGCTCCAGCTGGCCCGGGCGGCCGAGACGGCCCCGCCGGACATCAGCGGCCACCTCCACGCCGCCCAGGACGCCGCGCGCGCCGGGCTGGAGGACGTCCGCCGTGTCGTCGCGAGCCTGCGTCCCGAGGCCCTCGCCGACCTGGGGCTCGCCAGCGCCCTCGCCGCGCTGGGGGGCGCCGTGAGCCGGGAGGGCGCGCTCCAGGTGCGGCGCGAGGTGGCGGCCGACCTGCCGCCCCTGACACCGGAGGCGGACCTGATCGTCTACCGGGTGGCCCAGGAGGCGCTCACCAACGCCGTCCGCCACGCCGACGCGACGACGGTGCGGGTGGGGCTCGCCCGCGGCGGCGACGGCGGCGTGGTGCTGGAGGTGGAGGACGACGGGCGCGGCATCGGCGATGCGGCCGGCGGCGCCGGCGGCATCCGCGGGATGCGCGAACGGGCGCTGCTGGTGCACGGGCGGCTGGACGTGGGGCCGGGACCGCGCGGCGGCACGCTCGTGCGCCTCCGGGTGCCCCCCGCGGCGGTGGAGGGCGGGCCGTGACCCCGGCCCGGGTCCTGCTGGCCGACGACCACGCGATGGTGCGCCAGGGCCTGCGCTTGGTGCTTGAGGGCGAGCCGGACTTCACGGTGGTCGCCGAGGCGGGCGACGGCCTGGGCGCGCTGGAGCGGGGGACGCGCGACGACATCGACCTGGCGGTCCTCGACGTCGCGATGCCGGGGATGACCGGCCTGCGGGCGGCGCGCGAGCTGGTGCGGCGCCGCCCCGCCCTGCGCGTGGTGATGCTCTCGATGTACGACCACGAGGAGTACGTGCTCGAGGCGCTCCGCTCCGGGGCGTCCGGCTACGTCCTGAAGTCGATGGCCGACCGCGACCTCGTCACCGCGTGCCGGGCGGCGATGGAGGGCGACGCGTTCCTGCAGCCGGGCGAGGGCGCGGCGCTGGTGCGCGCCCGGCTGGAGCGGGCCGCCGCCGACGCGCCGCCGTCGGCCGACCCCCTCACACCGCGCGAGCGCGACGTGCTGAAGCTCATCGCCGAGGCGCACACCTCCAAGGAGATCGCCGAGGCGCTGGTCCTCAGCGTCAAGACGGTCGAGAGCCACCGCGCCAACATCCTCGCCAAGCTGGGCATGCGCGACCGCGTGGAGCTCACCCGGTACGCCATCCGCCGGGGGCTCGTCGAGGCGTAGCGGCCGCCACCCGGCGAAAAATGGGGTCGTGACCCCATGCCGCCGGGGACCCGCCTCCGTCACCGTGTGCAGCGGTGAGGAGGACGACGGCGATCGCGATGACCCTGGGCCTCGTCGGGGGTGCCTGGGGACTCGTCGCGGCGATCGACGCAGGCATCGCCGGCGTCCCTCCCGCCGTCGTGGCGCTGCCCGGCGCCCTGGTGGCCCTCCGCCCGCCGTGGGTGGCGCCCGTGATGCCCCTGTTCGCCGGACCGGCGGGCGTGCTGGCCGCGGGGACCCCGTGGATCGGCCCCGCCGTCGTGCTGTCGGTCGCCGGGCTCCTGCTGTTCGCGGACCTGCCGGACCCCTTCGCGGGGGAGCGCGCGCGGGAGCGCCGGGAGGCGTCCTGACCCCCGAGGGCGGCCGGCGCCTGCGGGCGTCGTGGTCGCGGTCCGATCGGCGCGTCCCCCGCCGCCTGGTGCGGCCCCTGCGCGAGTTCCTGCACTGGGAGGCGTCCGGCGGCCTCGTGCTGCTCGTCGCGACCGCGCTCGCCCTGGTGTGGGCCAACGTCGCCGGCGAGGTCTACGAGGACGTCTGGAACGCCCCGGTCACGATGGAGCTGGGCGGGCTGACGGTCGACACCGACATCCGCCACGTCGTCAACGACGGCCTCATGACCCTGTTCTTCCTGGTCATCGGGCTCGAGGTGAAGCGCGAGATGGCCGTCGGCGAGCTGCGGACGCGGCGCGCCGCGATGCTCCCCGTCTTCGCGGCGGCGGGGGGCATCATCGTGCCCGCGCTCGTCTACGCGGCCGTCAACTGGGGCGGCGACGGCGTCGCCGGCTGGGGCATCCCGATGGCCACCGACACGGCGTTCGCCCTGGGCGTGCTCGCCCTGCTCGGGCGCCGGGCGCCGCCGGCCCTGACGGCCGTGCTGCTGGCCGTCGCCGTCATCGACGACCTCGGCGCCATGACGGTCATGGCGGTCTTCTACTCCGGTGGCATCGACCCCGCGTGGCTCGCGGCCGCCGTGGTGTGCCTGCTGGCCATCGCGGCGCTCAACCGGCTGCACGTGCGGCACATCCTGCCGTTCCTGGGACTCGGCCTGATGGCGTGGGCGGCCATGGCGGCGGCGGGCGTGCACCCCACCGTCGTGGGCGTCGCCCTGGGGCTGCTGACGCCGGCCCGGCCGTTCCAGCCGGAGGGCGCCGTGGCGGACGTGGCGGGGCGAGTGGCCCAGTCGCTCGAGGCGCCCTCGGGCCGCACCGACGCGAACGCGCCCCAGTGGAGGAGGCTCGCGACGCTCAGCCGGGAGGCGATCTCGCCGGTCACGCGGATCGAGCACGCGCTGCACCCGTGGACCAGCATGCTGGTGGTGCCGCTCTTCGCCCTCGCGAACGCCGGCATCGTGCTCGACGCCGAGTCGCTGGAGGCGGCGGCCGGCAGCGCGGTCACGCTCGGCGTGGTGCTGGGCCTGGTGGTGGGCAAGTGCGCCGGCCTCGTCGGCGGAGCGCTGCTCGCCGTCCGCCTCGGCCTCGCGTCGCGGCCGCGCGGGGTGTCGTGGCTCCAGATGACGGGTCTCGGCGGCCTCGCCGGCATCGGCTTCACCATCTCCCTGTTCGTGACCAACCTGGCGTTCGACGACCCCACGACGCTCGCGGCCGCGAAGGTCGGGATCCTGATCGGATCGCTGATCGCCGCCGCGCTCGGCGCCACCCTCATCACGCTGGCGCACCGGCGCCGCAGCACCCAGGCGGCGAGCGCCGCCGCGGCGCGCCCGAGGCGGGTGGCCGAGGCGTAGCGCCGCGCGGTTCCGACCGGGTGCCCCGTGGGGTATACGAACGGTGTGCCCGGCGCACACGACGGCGCGGCTGCCGCGCGGATCCTGGTTGTCGAGGACGAGGTCGCGATCGCGGATGCGATCCGCTTCGGGCTGGCGAGCGAGGGCTATCGGGTGGACGTCCTGCACGACGGCCAGACCGCCGCCGACGCCGAGCACGACGACTACGACCTGGTGATGCTCGACCTCAACCTGCCGCGCATGCCGGGCTACGAGGTGTGCCGGCGCATCCGCGAGCGCAGCATCGTCCCGATCATCATCCTCACCGCCCGGACCGACGAGGGCGACCGCGTCCGCGGGCTGGAGCTCGGCGCCGACGACTACGTGGGGAAGCCGTTCTCGATGCCGGAGCTCGTCGGCCGGGTGCGCGCCAACCTGCGCCGCCGCGAGCTCGACCGCGGCGAGGCGGGCGCGCAGCGCCGGGTGGGCGACCTGCGCCTGGACCTGGTGGATCGCGCCGTCACCGTCGCTGGCCGCACCGTCGAGCTCACGCCCTCCGAGTTCCGGCTGCTGGCGCTGCTGGCCGAACGGCCGGGGCGGGCGGTGACCCGCCGGGAGATCCTGGAGCACATCTGGCGGAGCCAGTACATCGCCGACGAGCGCCTCTGCGACACCCACGTGAAGAACGTGCGCCGCAAGATCGAGGACGACCCGGCGCGCCCGGGACGCCTCGTGACGGTGCGCGGCGTCGGCTACATGCTGCGGTCCCCGTGAAGGGATCTCCACGGAGACGCCCGTGGCTCTTCACCGGGTCGCGCCTACGGTTGATGCATGGCGATCGACTCGATCCCGCGCGAGGTCCCGCAGTTTTGCTCGCACGTCGGCCGTCCGTCGCCGGGCGTCGCGACCGTGACCGTCTCCGGGGAGCTCGACATGGCGACGGTGCCGCAGCTCGAGGACGCGCTGTCGGACGCCGAGTCCGTCGCGGAGCGGGTGGTGGTGATCGACCTCCGGGGGCTCGATTTCATCGACCTCTCGGGCGTGCGGAGCATCGTGTCCGCCGACCGCCGGGTGCGCCGCACCGACCGGGAGCTGCACGTGATCGCCGGCCCCCGGGCCGAGCGTCTCTTCGCCCTCGCGGGCCTCGACGGGCTGAGCGTGCTCGACGCCTGACCTCGTCCGTCGCGGCGGGGGCGCCCGCGTGACGGCCGAGGGCGTGCTCCGCGCCATCGCGGCGACGGCGGAGACGAGCGCCGCCCGCTACCGCTCGCTGTTCGAGGCGATCGACGAGGGCTTCTGCATCATCGAGGTGCTCTGGGACCGTGAGGGGCGCCCGGTCGACTACCGGTTCCTCGAGGTCAACCCCGCATTCGCCCGCCAGACCGGCCTGTCCGACGCGGTCGGCCGCACGGCGCGGGAGCTGGTGCCCGGCCACGAGCAGCACTGGTTCGACCTCTACGGCGGGGTCGCCCGCACCCGCGAGCCCGCCCGCTCCGAGAACGACGCGGTCGCGATGGGGCGGGTGTTCGACGTCTACGCGTTCCCGGTGGACGATCCGCGCAGCAGCCAGGTGGCCGTGCTCTTCACCGACGTCTCGGCGCGGCGCCGCCGCGAGCGGAACCTTGGCTTCCTGGCGGGGCTGGCGGAGGAGGCCGTGGGGATCGCCGACGCCGCCGAGCTGCTGCGGACGTCGGGCGCCCGTCTCGGCGCGTACCTGGGGGTCGGCCGCTGCGACCTGGTGGAGATCGACGAGGACGCCGGCGCGGCCCGGGTGCAGACCATGTGGGCGGCGGCCGGCGTCCCGCCCGCGCCCGCGCGGGTCCGCGTGTCCGAGCTGGTGGGCGAATGGTCCGGCCCGGCGGCGCGCGCGGGCGGGCCGGTGGTGGTCCGCGACGTGCGCACCGATCCGCGCACCCACGGCCGCGCCGGGGAGTTCGAGGCGGCCGGCGTGGGCGCCTGGATCGCGGTCGCGGTGGCCGGGGGCGCGGATGGGCGCCTGCGGGTGCTGGTCCCGGTCAGCGGCGCGCCGCGCGACTGGCACGCCGACGAGGTCGAGCTGGTCGCCGAGCTCGCCACCCGGCTCGCGGCGCGCGTCGAGCGCGCCGAGGCGCAGGAGGCCCTGCGCGAGCGGGACCTGCGTCTGCGGCTGGCCCTGGAGGCCTCGGGCGCCGGCACGTTCACGTGGCACCCGGACGAGGACCGGGCCGAGCTGGACGCGCGCATGCGCGAGCTGATGGGGCTGGCGGCCGGCGACCAGATGTCACTGGCGGCGGGGCTGGAGTCCGTGGTCCACCCGGACAGCCGGGACCGGACGCGGGCGGCGATCGCGGGCGCGCTCGATCCGGCCGGCGACGGGCTGTACCTCGACGAGATGCACATCGTCACGCCCGCGGGCGAGGACCGCTGGCTGTCGATCGCGGCCCGCGTCACCTTCGCGGGCGAGCCGCGGCGCGCCGGGCACATGTTCGGGATGGCCACCGACGTCACCGAGCGTCGCCGCGCGGCGGAGGCCATGCGCGTCAGCGAGGCGCGGCAGGCGTTCCTGGTGCGCCTCAACGACGCCCTCCGCCCCCTTCCACGGCCCGCCGCGATCCGCCGCGCGGCGGCGCGCGTGCTGCAGGAGCACCTGGGCGCCGACCGCGTGCTGCTGGTCGACGCGCTGGCCACGGCGCCCACGACCGGGGCCGCGGCCCTGGCCGGGGCCGGAGGCATCGTCCGGGCGGGCGGGCCCACGGTCATCGACGACGTGGCGGCCAGCCCGCTCCTGGGCCCGCGGGAGCGCGCCATCGCGGCCACGGTGGGCGCGGGCGCCGCGATCGTGGCGCCGATCGCCGGCCCGGACGGGCCGGATGGCCCGGCCGACCCGGCCGGGGCGCTGCTGGTGGTGAGCGCCTCGCCGCGCCGGTGGCGGCCGGACGAGGCGCTGCTGGCCCAGGAGGTGGCCGACCGGGCGTGGGCGGCGATGGAGCGGGCGCGGGCGGCGTCGGCGGTGCGCGACTCGGAGCGCCGCCTGCAGCGCGCCCTCGCGATCGAGACGGTCGGCGTGATCTTCTTCGACCGGCACGGGACGCTGACCGACGCGAACGACGCGTTCCTGCGCGCGTCCGGGTACGAGCGCGGCGAGATGGAGCGCGGCGAACTGACCTGGGAGCGGATCGCCCCGGCCGACGGCGCCGACGCGTCGCGCGCGGCCATGGCGGAGCTGCGCCGCCGCGGGCGCACGGCGCCCCGGGAGGTGGAGTACGTCCGCCGTGACGGCAGCCGGTGGCCGGGCCTCGCGGCCGCCACGATGCTGTCCCGCTCCGAGGGCGTCGAGTTCGTCGTGGACCTCACCGACGTGCGCGCCGCGCGGGAGGCCGCGCGGGCCGAGCGTGCCGAGCGGGAGCGGCGCGAGCGCGAGTTCATCGCCAACGCCGCGCACGAGATGCGCACGCCGCTCACCGGGGTCATCGGGGCGGTCCAGGCGCTCCAGTCGGGCGCGATGGACATCCCGGACGAGCGCGACCGCTTCCTCGCCCACCTGGGTCGCGAGGCCGCCCGCCTCTCACGGCTCGGCGAGAGCCTGCTGCTGCTCGCCCGGATCGACGGCGCCCCGCCGCCGCCCCGGGCGCCGGTGCCGCTGCTGGACGTCATCGCCGACGTCGCCGCCGACCTGGCCGTCGCGCCGGGCGTCGCGCTGGCGCTCGACGCCGACCCGGACCTGGTGGTGACCACCAACCAGGGCCTCGTGGAGCGGGTGATCGCGAACGTCGCCGAGACCGCCGCCAAGCACACGGCGGCGGGCCGCATCGCCCTCTCGGCGCGTCGCGACGGCGACGCGGTGGTGGTGGAGGTCCGTGACACGGGGTCCGGTCTGGGCGACGCCGCCGACCGGGCGTTCGACCGCTTCTACCGGGGCGGTGACCGGTCGGCCGACGGCTTCGGCCTGGGCCTCGCCATCGCCCGCCGCGCGGCCGCGGCGGTGGGCGGGACCCTCGAGTTGTCCGACGCGCCGGACGGCGGGGCCGTGGCCCGGCTGACGCTCCCGGCGTCCCCGGAGGCGGGCACGGCGTAGGCTCGCGCTCCGGCCGCGGGGGAGGGGGACGGGGTGCGTGCGGAGGAGCTTCGCGAGGTCCAGGGGCCGCTGAAGGCGCGCTACCGGGACGACCCCGACGCGGCGGTGGTGACGCTGAGTGCCGAGGCGTCCCTCGGCCAGGGCATCACCTGCAACGTGAGCACGGGGCGCGCCCTGGCGGTCGCCGGTCTCCACCCGGCCAGCGGCGGCAGCGGCGCCGAGCTCTGCTCCGGCGACATGCTGCTGGAGGCGCTCGCCGCCTGCGCCGGCGTCACGATGCGCGCGGTGTCCACCGCCATCGGCGTCCCGGTCGAGGGTACCGTCCATGCCGAGGGCGACCTCGACTTCCGCGGCACCCTGGCCGTCGACCGCGACGCCCCCGTGGGCTTCCGGGGGATCCGCCTCCGCTTCGCCCTGGAGAGCGACGCCGGCGACGAGGCCCTCGCGAAGCTCATCGCCCTGACGGAGCGCTACTGCGTGGTGCTCCAGTCGCTCCAGGCGCCCTCGCCGGTGGTGGTCGATTGGGGTCGCGCGGCCTGACGCGGGGGCGGCGCGGCGGCCGCCCGCGGGCGGCCGCCGCCCCCGGAGCGCGTGGTCGTGCGGGACGGCGCGCGCTCCGGGTCTCGATGCACGCACCCTCCGCATCGGCAGCCGCGCCGATCCGCTGAACGCCCCCTGGTCCCTGGCGACCGTCGCCGCGGCCCGCCCGGCACGCCCCGTCGGGGTCAGGCCCGGGCCGCCTCCAGGCGGGCGGCGATCCCGGTCCGCGCCCGGTCGGGGGCGGACGGGTCCTTGAAGAACGTGAACGCCACGTTCGCCCCGAGCATCAGCGAGTCGAGCTCGAAGACCAGCTGCTCGACGTCCGTCGCGGGCGCCAGCTCGCCCTGCTCCACCGCCGCAAGCGCCTGCGCCACGAGGTCGCCGAGCAGCTCGGAGTAGACGTCGCGCAGGTGGTCCGGCACCCGGCCCTGCTTCGCGTCCAGCTCCACCGCCGCCGAGACGAAGAAGCACCCGCCGGGGAACACCTGGCGCTCCAGGTAGTCCAGGAACGCCTCGCACGTCGCGTGCAGCCGCGCCAGGCCCTCCGCCGCGGTCGCCGCCCGCCGCGTCACCTCGCGGTCGAAGATCTCCCGCGCCGTGTCCACCGTCGCGATCTGCAGCTCCTCCTTCGACCCGAAGTGGGCGTAGAGGCCGCTCTTGCTCATCCCCACGTGCTCCGCCAGCCGGCCGATCGACAGCCCGTCCAGGCCCTCCACCGTCGCCAGCCCCGCCGCCGCCGCCAGGATCGTCGTCCGGCTCCTCACCCCGTCCGACCGGGGTCGCCGCTCGCGCCCGGGGTCGCCGGCGGCGTCCACCCCGCCCGCTCGCGTCTGTCGTCGTCGCTGCTCCATGCCTTGACAACTTAGCACGATCGTTCGTACGCTAAGCAGCACGACCGTTCGTACGAACTTTGAGTGGAAGGGGTGCTGACATGGCGACGACCGACCAGGGGCAGCGGACGCAGGGGCGTCCGTCCGTCAGGGATCTGGCGGACGGCCTGCGGGGCCGCGTCGTGGTCCCCGGGGACGCGGACTACGAGGCGGCCCGCCGGGTGTGGAACGGGATGATCGACCGGCGGCCCGCGGTGATCGTGATGTGCGCCGGGGTGGGCGACGTGATGGCCGCGGTGACGTACGCGCGTGACCACGGCCTGCCGATGGCGGTGCGCGGCGGCGGGCACAACGTGGCGGGGACGGCCGTGGCCGACGGCGCCGTGGTGGTCGACGTGTCCGGCATGCGCGGCGTGCGCGTCGACCCGGCGCGCGGCACCGTGTGGGCCCAGGCGGGCTGCACGTGGGCCGACGTCGACCGCGAGACGCAGCCGTTCGGGCTGGCGGTGCCGGGCGGGGTGGTGTCGGCGACGGGCATCGCCGGGCTCACGCTGTCGGGCGGCCTGTCGGGCCAGCGCCGGGCGCACGGCATGACGATCGACAACCTGGTGGGCTGCGACATCGTCACGGCCGACGGGCGGCTGCTCCACGCGAGCGCCGACGAGCACCCGGAGCTGTTCTGGGCGCTGCGGGGCGGGGGCGGGAACTTCGGCGTGGTCACCGCGTTCGAGTACCGCGCGCACCGCCACGGGCCGGAGATCTTCGTGACCAAGGTCTTCTACCCGGTCGAGCGGGGCCGGCAGGTCCTGGCCCGCTGGCGCGACGCTGTGCGGGGCATGCCGGAGTCCGTGACGTCGGAGGCGGTGTACTGGACCTTCCCGGCCGTGCCGGACATCCCGGAGCCGATGCACCACGCGCCGGTGCTGGTGGTGATCGCCAACGTCGTGGGGCCCGTCGCGGAGGCGGAGGCGCTGACCCGCCCGCTGCGCGAGCTGGCCGAGCCGATCGTCGACGCGAGCGGCCCCACCACCTACCTGGAGGAGCAGCGCGCCCTGGATCCGCTGTTCGGCGCGGGCCGCCGCTACTACTGGAAGGGGCTGTACCTGGACGCGCTCGGCGACGACGCGATCGACGTCATCACGGAGCGGGCGCTCCAGTCGCCGTCGCCGCACAGCCCGATCGTGGTGCGCCACCTGGGCGGCGCGATGGGGCGCGTGCCGGCGGAGGAGACCGCGTTCGGCGACCGCTCGGCGCCGTTCCACCTGTCGGTGGACGCGACCTGGGACGATCCGGACGAGGACGCCCTGAACGTGCTCTGGACCCAGGAGTTCATCGCGGCCGCGCAGCGGTTCTCGTCGGGGAAGCTGTACCTCAACTTCGCGGGGATGCTCGAGGAGGGGGACGCCGCCCTGCGGACGACCTTCGGCCGCAACTACGCGCGCGTGGTCGACGTGAAGACGGCCTACGACCCGGTGAACGTGTTCCGGTTCAACCCCAACATCGCGCCGCGGGGGACGGCGCCGGGTATCGCGGCCTGACGCCGCTCAGCGGATGGTGATGCGCGCGGCGACCCCGCGCGCATCGCCATCCGTGCCCGCGAGGGCCACCAGGCGGTACTCGCCCGGCTGCACGTCGGGGAGGACGACGGTCCCGCCCGAGCGCACGAGCGGGCCGGCCGGGACGCCCGGCGGCCCGACCGTGCGCAGCACCAGCGGCCCTGAGGGCGGCGCGGGGGCGTGGCCCGGCAGGCGAAGGGCCACCCGGATGGTGCCGCCCGCGGGCGCGCTGAGCGGGGCGATCAGCGACGGACCACGGAGGAACCGCGCCGTGGTGGCGCGCAGGCAGGCCAGGGTGGCGCCGACGGTGGGGCGTGCGCACGTGACGCCATCGCGGATCATCGGGGCCACATCGCCCCCGCCCAGCCGCATCGCCACGGCGAACCGCGGGGCCACGCCGGCGATGCGCCGGAGGGTCACCGTGGTGTCCGGGACCGGCGGCGGCGCGCCGGGGCCGACGACGTCGTCGCAGCCGGGGACGATGCCGGCGCCGGCGCGCCCGGCCAGGTCGGCGGGCCGCAGCTCGCCGGCGGCGCCGAGGAACGGCGCGCCGCGGTGGGACACGACGAGCGCGCAGGAGGCGTCGGCCTGGCCGCTCCCGGGCAGGGCGGCGGGGACCGCCGCGCCGGCGGCGCCGGCGGCGGCAAGGGCCGCCAGGGCGAGGGCGGCGCGCCTCAGGCGCGCTCCTCCAGCAGGTCCCGCCGGTCCTCGGGCACCAGGTCGGCGTAGTCGGGGTGGCGGCGGATCCACGCCGCGATGAACGGGCACTTCGGCACGGCGCGCATCCCGCGGGCGCGGACGTCGTCCAGCGCCGTGCGCGCAAGGGCGCCGCCCACGCCCCGCCCCTCCAGCGTCACGGTGGTGTGCGTGAAGATCCGTTGGTCGCGGCGGTCCCGGTACTCCGCCACCCCGGCCGGCTCGCCGTCGACCCGCGCCTCGTACCGGTGCCGATCGGGCGCATCGACGACCTCGGGGGAACCATTCTCCATCCGGGCAGAATACGGTGGCGGGGTGGCGGCGGACAGGTTCGACGGATGGATCGCGGGCGTTGGCACCGCGTCGGGGATGCGCGCGGTGCTGGGGCACTGGCCGCGGTCGCCCCTGGGGCCGTTCGCCGACGTGATGGTGGAGCGGCCCGATGGGCACCGCCTGCTGCTGGCGCCCACCGCGCGGGTGGCCGACTACGTCGCGGCCACCTACCGCTTCGACGAGGTGCGGGTCACGCCGGTGGCCCTCTCCGTGGGCCGGCCGTGGTGGCACGTCGCCGCCGGACCGCTCGACCTGCGGTTCGCGGTCGGCGGGCGCCCCGCGCTGGGGCTGCTGCTGCGCGCCGTGCCGCCTCGGCTGGCCACCCGCCGATGGTGGATCCGCGCCTCGGACGCGGTCGCCCGGCGGACCCTCCCGGGCGTCCGCACGGTGGGGACCGCCGGCAACGGGCGGCGCGAGCTCTACGCGGCCCTGGACATGCGCCGGATCTCGGCGGCGGGCCTCCGGTGGGAGGGCCGCGACCAGGGGGTGCTCGCGCCCGTGGCGCCGCCGGTCGGGTTCGGGTTCGGGTCGACGCCCGAGACGCCGTCGCTGATCCGTATCGTCACGCTCGTGGAGCGCCCGCCGGAGGCGTGAACCCGCGCCGACGGGTTCGTGGCGACGCGGGATTCACGTCCCCGCCCGGGCCTCACGCCCGGGGCGCATCGGCTCCGGGTGGTCGGGCAGCGCGAGCGTCGGCCGCGGCCCGATCCGGTGCCCCAGGAACGCGGGGCGCCCGGCGGCGCTGAACATCAACGGCAGCACGTCCGCGGCGCGCACCACCCCCAGGTGGCCCGCCCGCGCGGGCGACTCGCCCAGCTCCGCGACCCCGTCCGGCCGCACCGCCCCGCCCGCCATCACGAACGGCGTGGGGTCGCCGGTGTGGAGGACGCCGCCGGTGGAGGGGGTGGCGTGGTCGCCGGTGACCGCCACCACGGCCCGGTCCGCGAGCTCCAGCAGCGCGGGCAGGCCCGCGTCGATGGCCTCGAGGGCGTCGCGCTTGGCGTACGGGTCCTTGGTGTGCCCCGCCTCGTCGGTCGCCTTGGTGTGGACGTGCACGAAGCGGGCGCCGTCGCCGATCAGCGCCTCCGCCGCCGCGACGCGCCCGGTCATCTCGGCCGCCAGGTCCTCGCGCGACGCCAGGTCGAGGCGCCGCATCCCCAGGAGCCGGGCGAGGCCCCGGTACAGGCCGCTGCTGGTGACCGCGCCGCCGGCGACGCCCGCCACCTCGGCGAAGGACGGTAGGGGCTCCCGCGCCCCGGCCCACTTGGTGGTGAGCAGGTCGAGCGGCGGCGCCCCCCGGTCCGCCCGCGCCCGGTTGACCGGCGACGCGGCCAGGGCGTCGCGCGCGGCGAGCAGGAACGCGGTCAGGTCGGCCGCGAGCGCCTCGCCCGCGTGGGATGTCGCCACGGGGCGCAGCCACGGGTGGATCTCCTCGAAGAACGGATCGGAGTCGGAGACGTCCCCCCGGGCGTGGGCGGGGAACGTCAGGATCGCCTCCCCCGGCCGCCCCAGCGGGTGCAATCGAGACCCCGCGACCTCGATCGCGCCGAGGGAGGACAGCAGGGCCGCCGCGTCCTCGGCGTCGTCGCGCCCGGCGCGGCCCGTGACCCGGACGACGTCGCGGTCCAGGCGGGACGTCCGCAGCGCGGCGTGGAGCACGGCGACCCCCTCCGGCACGTCCAGGCCGGCGCCGAGGCCCTCCAGCACGGCCCGTCCCGGGAACGGCCGCCCCTCGTAGCCGAGCAGCGACCAGTGGGCCAGCTCCGACGACGGGGCCCGCCCGGGGCCGAGCGGCACGTGCCACCCGCTGGCGCCGCGGCGGGCGAGCTCGTCCAGCACCGGGGTGCGCGCGGCCTCGGCGGGGGTGCGGCCGCCGAGCTCGGGCACCGGGCGGTCGCCCAGCCCGTCCAGGATCACCAGGACCGCCGGCAGCCGGTCCCCCGCGCCGGCGCTCACAGCACGGCGCCCCGGGCGCGGCGGCCCGCCAGCATCGCGCGCAGGGGCGCCACCGTGGCGGGCGGCACCAGCCGCTCCCAGTCGCCGCCCGCACGGATCGCGGCGCGGATCTCCGTCGACGTCCGGCGCTCCCCGGGCCCGGGCTCGGCCTCGACCACCCGGTAGCCGGCGGCCGCCAGGCGGCGCGCCTTTCCCGCCTCCCAGGCGCCGCCGCGCCCCACGTACTGGACGGCGTCGAGCGGCGCGTAGCACTCCCACAGCTCGGGCCGGCCGAGGTCGAACGGCACCAGCAGCACGCGCGGGTCGTGCCCCAGGGCGCAGAGCAGCAGCTCGGCCCGCTCCCAGTACGTGAAGGGGTTGGCGTCCTCCCGGTGGCGGTGGCCGCTGTCCGGCTCGGGCCGGCGGCTCGACGGGTCGGGGTTGGTGATGCCGACGATCAGGCGGCCGCGCTCCTCGAGGCCCATCCGGAAGAGCCGCAGGTGGTCCTCGTGCACCGGCTGGAAACGGCCGGTCACGCAGGCGGGGCCGGTCACCGCAGCAGCGTGCGGGCGATCGCGTTGCGCTGGATCTCCACGGTGCCCGCCGGGATCCGCAGGTTCCGCGCGACGCGGAACAGCTTCTCCTCCGGGGTGCCGCGCCCCAGGCCGGAGGCGCCGTGGATCTGGACGGCGCGGTCGGCGACCCGGAAGAAGGCCTCGTCGTTGACCAGCGCGATCAGGCTCACCAGGCGGATCGCGTCGGGATGGAGCGGCACGGCGTGGGGTCCGAGGGCGTCGAGCTCGCCCTGGGCCTCGAGCGACAGGGCGCGCGCCGCGTACACGTCGGCGTCGATGTCGGCCAGCATGTGCTGGACCGCCTGCAGCTCGCCGATCGGCCGCCCGCCCGACCGCCGGGTGCGCGCGCGGTCGACGGCCCGGTCCCGCAGCCATGCGCCCCAGCCGGCGCACATGCCGCCGCGGCACATCCGGCGCCAGTTGATCCACGTGAGCGCCAGCTGCAGCCCCTGGCCGACCTCGCCGATCCGATGCGCGTCCGGCACGCGCACGCCGTCGAGCACCAGCTCGCCCGTCAGGCCGTCGTCCATCATCGTCGGCGCGTCGGGGCCGCGGCGGAACCCCTCGCTCCCGGCGTCCACCATGAACATGGTGAGGGAGCGGCTGCCCGCGCCCGGCTCGGTGACCGCCACCACCTGGGCGACGTCGCAGAAGTGCGCGTTGGTGATCCACGCCTTGCGGCCGGAGATGACCCAGTCGTCGCCGTCGCGCTCCGCGCGGGTGCTCATCGACAGCACGTCCGACCCGGCGGCCGGCTCGGTGTTGGCGAACGCGCATGTGGTCTCGCCGCGCATCAGCGGACGCAGGAAGCGCTCGCGGCCCTCCGCCCCCAGGTGGACGAGGTTCGGGCTCGGCCCCTCCGTCCAGGCCAGGGTGCAGAGCCCCAGGCCGAGGCCGGCGCGGCGGTAGACGAGCTCCTCCACCCGCATGCACTCCACCCGCGTGAGCCCCAGGCCGCCGACCTCGCGGGGCATGTGGGGCGCGTACAGCCCGGCCGCGGCGGCCCTGCGCTGCACGTCGCGGCGGGCCTCCCACACCTCGGGGTGCATCCGCCCACCGGCGTCGAGCGCCGGCTGCCACGGCGTCCCGGCGCCGCGGGCGGCCAGGGCCCGGTCGAGGTCGGCCACTTCGTCCAGGAAGGCCTCGTAGCGCGGCAGCAGCGTCTCGAGTCGGTCGCGCGCGGCCATGAGGGGCAGGCTACCTGCGATCCTGGTGGCGACGGACGGCGCGGAGGTGCGCGGTGGAGGGCGTGGGGGACGTGGTGGACGGGCGCTACCGCCTGGGACGGCGGCTCGGCGACGGCGTGTTCCAGGCCGAGGACCTGTCCCTGGCCCGCGCCGTCGTGGTGCGGGTGTCGGGCCCGGAGGGCGCGGCCGACCTGGCGCGCCTCACCACCGTCCTGCGCAGCCTCCAGTTCGCGACGTCGCACGTCGTGCCGGTGCTGGACGAGGGCATGACCGGCGGGGGCGGGCGGTACGTGGTGTCGGCCTTCGTGGAGGGGACGCCGGTCAGCCGCCTGGTCGCCCCGGGGGGCCGGCCGATCGCCGCCGACACGGCCGCCGCGATCGGCGACGACCTGCTCGAGGCGGCCGAGGCCGGCGGGCGCGCCGTGCCGGAGGGCGCCGGTGCGGTCCCCGCGGCGGCGATCCTCGACCGCGACCGCGAGGTTCGCGTCACCAGGTTCATCCTGGACGGCGCGAGCGACGCCGCCGCGTGCCGCGCCGTGGCGGAGCTGCTGCACCATCTGCTCACCGGGCGGGAGCCCGAGGCGGGCGAGTCGGTGCGCGCCCGCGGGTACCCGGTGCCCGACCCGCTCGCCGACGTCGTCGACGCCGCCCTCGCCGGCGAGCTGCGGACGCCGACGGAGATGCGCCGCCGCCTGGCGGCCGCCCGCCGCCGCATCGGCTAGGCCGTCGCCGCGACCCCGGTCGTGACGAAGCGGCGCCGGTAGGCGTCGGGCGTCACGCCCACCTGCCGCACGAAGGCGCGGCGCAGGGTCTCCGCCGAGCCGAGCCCCGACTCCCGGGCGATCCACCCCAGCGGCGCGTCCGAGGTCTCCAGCAGCGCCCGGGCGGCCTCGACCCGCACCCGCTCGACGTACCGGCCTGGGGTGGTCCCCAGCTCGCGGGCGAAGAGCCGCGTGAGGTGCCGCTCGCTGAAGCCGGCCCGTCGGCTGAGGGCCGGCAGACGGTGGTCGCCGGCGGGGTCGGTCGCGATCCCGTCGAGCAGCGCCCGCAGCGCCGGACGCTCGACCGGCGCGGCCTCCAGGCGCACGCTGAACTGCGCCTGCCCGCCGGGCCGCTGCATGAACACCACGAGGTGCCGGGCCACGCGCCGGGCGACCGCGGCCCCGTGGTCGGCCTCCACCAGCGCGAGGGCCAGGTCGACGCCGGCGCTCACGCCGGCCGACGTCCACACGTCGCCGTCGGCCACGAAGATCGCGTCCGCGTCGACGTCGACCTCCGGGTGGCGGGCGGCGAGCTCGTCGGCGAACTGCCAGTGGGTGGTGGCGCGGCGCCCGTCGAGCAGCCCGGTCGCGGCGAGCACGAACGCGCCGGCGCACACGCCGGCGACGCGGCGGCTGCGCGCCGCGGCGTCCCGCACGGCGTCGAGCAGCGCGGTGTCGCGGGCGGCCCGCGGCCACGTCCACCCGCCGGGCACGATGACCGTGTCGACGACGCCCACCTCCGCGGCGGGGGCGTCCACCCCGATCCGCAGCCCGGAGCTGGCCGTCACGTCGCGGCCGTCGGGCGAGGCGACCACCACCCGGTAGCGGCCGCCCATCGACAGGGCGTCGGCGACCGCGAACACCTCCGACGGGCCGGCCACGTCCAGGAAGCCCGCGCCGTCGAACGCGAGCAGCATGATGGTGCGCGGGGCCACGCCCGCAGTATGGCGTCAGAGGTCGTCCACCGGCGCACCGATCGGGAGCCACCGAACGGTCCGGCGCACCTCCTCGGGGGCGCGCGCCAGCTCGCGCTCCGCCGCGTCGCGGCCCTGGCGGAAGTGGGCCCAGCCCTCGTAGTGGATGGGGACCGCGACCCGGGGGCGCACCAGCCCGATCAGCTCCGCCGCCTCGGCGGCGGTCATCGTGAACCGCAGCGGCCCCGTGACCGGGAAGCGGACGCCGCCGAGGTGCACCAGCGCCACGTCCACGTCGATGCGGCCGGACACCCCGCGCACACCGTCGAAGAGGACGGTGTCGCCCGTGATCCAGAGGGCGCCGCCGTCGTCGCCGTCCCATGCGAGCGCGAAGCCCACCACGTCGCCCACGACCGGCCCGAGGCCGGGCGGCCCGTGGCGGCACGGCGTGGCGGTGATGGTGATTCCCGGACGACCATGCGCCTCGAGCCGGGTGGTGCCCCAGGGCTCCAGTCCCACGGCGCCGCCCCCCAGCCGGCGGGCTCCCGGCGTCGTGGTCACCACCGTGCCCGACTTCGGCAGCAGCGCCCGCCCGGCGGCGTCCAGGTTGTCGCCGTGGTGGTCGTGGGTGAGCAGGACGGCGTCGATCGGCGGCAGGTCGGCGGGGGCGATCGCGGGGCCGGCGGTCTTGCGCGACCCCGTCCCCCAGCCGAACCGGTACGCGCCGCCGGCGGGGTCGAACGTCGGGTCGGTGAGCAGCGTCCAACCGGCGCGCTCGATCAGGACCGTCGGGCCGCCGACGTGGGTGATCCGGAGCCCCTCCACGGCGTCAGCGGGCGTGCGCCTCGGCCCACTCCAGCGCGTGGTCCGCCACGACCTCCCACCCGGGCCACGCGGTCAGCAGGTGGGGTCCGGGGTACTCGACCACCTCCGTCACCGTCCCCTCGGCCCGGTAGTGCTTCGCGTTGGAGCGCTGGACCGAGGGCGGCATCAGATGGTCGTCGGTGCCGGAGATGAACAGCAGCGGCGCCCGGTCCGTCTTCCCGTAGTCGACGTGGGTCCCCTGATGGCCCGGCTTCACGGTGGCGAACGCGCTCTCCCAGAAGATCGATCCGGACGCCGGCACGTGGTAGCGCTCGTACAGCCGCCGCGACTCCTCCTCGCTGAAGCCGTTGGTGAACGCGTACCGCCATTGCCGCTCGTCCAGGCCCACGGCCCGGTGGCGGTTCGCCGGGTTCCTGAGCACCGGGAAGGTCGCCCTGATCTGCGACAGGGGGACCACCGCCACCCCCTCGGTGGGCGCGGAGTTGATGGCAACACCGCAGGCGCCGAGGCCGCGGTCCAGCAGGATCTGGGTGAACGTGCCGCCGGCGGAGTGGCCGATGAGGATCGGCGGGCGGTCGAGCCCCTCCACCACCTCCGTGAGGCGCGCGACGATCGCGTCGATGGTGAGGGCCTCGATCGGCGACGGGTCGGCGTTCAGGGCCTCCACCTCGACCTCGAACCCGGGGTACCCGGGCGCCAGCACCGTGCGGCCCTTGGCCTCGTAGTGCGCGATCCAGTCCTCCCAGCTCCTGGGCGTCACCCAGAAGCCGTGGATCAGCACGATGGCGCGCTCGGGCGTGGGGGCGTCGGTGCTCACGGGCGGTCCTCCGGTCCGGCGGGGCGGGCGCATGGAGCGTCCGTCCCCCGCCGGCGGGGCGCAAGGACGCGTCGCCCACGATTCCGGACATGCCCGGGCGGGTGCCCTACCCTGCCCCGGTGGCCGGCATCGAGGCAGCGCGCGATCCCCGGGGCGCCGCGTGGGAGCGGCGCCTGCGGCGGCCGGTCCTCGCCGCCGCGTGGCTCGCGATCCCGACGGTGCTGCTCTACTTCTCGTCGCTCGAGGGCTGGCTCGCCGTGCTGGCGGTCAGCCTCGCGTGGAGCATCTGGCTGGTCTTCCTGACCGAGGCGGTCATCATGCTGACCGTCGCCCGCGACCGGGGGGCGTGGGCGCGCGGCCACGTGTTCGGGCTGGTGATCCTGCTGGCCACCTTCCCGCTGCTCACAAGCATCCTGGAGGGGCTGCTGGCGGCGCGGGCGCTGTCGAGCGTGCAGGGCCTGCGCGTGCTCCAGGTGCTCTATCTGGCGAAGGCGGCGAAGCTGTTCAAGTCGGCGATGATCCTGCGCGCCAGCGGGGCGGCGCCGCGCCATCCGGCGGCCATCACCGCCGCGGCGCTGCTGGCGGCGACGGCGCTCGTCGGCATCGGCGACCGCATCGTCTCGGGCGACAAGCATCCGACGCCGTTCCACGGCACGTGGAGCCTCGTGGAGGACGCCGTGCCCTGATGCCGCCCGGCCGCGCCGACCGGGGTTCCCGCGGCCGCCGTCGCGGGCATCACTCGTCGGAAGCGGCGCCGGGAGGGGCGGATGGAGATCGTGTGGATCATCGTGATCGTCGTCGTGGTGGTCGCGGCGATCGGGGTCGCGGCGCAGCGGCGCCGGCGCGCGGGCGGCGTGGTGGCCACCCGCCGGAGGCGACGGCCGTGAGCGTGCTGATGCGCGCCCGCGAGATCACGGGGCGCCCGGTGGTGGCGCTCAGCTCGGCCGACGCGGTCGCGGAGGTGAAGGACGTGGTCATCTCGCACCCGTCCGCGGCCGTGGTGGGCTTCACCCTCAACAAGCGCGGGTTCCTGGGTTCGCCCCTGAAGGAGGTGCTGCCGTGGGAGCGTCTCGGGTCCCTCGGCCGCGACGCGGTGATGATCGACGATCCCGGCGTGCTCACGGCGCAGGACGCCGCCATCGACGAGGCCCGCGCGGAGGGCCGCGACCGCGACGTGATCGGCGCGACGGTCATGACCGACGCCGGGAAGGCGTTGGGGACGGTGGTGGACGTCATCCTGGAGGTCGCGGACGACGCGCGCATCGTCGGCTACGAGGTCCACGGCCCGGACGTGCAGCGCGACAAGCATGCGGCGACGCTGTTGATCCCGGTGGGGGAGGCCATCGCCGTGTCCGGTGAGACGCTGATGGTGCCGGCGGAGGTGGAGGGCTTCGTGCGCGACGACCTCTCCGGCTTCGGCAGCGCGGTCGCCGACTACCGCGCGCGGCTGGCCGAGGAGCACCGGTGATCCGCCTCAGCGAGGCCGATGGCCGGCCGGTGCTCAGCCGCGAGAGCGCCGAGCGCCTGGGCGAGCTGATGCACGTCGTCGTGGATGCACCGTCCCGCCGCATCACCGCCCTCCACGTGGCGGGGCGGCGGAGGAAGGCGATGATGGTGGGGTGGGCCGACATCGCCGGCTTCGGCCCGGACGGCATCGTGGTGGACGGCGACGGCTCCATGCGCCCGCCGGGCGACGACCGGGAGCGGTCGGTGGCGGGGGGCGACCTGGATCTGGACGGCCGCCTGGTGCTGGACGACCGCGGCGACTCCCAGGGGGCCCTGACCGACGTCCTCTTCGACGAGGAGTCGGGGCGCATCGACGCGTTCGTGTGCGGCGAGCGGGAGATCCCGGCCGAGCGGCTGCGCCAGATCGGGCCGTTCTGCGTGATCGTGCGTGCCGAGCCGGGCGCCGGGGAGTAGCCTCGGGGCATGGCGACGGGCCCGCCGTGCTCCCACCTCGACCAGGTGCTGCTGGACGTCCTCCCCGAGGAGGTCGCCGGGTGCGAGGAGTGCCTGCGGATCGGCGACGGTTGGGTGCATCTGCGCATCTGCCTCACGTGCGGCCGGGTGGGGTGCTGCGACAGCTCCCCGAACCGGCACGCGTCCCGCCACGCCGCCGACGACGGGCACCCCCTCATCCGGTCCCTGGAGCCCGGTGAGGACTGGACCTGGTGCTTCGTCGACGAGGTCGGGATGGTCCTGGACCGCCCGACGGGGACGACGCGCATCCCCAAGTCGCCGCTCCTGCCCTAACGCGGCCCGCCGGTGACCCGGGTCCTCTATGCGCTGCTGCCCCTGCTCGGGGGCGCCATGATCGCGGTGCAGGCGCCGGTGAACGCCCGCCTGCGCAGCGCGCTGGCGTCGCCCGTGGGCAGCGCGACGGTGTCGTTCGCGACCGGCCTGGTGATCCTGGTGGCGGCGGTGGTGATCGTGGGCGACGCGGGCAGGCTGGGGAGCGTCGGCGCCGGACCGTGGTGGGCGTATCTGGGCGGGGCGCTCGGCGCGTTCTTCGTGGTGACCACGCTGCTGGCGGCGCCGCGGGTGGGCGTGACCACCACGTTCGTCTCGGTGGTGCTCGGGCAGGTGGCCGCGGCGGCGATGATCGACCGCTTCGGGTGGCTGGGGCAGCGGCCCATCCACTTCGGGTGGGAACGGATCATCGCCCTGGGCCTGCTCGTGGTGGCCCTCGTGCTGCTGCTCCGCGGGGACTGACGGCGCCGTGACGATCGACCGGCGCGCCGCGGCGGTGGTGCTGCTGGCCGTGGCGGTGGGTCTGGCGTTCGCCGACTCGTCGATCGTCATGCTCGGCCTCCCCGAGATCTACGGGGAGCTGGACGCGTCCATCCTGGGCGCCTCCTTCGTGATCACCTCCTACAACCTGGTGGTCGCGGTGGTGGCGTTCGCGCTGATCCCGGTGATGCGGCGCACCCGGCCGCTGCCGGTGCTGGTCGCGGGCCTCGCGATCTTCGCGGCGGCGTCCCTCGGCTGCGGCCTGGCCCCGGACCTGTCGGTGCTGGTGGTGCTCCGAGGGGTGCAGGGGCTGGGCGGCGCGATGCTGCTGGCGGCGTCGCTCCCGGCGCTGGTGGCGCTCGCGGGCGCCGAGCAGCAGGGACGCGCGATCTGGGCACTCGCGGGGTCGGCGGGCGCGGTCCTGGGGCCGGCGGTGGGCGGGATCATCACCGAGCTGGCCGACTGGCGGGCCATCTTCATCGTGCAGGCGCCGCTGGCGGCGATCGCCCTGCCGGCGCTCGCCGACCGCCGGCTGCGTGGCCTGGGGGTGGAGCGCGACGACGGGGTCCGGCCGCCGCTGTGGTCGCAGCTGGGGCTGGTGTTCGCGTTCGGCGCGCTGGTGGGGGCGCTGTTCCTGGCGGTGCTGCTGATCGTCACGGTCTGGGGTTTCGGGCCGCTGGGGGGCGCGGTGGTGGTGAGCGCGCTGCCGGTGGCGGCGGTGCTGGTGGCGCCGTTGAGCCGCCGGGTGGGGCCGGGCCCCTCGTGCCTCGCGGGCGCCCCGGTCCTGGCGGCGGGCCTGGTGGGGCTGGCGCTGGTGCCGGACGTGAGCGGCTGGTGGGCGGGGGCGGCGCTGGCGGTGTGCGGCGCGGGCTTCGGCCTGCTGGTGCCGCCCCTCACACACGCGTCGGTCACGGGCGGATCGGGGCTGGCGGTGGCGGCGACCCGGTCGGTGGCGGCGCGCCACGTCGGCCTGGTGGCGGCCCTGGTGATCGTGGCGCCGCTGCTCGCCGTCGACCTGGAGGAGGGTGGCGACCGCGCGACGCTGGAGGCGACCCGCGTGATCCTCGACGCGCGCCTCGACCTCCAGGACAAGGTGCCGTTGGCGCTGGACCTGGCGGAGGAGTTCGATCGCACGCCGCGCGGGGCCGTCCCCGACCTGGCCAAGGTGTTCGCGGCGCGCGGCGCCGCCGGCGACCCGTCGCTGGCGGTGGTGCGCGACGACCTGCTGGGGGCGATCGAGGACAGCATCACCCGGGCCTTCCGGAACGCGTTCCTGGTGTCGGCGCTGTTCGCGATCCTCGCGCTCGTGCCGGTGATGTGGGGGTTGTCGGCGATGCGGCGGGAGGCGGGGGGACGGGCGCCGCCGCTCGGCGCGATCGCCGGCGTCGGGGCGGTCGCGGTCGCCGCCGTCGCCCTGGTCGTCGGGGCCCTCGCCGCGGGCGGGCAGGACCTGGGCGACTCGAAGATCGCGGATCCGTGCGTCACCCGCGTCCGGGAGGGCGGGGGTGGCTTCGACGCGACCCTGCAGGGGGTGGTCCTGGACGGCCTCGCGGGCGCCGCCTGCGACCTCGGCGTCACCCGGGAGGGTCTCGTCCTCAGCTTCGCCCCGGACAGCGTGGGGGCCGAGAAGATCCCGTGGAGCCCCGCGCAGATCGAGGAGTCGATCCGCGCCGGCACGATCCGCGCGATCGACGACGCCGAGGACCGGGGCTCCCTGAACTCCGTCGTCGCGGACGTGCTGCGCGGCATCGTCCGCCGCGCCCCCATCGAGGAGCTGATCCGCGGTGGGGGAGCGGTCTCCGACTTCGCCGGCCGCGTCCGCGACCTCGACGCCGGGGACGTCGTCGACGCCCTCCGGGGGCTGTTGCCCTAGGCGTTCACCCGTCGCCGCGCCAGTGGGCCACGGGCATCCAGTGGTGGCGCCCCTCCAGACGCACGAGCTCCCCGAAGGGCTCCGGGAAGTGGCACGCGCCCATGATCAGGCCCTCGGCGCCGATGCGCTCCGCGAGCCGGGCGCGCGTCTCCCTGGCGACCTCGGGCTCCATGTCGAACGCGCACCTCATGGCGGGATCGGTCACCTGGGCGGGGTGGAGCCAGAGGTCGCCGACAAGGATCGCCCGTTCGCCGCCCGAGTCGATGAGCAGGCTCGAGCTGCCCGGAGTGTGCCCCGGCGTGGGCAGCAGCCGCAGATGCTCCGATACGTCGTGCTCGCCGTCGACGAGGTCCACGTCGCCGGCCTCGACGAGCGGGCCGATGGTGTCCCCGACGTATGGCACCGGGAAGGCCTCCTGGACGTCGGGGCGGCGCCATGCGTCCCAGTCGCGGCTCGGCACCACGATGCGCGCGCGGGGGAACGCCCGGCCCGGGTCGCCGCCCTCACCGGACGTGACGAGCCCGCCCACGTGGTCGGGGTGGATGTGCGTGATCACGACGGTGTCGACCTCCTCGGGCGCCACGTCGACGGCGGCGAGCCTCCGGCCGAGCTGCCCCTCGACACCGAGGAACGACGGGAACGCCAGCGCCCGGGCGCCGCATCCGGTGTCCACCAGCACGCAGCGGTCCGCCCCGCGCAGCAGATAGCAGGTCACCACATACCGCCAGCCGCCGTCCGCGGAGAACGCCCCCGGGCAGCGCGCGCGGTGACCCTCCCACTCCGCTTCGGAGACCCCCGTGAACACCTGGTCGATGCCGAGCGGGAAGTCGAGGTCGACGTCGAGCAGGGCGGTGATGCTGATGTCGCCGACGGCGACGGTCGGCGAGGCGGGTGCGTTCGTGGTCTGCATGGCTCCTCCCTGACGCGGTGATCGCGCCACCGACGCTAGGCGCCGCATGTCCTCACCCGCATCCCAAGTTCTTCACATCTGTCGACCGCCGCGGGGCGCGCTCCTCGCCGCCGGGTCCCCTGCGAGCCCGTTCTCGATCGCGGCCCGCGTGGCGGCGGCGCGGTTGTTCACGCCCAGCTTCCCGAAGATGTTCGAGACGTGACGGATGGCCGTGCCCTCGCTGATCACGAGACGTTCGGCGATCTGCCTGTTGGTCAGGCCCTCGGCGATCAGGGCGAGCACCTCGTACTCCCGGGTCGTGAGTCGCAGGACCCCGGCCGGATCGTGCGCGCTCAGCCCCATCTCGCCCGCCAGGCGCACCACCTCCTCCCGCGCGATCGGCGCGGGGAGCGTCTCGAGCAGCGCGAGCGCGGCCGCCATGGACGGACCGGGATCCCGGCCCTGCGCGCGGGCGAGCCGCGCGAGGTCCACGTGGCAGAGGGCGAGGTCGAAGTCGCAGCCGATCGCCTCGAGCGCCGCGCGACCCTCGCCCAGCAGACGGCGGGCGGCGGTCAGGTCGCCCGCGTCCGAGGCGATGCGCCCGCGCGTGCGCAACGACAGCGCGACGACCCAGCGGCAGCCGATGTCCGCGCCGAGCTCACCGGAGTGCGACGCCGCCGCCGCGGCGCCCGCGAGATCGCCCGCCCGGCGCCGCGCGTCGCCCAGCCAGCCGAGGAACCGGGACAGGATCCCCGGGTGCCCGGTGCGCTCGGCGATCCGGATCGCGCGCTCCAGGTCGGCCAGGGCGCCGTCGATGTCGCCGTGCTCCCGTCGCGCGAATCCCAGGGCGCCGAGCGCCCAGGCCGTGTTGGGCTCGTCCGGCGAGAGGTCGAACCCGCGCTCGCACTCCGCGATCCCGAGCGCCGTCTCCCCGCGCGCCGCCTCGTACAGGCCGCGCGCCCATGCCGCCCAGCTGCGCAGGCGCGGATCCGCGACCGCGTCGCCGATCGCCCCGCCGCGGGCGGCGGCCCGGAGCGCGTCGTCGAACCGGCCCATCTGGTAGAGCGAGTGGGCGACGAAAAAGTGGCAATGCCCCAGCCACCATGTCTCGCCGGTGCGCTCCAGCAGGGGGATGGCCCGGGACCCCTCCCGGACACCCTCCTCGAACCGGCCCGTCCACCAGCCCTGACGGGTCCGGATGTAGAGGGCCCGCCCGAGGGCGGCATCGTCTCCGAGCGCCTCGGCGAGGGCGATCGCCCGTCGCGAGCCGTGCTCCGCGTCGTCGGGCCGGCCGAGGTGGCTCGCGGTGTGCGCGGCCCAGAAGTGGAACGACGAGGCGAGCGCCGGGTCGGGGACCTCGCCCACGGTCGGCGCCAGCGCCGCGAGCAGCTCCCGGCTCTCGCTCATGCGGCCCAGGAAGTAGAGGGACGCGACCAGCCGGAGGCTCAGCTCCATCGACCTGCGCTCACGCTCGACGGCGGGGAGCCGCTCGGTGTGGCGGAGCGCGTCGCGCAGCATCGCGCTGGCCTCGGCGTGCGCGTACCGCGCGAAGCTCCGCTCGGCCGCCCGGTGGAGGTACGCGACGGCGCGCGCCGCGTCGTCCGTGCGCGACCAGTGGTGGGCGAGGAGGCCGCCGACCTCGTCGGTGCGGCCCGCGAACAGGTCCTCGAGACAGCGCCCGACCGCGCGGTGCGTCGCCCGCCGCACCTCGGGGCTCAGGCTGTGGTACGCGACGTCCTGGGTGAGCGCGTGCTTGAACTCGAACCCGCCCTCGCCCTCCACGACGGCCTCGACGAGGAACTCCTCCCGGACCAGCTCCTGCATCCCGGCGTCGGAGGTGGGTGCCGACGGGAGCACCGCGGCGAGCAGCCGGGAGGTGAAGCGCCGGCCGAGGATGGCGGCCGTCTGGAGCGCCGAGCGGGCGTCGTCCCCGAGCCGGTCGATGCGCGCCATCAGGACGTCCTCGACCTGCCCCGGGACGATCCCCTCGCCCACGCCGCGGGGGCTCGCCAGCGAGAGCTCCTCCAGGAAGAACGGGTTGCCCTCGCCGCGGGCGAGGATGGCCCGGCCGAAGGCCTCGGGGACGTCCTCCGCCCCGAGCACGGACCGCACGACCTCGAGCGAGTCGGCCGGCCCGAGCGGCGGCAGGGCGATCTGGGCCGCGTGCGACAACTCCAGCCATCCCGGCCGGCAGCCCGGGCGGTAGGTGGTCAGCAGGATCACCCGCGACGCGGCCAGGCCCGAGGCGAGCGACGCGAGGAACCGTCCGGACGTGTCGTCGGCCCAGTGCAGGTCCTCCACCGCGACGACCAGCGCCTCATCGCGGGAGGCGGCCAGGACGAGGTGGCGGAGCGCCTCGAAGGTGCGGGCGCGCACCGCCTCGGGGCTCAGGGGCCTGATCAGCTCGGCCTCACCGGCCGCGTCGAGGGCGCCGAGCAGATGCAGCACGTAGGGCGCGCCCGCCGGCGGCGCCTGGAAGCGGCGGAACGCCTCGGCCACGGCCGACTCGACCCCGCCCCCGTGGGGTATGCCGCAGAGCTGGGCGACCAGGTCCAGGACCGGCAGGTAGGGGTGACTCGCCCCGTACGGCGAGCACCGGCCCTCGATCCAGCGCATGCCCGTCGCCGCCCGGCGCGCCTCGTCCATGAGCCGGGTCTTCCCCATGCCGGGCTCGCCGACGATCCCGACCACCTGACCCACCCCGGACGCGGCGAGCGCGAGCGCCTCGTCGATGAGTCTCATCTGACGCTCGCGGCCCACGAAGCGGCTCGCGGGCCGGCTCCGCCGGGTCCAGGCGGGAGGGGCGGATCCGGGACCGAGGATGCGGAGCGGGCCGCGGCCCGCGTCGCCGGTGGGCTCCACCGCGATCCCATCGGGTATGCGCAGCCCGAGGGACGCCGCGGCGAGGATCTCCCCCGGGGCGGCGGACCCGGCCAGGGCGACCGCGTCGGCGATCGGGTCGTCGCCGCCGGAGAGCTCGGACCACCGGTCCGGCTCGGCCGCGAGGCGGCCCGAGACCACGCCGATCGCGGGAGACCTCGCGCCCTCCTCCGCCTCGTCGCGGATGCGGAGCGCGGCCAGGAGCGCGCGGCGGAGGTGGTCCTCGAGCGAGCGGGGCGCTCCGAACACGCAGGCGGCGGCGTCCGCTCCGGGCGCGGGGGCGACCACGCCCCCGAGTTGCCGGGCCACCTCGCCGAGCCAGCCGACGGCGGCGGGGTCGGCCCGGGCCACCGCGACGACGCTGGCGTGCCTGAGCCCCGGGACGGGCGTGCGGGTCGGAGCCGCCGGCAGCGCCGTCCCGCAGTTCCCGCAGAAGCGGTTCCCCGGCGGGACGGCGGTCCCGCACGCGGGGCACGCGGAGCGCTCGGCGGACGCGTGCCGCGGGCCCGCCCCGTCGGGGGCGGCGGGCTCGGCGCGGTGCGCGTCGGCGTCCATGGTCGGGGGATTCTGACACGGCGGATCGGCTCCGCCGATCGCGTCTCGCATCGCGCCGTGTGTACATACGACCGGCCGGTCGCGGCCGTGGGACGCCGCGAGATCGAAAGTCCTTGGGATGCGTCGCACGGGTCCTGATCGGAGGATGCGACCCGCAATCGCCGCCCAGATCCCAGGGAGCGTCCGATGTCCGTCCACTACGCACACGACCCGCGCACCGCCCCGCCGTGCTCCGCCGACGATGCCGTGGACCTGGCTCCGCGCCGCCTCCTCATCGGCGGCCGGTGGGAGGCGGCGGAGCGGCGCCGGCGACTCGTGGTCGAGGACCCCGCCACCGGCCTGCCCCTCTGCTCCGTGGCCGACGCCGCCCCGGGGGATTGCCTCCGCGCGCTGGCGGCCGCGGCCTGCGCGGGCCCGGTGTGGGCCGGACGGACGCCCCGCGAGCGCGCCCGCGTGCTGCGGCGGGCCGCCGACGCGCTCCGCGACGGGATCGAGACCTTCGCGATGCTCGGCACGCTCGAGATGGGGAAGCCCCTCGCCGAGTCGCGGGAGGAGGTCGGCTTCGCCGCGGACTACCTCGAGTGGTACGCCGAGGAGGCGGTCCGGCTGGGTGGACGACAGGCGCTCGACCCCGACGGGCGGGTCCGCCACATCGTCATCCACCAGCCGGTCGGACCGTGCCTGATCGTGACGCCCTGGAACTTCCCGCTGGCGGTCCCCGCCAGGGGCCTGGCGGCGGCCCTCGCCGCCGGCTGCACCGTCGTCCTGCGCCCGTCGTCCCTGGCGCCGCTGAGCGCCCTCGCGCTCGCCCGGGTCCTGGTGGAGGCCGGGCTCCCGGACGGCGCGCTCAACGTCGTCGTCTCGTCGGAGGACGGCGCCAGCGACGGAATGCTCGCCGACCCGCGGCTCCGCAAGCTCACGTTCACCGGCTCGGAGGCGGTCGGCCGGCACCTGCTGGCCGAAGCCGCCGGAGGCGTCGTGCGGACCTCGGTCGAGCTCGGGGGGTGCGCGCCGTTCATCGTCTTCGCCGACGCCGACCTCGACGCGGCGGTCGACGGTGCGGTCGCCGCGAAGATGCGGAACGGCGGGGCCGCCTGTACCGCCGCCAATCGCTTCTACGTCGAACGGCCCATCGCCGACGAGTTCGCGACGCGCCTCGCGACGCGGCTCGCCGGCTTCCGCCTCGGTCGCGGAACCCGCCGTGGCGCGACGCTCGGCCCCGTGATCGGCGAGCGCCACCGGCGGCGGCTCGCCGACCTCGTCGCCGACGCGGTCGCCCGCGGCGCCCGCGTCCTCCTCGACGGCGGGCCGCTCCCCGGCCCGGGGTGGTTCTTCCGTCCGGTCGTGCTCACCGACGTCTGCGACGACGCCCGGATCATGCGCGAGGAGGCGTTCGGTCCCGTCGCGCCGATCCGGGCCTTCGACGGCGAGGGCGAGGTCCTCGGGATGGCGAACGACCGCGACAGCGGGCTGGCCGCGTACCTCTACACCCGCGATCTCGACCGGGTCCTGCGCGTCGGCGGGAGCCTCGAGGCCGGCATGGTCGGGGTCAACTGCGGCCGCGTCAGCTCGGTGGCCGCCCCCTTCGGCGGGGTGAAGCACTCAGGGCATGGCTGCTCCGGTGGGCCCGAGGGCATCGCCGAGTACCTCGTGACCCGCTACCTCGCGATCCCGGAGGCGTGACCGATGAGCCGGTCGCACGACGATCGTTCCCCGCGCCGTGACCAGGGGACCTCCTGGGAGGACTTCACCACCGCGCGGACGGCCTTCCTCGAGACCCTTCGGAGAGACTCCGAGTTCCGCCGTGTCGCCGCCGCCTGGCACCTCGACTCCACGGAGGGGGACGCCGGCCAGCGGATCGCCGACCCTACGGAGCCGGGGGGAGGGTGACGCGCAGCAGCGCGCCGCCGTCCGGGGCGTTCTCGGCGGTGGCGTGGCCGCCGTGGGCCTCGGCGACCTGGCGGACGATCGCGAGGCCCAGGCCGGAGCCGGGGAGGGCCCTGGCGGCGTCGGCGCGGTAGAAGCGGTCGAAGACCAGGGGGATGTCCTCCTCCGCGAATCCGGGGCCGTGGTCGCGGACGGTCAGCTCGCCCGCGTCGAGCGTCACCTCCACCGTTCCGCCGGGCGGGCTCCACTTGATGGCGTTGTCGAGGAGGTTCGCCACCAGACGGGTGAGGCGCTCCGGGTTCCCGCGCACGAGCCACGGCGCGATCCGCTCCGCGAAGACCAGCTGGGGCGCCAGTCGCCGCGCCCGCTCCAGCCCCGCCCCCGCCACCTCGTCCAGCCGGACGTCCTCGAAGTCGGCCTGCGACTCCCCGCGGCGGCTCAGGTCCACCACGTCCGCGACCAGGTTCGTCAGCTCGTCGGTCTGCGTCACCAGGTCGCGCAGCAGGTCGGCGCGGTCCGCGTCCGGCAGCCCGTCGGCGCGCTGCAGCACCTCGATGTTGGTGCGCAGGCTCGCCAGCGGCGTCCGCAGCTCGTGCGAGGCGTCCGCCACCAGCTGGCGCTGCGCATCCACCGACCGCTCCAGCGCATCCAGCGTCGTGTTGAACGACCGCGTCAGCCGCCCCAGCTCGTCGTCGGTGCCGTCCTCCGGCAGGCGCGCGGCCACGTCCGCGTCGCCGGCGATCCGCTCGGTCCGCTCCGTGAACGCCCGCACGGGCCGCAGCGCCCGCCCGGAGATGAACCACCCAAGCGCCGCGCCGGTCACCACCCCGCCCGCCGTCACCAGCAGCAGCGCCAGCCGCAGCCGGTCGAGCAGCGAGTCGGTCTCGTCGAGGCCGCGCGCCAGCTGCGCCGCCACGCCGGGCGCCACCTGCGTCGTCAGCACCCGCAGGTGGACGTCGCCGACCTCCTGGTCGGAGAGGAACGCGCGTCGCGTCCCGGCGGCCACCTCGCGGGCGTGCTCGTCCACCTCCAGCGCGATCCCGCCCATCGGGGGCCGGGACGTCGTCCCGTCCGACGCGACCAGCTGGGCGTACACGGGCGCCTCGCCGCGCCGCCCCGGCCCGCCGAAGCGGCCGCCGAAGCCGCCCCCGAGCCGCCCGTCGATCTCGCGGGCCTGGGCCCGCAGCGACGAGTCGATGTCGCCGCGCAGCCGGTTCTCCACCGCGACGTACGCGGCCAGCGACGCGAGCGCCACGGCCAGGGCCACCGCGACCCCGGCGGCGAGCGCCAGGCGCTGGCGCAGCGTCAGGCGGAGGGTCAGTCCTCGCGGAGCACGTAGCCCACGCCGCGGACCGTCTGGATCAGGCGTGACTCCCCTCCGGCCTCGAGCTTGCGGCGAAGGTACCCGACGTAGACGCCGAGCGCGTTGGACCCGGGACCGAAGTCGTACCCCCAGATCCGTTCGTGGATGACACTCCGCGTGAGCACCACCCGCGGGTTGCGCATCAGCAGCTCCAGCAGCGCGAACTCCGTGCGCGTCAGGTCCACCCGCCGCCCCGCCCGGGTCACGGTGCGCGCCGCGGGCTCGAGCTCCAGATCGCCGAACCGCAGGGCCGCCCCCGGCTCCGACGGGGCGGTGCGGCGCAGCAGCGCCCGCAGGCGCGCCAGCAGCTCCTCGAGGGCGAACGGCTTGACCAGGTAGTCGTCGGCGCCGGCGTCCAGCCCCTCCACGCGGTCGGCGACGGTGTCGCGCGCGGTGAGCATCAGCACCGGAGTGCGGTCGCCGCTCGCGCGGAGCCGCCGGCACACCTCCAGGCCGTCGACGCCGGGCATCGCGACGTCCAGCACGACGGCGTCGGGCGCCTCGGCGGCGAGGGCGGCGACCGCCGCCCCGCCGCCGTCGGCGACATCCACCGTGTAGCCCGACAGCACCAGCGCGCGCCGGACGGCGTCGCGCACGGCGGGCTCGTCGTCCACGACCAGGATCCTCACGGGCGGGATGGTGACAGCCCGCCGCGCCGGCCGGGGCCGCCTACGGGTGGAACCCCCGGCCCCCCCGCGGCCCCGGGCCGTCGTGTGCGTCGTCGGCGATGTGCTTCGCCAGGTCGGCGACGCGCGCGGCGGGCACGCCCTCCGCCTTCAGCGCCGCCGTCAGCGTCGCGATCAGGTCGGCGCGCGACACGCCCTGGGCCTTCGCCACCTGCGCCAGCGTCTTGCCGGCCTCCAGGCGGTCGTGCAGCTGCTTCTCGGTGAGCTTCAGCTTCGCGGCGACCCGGTCCATCACCTCGCCGCCGCGCATACCGGGGCCGTGCCCGAACCCGGGGCCGCCGGGGCCGCCGCCGGGGCGGCCGAAGCCGGGCAGGCCCGGGGCGTCCTGGGCGCGCTTCAGCATCTCGTCGGCCTGCGCCTGCGTGATCCGGCCGGCCTTCACCGCCTCGTCCAGGCGCGCCTTGAGCAGGTCCTGGAAGGCCCCCTGCACCTGGTCCGCGGTGATCGACGTGCCGGCGCGGTCGTTGATCGCCGCCGCCAGGTCGGACGCCTCGTCCGACGATCCGCCCGTCGCGGCCACGGCGCCCGCGCTGATCCCCGCCACCGCAATGGCCCCCGCGGCCAGCGCCGCGATCTTCCGTCGTCCGAACGTCACCTCGGGACCCCCTGGTCGTTTTCCGGCAGCAACGACGGTAGGGGGAGGGCCTGTGCGCCCCCGAAGAGGAACCGAAGAACTCCCGAAGAACGCCCCGGCCGCCTCGGCCGCCACCCGCGGGAAGGACACCGGCGCCGGACGGCGAACGTGTGTTCTGTCCGGGCGGCGGGGTAGGATCGCCGCCCACGTTCGACGGAGGGTCCGATGGATCAGGCACGAGGTGATGGGACGGGGCGCCGCCTGCGGGCGGTCGCGGACACGCCGGTCACGGACGGGGGCGTCCTGGGACAGGCGATCGGCGCGGTGCTCGACGCCGCCCCCGGGGGGCTGGCGCCGCGCGCGCTGCCGGCGGCCGTCGCGGAGCGGCTGGGCGTCGCGGCGGAGGCGATCGACGACCGCGAGCTGACGGCTGCGCTGGGCACGGCGTTCGCCACCGGGCGGGTCGACGAGGTGGGCGGACGGCTGGTCGCGGTGACCCAGGAGCGGCGCGAAGCCGGCTAGGAGCCGCCGGAAACCACGGCCCGGCGGCCCGGCGACGCGCCGCGTCGTCGGCGGTGGAGGCGCGGCCGGTCTCGCCGACAGGCTCCCCGATCCCTACGATGCCCGGCGTGCCGAGCCGGGACGACCTCAGGAACGTGGCCATCGTGGCCCACGTCGACCACGGGAAGACGACCCTGGTCGACGCGATGCTCTGGCAGTCGGGGGCCTTCCGCGCCAACCAGGAGGTCGCCGAGCGGGTCATGGACTCGAACGACCTGGAGCGCGAGAAGGGCATCACGATCCTCGCCAAGAACACGGCGGTGCGCCACGGCGGGACGACGATCAACATCATCGACACCCCCGGCCACGCCGACTTCGGCGGCGAGGTGGAGCGCGGGCTCTACATGGTCGACGGGGTCCTGCTGCTGGTGGACGCCTCGGAGGGGCCGCTCCCGCAGACCCGCTTCGTGCTGCGCAAGGCGCTCGCCGCCCGCCTGCCGGTGGTGCTGGTCGTCAACAAGATCGACCGCCCCGACGCGCGGGTGGCCGAGGTGCTCGACGAGGTCTACGAGCTCTTCCTCGACCTCGACGCCGACGAGTCGCAGATCGACTTCCCCATCGTCTACTGCAACGCCCGCGCCGGTCAGGCGTCCCTCAGCGCCGAGACGCCGGGGACCGATCTGGAGCCGCTGTTCGACGTGCTCCGCGAGCACATCCCGGCGCCCACCTACACGGAGGGCGCGCCGCTCCAGGCGCTGGTGACCAACCTGGCCGCCTCGAGCTACGTCGGGCGGCTCGCGATCTGCCGGGTGCACGAGGGGGAGATCCGCGCGGGGCAGGCGGTCGCGTGGTGCCGGGCCGACGGGACGGTCGCGCCCGCCCGGATCACCGAGCTCTACGTGACCGAGGCGCTCGACCGCGTGCCCGCCGAGCGGGCGTCCGCGGGCGACATCGTGGCGGTGGCGGGACTGGCGGACGTCACGATCGGGGAGACGCTCGCGGACCCCGAGGACCCCCGGCCGTTGCCCGTCATCGCCGTGGACGAGCCCAGCCTCTCGCTCACCATCGGCATCAACACGTCGCCGCTGGCGGGCCGGGAGGGCAACCGCCTGACCGCCCGGCAGATCAGGGACCGGCTCGACCAGGAGCTGGTGGGAAACGTGTCGCTGCGCGTCGAGGACACCGAGCGGCCCGACGCCTGGGAGGTCCAGGGCCGCGGCGAGCTCCAGCTCGCCGTGCTGGTGGAGACGATGCGGCGCGAGGGCTTCGAGCTGACGGTCGGCAAGCCGCAGGTGCTCACCCGCGAGATCGACGGCGTCGTCCACGAGCCGCAGGAGCGGGCGTCGATCGACGTGCCCGAGGAGTTCCTGGGCGTCGTGACCCAGCTGCTGGCGCTCCGCAAGGGCCGCCTGGAGCAGATCGTGAACCACGGCACCGGCTGGGCGCGGATGGAGTACCTGCTGCCCGCGCGCGGGCTCGTCGGGTTCCGCACCGAGTTCCTGACCGAGACGCGCGGCACCGGCCTGCTGCACCACGTCTTCGACCGCTGGCAGCCATGGGCGGGGGAGATCCGCACCCGGCCGCGGGGGAGCCTCGTGGCCGACCGCTCCGGCGTGACGACGGCGTTCGCGCTGTTCGGGCTCCAGGAGCGCGGGGCCCTCTTCGTGGGGCCCGGCGAGGACGTCTACGAGGGGGCGATCATCGGGGAGAACGGCCGGGGCGACGACCTCGACGTGAACCCCACCAAGGAGAAGAAGCTCACCAACATGCGCTCCTCGACCTCCGAGGAGCTGGTGCGGCTGGTGCCGCCCCGGCGCGTGCTGCTCGACACCGCCCTCGAGTTCGTGCGCGACGACGAGTGCGTGGAGGTCACGCCGGGGGCGGTGCGGCTGCGCAAGGTCGAGCTGAGCGCCAACAACCGCGCCAAGATGGCGAAGCGGGCGGGCGCCGCGCCCCGCTGAGGCGCGACGCCCGCCGGGGCGTCGCCTACCGGACCGGCGGGTCGTGCTCCGGCGGGCTCGGCGAGGCCGGCGCCGGATTCGTGCCCGTCCGACGCTCCTCGAGCTCCCGCTCGACGCGGCCGTCCTCGCGCTCCAGCAGGAACAGCGACGCCAGCAGGGCCACCACCAGCGCGAGCGCGAGGCCCAGGCCGATCATGTAGCCGATCGCGTCGCCGACGCCGCTGGTCTCGAAGGGCCCCGGCGCGATGCTGAGCACCAGTCCGACCACCGCTCCGGCGACGAAGCCGATGCCGGCGTAGATCGCGACCGTCCTCCAGAGCACGCGGTTGAGGCCGCGCCGCGTGCTGGGGTCCGGCGACCCGCCGCGCCTCGCGACGACCGCCTCCTCCTCGCCGACCACGCGGGCGACGGTCTCCTCACGGGTCTCGACGTCCCGGCGGGCCGGTTCGTCGTGCTGGACGCTGTGCGCACCTGTCGGCTCCACCATGTGGCCCTCCTCGACGCGGGTTCTGCCAGAGGGCTACCCGTGGCGCGGCGGTGCGAATCGGGTGTTTGGGCCACCCGGCCGCGGGGTATCGCGGCGATGCCCGTGCGGCTCGCGGTCGTCCCGGGCGATCCGGGGACGCCGCCGTCGGCTCCCGCCCCCTGGGGTCCGGCGGCGGACCCCTCGGCCGTCAGCCGGCCGGGCCGGGGCAGCTGGGGGCGGCCTCGCGGGCGCCCGGCAGCCGGCCGAGCAGGTCGACCAGCGCGGTGACCTCCTCTGGCGTGTACAGCTCGCCGAACAGGGCCTCCAGCGCCGTCAGATGGGTCGCGGCGGCATCGGCCAGCGCACGGCGGCCGTCGCCGGTGATGGCCGCGTAGGTCACGCGCGCGTCGGACGCGCAGTGCTCCTTGCACACCAGCCCGGCCGACTCGAGGCCGTCGAGCAGGCGGGTGATCCCGGAGGGCGTGAGGCCCACCGCGGGGGCCAGGTCGACGCGCCGCATGCGGCCGCCCTCCTCCTCCGCGAGGCGCCGGAGCACCTCGAAGTCCGTGACGGTCATCCCGGCCGTGGACTGCAGATGGGCGTTGAACGAGCGCGTCATCGCCGAGTGCGCGCCCATGAGGCGGACCCAGGCCGCCACCGCGCGTTCAGCTTGAGGACTCAATACTTGACTAGTCAAAATCCACCCGCTACCTTTGCTTGCGTAGTCAATCGTATCGGATCGGAAGGGGATTCGACATGAGCACGACGCAGCAGATCACGGCGGTACCCGTCGGTACATGGGTGAGCGACCCGACGCACTCCTCGTTCGACTTCTCGGTGAAGCACATGGTCGTCGCGACGTTCCGCGGCGCGCTGCCGGAGTTCGAGGCGACACTGACGTCGCGCGAGGACGGCACGACCCACCTCCTCGGTATCGGCCGGCTGGCGAGCGTCACGACCCAGGACGAGAACCTCACCGGTCACCTGGCGTCGCCCGACTTCTTCGACGTCGAGCGGTACCCCGAGGTGCGGTACGAGTCGGACGAGGTCGCCCGCGACGGCGACCGGCTGACCGTGCGCGGCACGCTGACGCTGAAGGGCGTCACGAAGGAGCTTGAGCTCCACGGGACGATCGTCGGCCCCGTCGTCGGCCTCGGCGACGCCGAGGTGGTGGGCGTGGAGCTGGAGGGCGTGATCGACCGCACCGAGTTCGGCCTCAATTGGAACGCCCCGCTGCCGGGCGGCGGCTTCGCCGTCGGCAACGACGTCCGCCTGCGGACGCAGCTCGAGCTGCGCCAGTCGTAGCGATGGTCATCCTCGGGATCTCCGGGAGCCTGCGCGCCGACTCCCACAACGGCCGGCTGCTCGACGCCGCGGGGCGCGAGATGCCGGCGGGCGTCCGGTTCGAGGTCTGGGACGGCCTGCGCGACGTGCCGCCCTACGACGAGGACCTCGACACGCCGGAGCCGCCCGCGGAGGTCGCGCGCCTGCGCGAGGCCTTCGCGGCGGCCGACGCCATCCTCATCGCGACGCCGGAGTACAACAGCTCGATCCCGGGCTGCCTGAAGAACGCGATCGACTGGGCGAGCCGGCCGCGGGCGGAGAGTCCGCTCCGGTTCAAGCCGGTCGCGGTGATGGGCGCCACCACCGGTTCGTTCGGTGCGGTGTGGGCGCAGGCGGAGCTGCGGAAGGTGCTCGGCTCGGCAGGCGCCCGGGTGGTGGACGGCGAGGTCGCCCTCGCCCACGCCCACGACGCGTTCGCGGAGGACGGCTCGCTGAAGGACGAGGGCCTCCGCCAGCAGCTCCACGAGCTGGTCCAGCTCCTCGCCCGGGAGGCGTCGCCGGAGCGGATCGCGGCATGACGTGGCTGCTCGCGCCGCTGCTGGTCGGCGGCGCGAGCACGCTGGGCGCCCCGGGGGGACGCGCTCTCGGCGTCGCGGCCCCCGGGGGCGGACCCCCATGGAACCACCCGACCGTGAGGTGGACGTGAGATCCCCCTGAGGGGATCCTCAACGCGCCGCCCGGTCAGCCCGTCACGAACCCCGTATCGCCGCCGCGCGTGCGGGCAGCTCGGGGGCGTCGAGCTCGGCGCAGACGTCTTCGAACCCGTCGCCCGGCCCCGTCCACTCGAGTGACGCCGGCCCGTCCTCCAGCACGCCGGCGGCGTCCTGCCGCAGCGTCGCGAGCACCTTGAACAGGGCCGCCGCCTCGCGGCCCTCCTCCAGCACCGCCGACAGCCGGGCGGCGCCGCGGACGGTGACATCCCATTCGCCCGGGTCGGCCGGGATCGCCTCGATCGCGCCCCAGCGCGCCAGCACCGCCGCGGCGCTCTTCGCGCCCCAGCCGGGCAACCCGGGGAAGCCGTCGGCGGAGTCGCCGACCAGGGCGAGGTAGTCGGGGATCGAGCCAGGGGGGACGCCGAAGCGCTCGCGCACCCCGTCCTCGTCGCGGATGGCCGCGGCCCGGCGGTCCAGCTGCACCACGCGCGTGCCCGCCACGCACTGGGCCAGGTCCTTGTCAGGGGTGCAGATCACGACGCGCTCCACCGCCGGGTCGGCGGCCGCGCGGGCGGCGGCGGTGGCCAGGGCGTCGTCGGCCTCCAGCTCGACCATGCCCCACACGGTGACGCCCATCGCCTCCAGCGCGCGCTCGACCACGGGGAACTGGTCCTTCAGCGCCGGCTCGATCCCGTCGCCGGTCTTGTACCCGGGCCAGAGGTCGTTGCGGAACGACTCGATGACGGTGTCGCACGCCACGCCGACGTGCGTCGCGCCCCCCTCCAGCAGGTCGCAGACCGATCGGAGGACGCCGCGCGTGGCGGCCGCCCTCGACGTCGCGGCGACCTCCGACGGCAGGCCCATATGGTGGCGGAACAGTTCGTAAGTGCCATCGATGAGATGTACCTGCACCGCGGCATCATTACGGATCGTCGACGGACCGGGAACGTCGCGGTGCGGTGGGCGCTACGGTGGGCGACGAGGAGGTCGAGGGGGATCGGATGAGCGACGCGAACCACGGGGACGGACGACCGGTGGCGATGCGCCGGGACGGCGCCGTCGCCACCGTGGTGCTGGACCGGCCCGCCCGCCGCAACGCGCTCTCGCTGGAGATGCTCGGCGCGCTCCACGACGCGCTGGCCGGCGCGGCGGCCGACCCGGAGGTGCGCGCGGTGGTGCTCGGCGCCGAGGGGCCGGTGTTCAGCTCGGGGCACGACCTGCGCGAGATCACCCAGGGCGACGAGGCCCTGCACCGGCAGGTGTTCGATGCGTGCTCCGAGGTGATGCTGCTGATCCACCGGATGCCGCATCCGGTGGTCGCCCGCGTGCAGGGGCTGGCCACCGCGGCGGGCTGTCAGCTGGTGGCCGCCTGCGACCTGGCGGTGGCGTCGGAGGCCGCCCGCTTCGCCACCCCGGGCGTGCGCATCGGCCTGTTCTGCACCACGCCGATGGTGGAGGTCGCCCGGGCCGTGGGACGCACCCGGGCGATGGAGATGCTCCTGACCGGGGACCCCATCGACGCCGCCACCGCCCTGTCCTGGGGGCTGGTGAACCGGGTCGTCGAGCACGACCGCCTGGACGAGGCGGCCGCCGCCCTGGCGCGGCGGGTGGCATCGGCGAGCGGCCAGACGCTGGCGCTCGGCAAGCCGGCCGTGGCGGAGAACCTGGACCTGCCGCTCGAGCAGGCCTACCGCCACGCCTCCGAGGTGATGGTGCGCAACGCGGGCACCGCCGACGCCCGCGAGGGCATGTCGGCGTTCCTGGACAAGCGCGAGCCCGAGTGGTCGCACGGACGGCCGCCCGCGTGACCGCCCTGAGCTCCGCCTCCGCCCTGCGCGCCGTGATGGACGGCGTCCCCGCGGCGGTGGCAGTGGTCGATGGCGGCATGCTGGTGCGGGAGGCGAACGCCCGGTGGCGGGCCATCGGCCCGGCCGTCGGCCGCGACTGGCGGGAGGTGGTGCACCCCGCCGACCGCGACCTGGTGCCGAGCGGCCCGGGGGCGTCGGCCGAGGTGCGGGTGCGGATGCCCGGCGGCGGGGTGCGCTGGTTCTCGCTGGCGGTCCGCGCCGCCGACGACGGCGGGGCGGTGGTGCTCACCGACATCGACGCCGGCCGGGCGGCCGAGGGGGAGCGTGCCGCGCTGCGGCGGATCGCGGACGGCATCTCCCGCGAGGACGACTCCGGGGCCCTGTTCGACCAGGTGGCCGAGGAGGCCGGCGTCCTGCTGTCGGCCGACGGCGCCGGCGTCGTGCGGTTCGACGACGAGGCGCGAACGGCCGTGATGCTGGGCCGGTGGGCGGTCGACCCGGCGCTCGCCGACGTGAGCCCCCAGGCGCTGCCGCTGGAGGGCCCCGGCGCCACCGCCCGCGTCTACGCCACCGGGCTGCCCGCCCGCGCCGTCTATCCCTCCGAGGCCCCGTTCCCGTGGCGCGCCGCCGTGGTCGTGCCCATCCGGGTGGGCGGTCTGCTCTGGGGCGCGCTCGGCGCGGTGAGCCTGGACGGGACGCGTCTGACCGAGGACGCCGAGCAGCGCCTGTCCCGCTTCGCCGAGCTGGTGGGGCTCGCCGTGGCGAACGCCGACGCGCGTGAGCGACTGATGCGGCAGGCGCGCACCGATCCGCTCACGGGCCTGCCGCACCACGGCACCTTCCACCGGCAGCTCGACGAGGAGATCGCGCGCGCGGCGCGCTTCGGAAGCGTCCTGAGCCTGGCGGTGATCGACATCGACCATTTCAAGACCGTCAACGACGCCCACGGCCACGAGGTGGGCGACGCTACCCTGCGCGCCGTCGCCGCCCGGCTGTCGTCCCACGCGCGGGTGATCGACCTGGCGGCGCGGGTCGGCGGCGAGGAGTTCGGCTGGCTCATGCCCGGCACGCCCCTCCCCGGCGCCCGGGTGGCGGCGGAGCGGTTCCGGTCGGCGGTCGCCGGCGAGGGCTTCGGGCCGGTGGCGTCGCTCACCGTCTCCGTGGGCGTCGCGCAGCTCACCGACCTCGACCCGGACGGGTCGGCCCTGTTCCGCCGCGCCGACGCCGCGCTCTTCGCGGCGAAAGCGGCGGGCAGGGACCGCACGATGGCGGCCGAACCGGCGTAGCCTCCAGGGCGATGGCCTCCTCCTCCAGGAGCGATCCGGCGGTCGGCTTCGAGGCGCTCCGCGACGACCTCGCCGAGCTCGCGACCGTGGTGCTCGCCCAGGTGGAGCGCGCCGTCGCGGGCTGGGAGGAGTCGGACCCCTCCGTCGCCGAGCTCGTCGCCGAGACCGACCGCGAGGTCGACCTGCGCAGCGCCGCCCTCGAGGAGCGGATCCTGGAGCTGCACCGCAACTGGAGCGCCTTCGCGGCCGACCTGCGGCTGCTCCACGTCGGCCTGATCGCGGCCGTCGCCCTGGAGCGCGTGGGGAACCTCGCCGTCCAGATCGCCCGGCTCGCCGGGTCGGTGCCGCCGCCGGAGGCCGAGATGTCCACCGTCCGCGGCCTGGTCGCGCGCATGGGCGAGCGGGCCGTGGATGCCCTGGCCGAGTCGGTGCAGGCGATCGCGCGCGGCGACCTGCGCGCGGGCGAGCGGGCGATGCGGGAGGCGCGTTCCGTGAGCCCGATGCTCGACGCCGTGCTGCGTGCCGTCACCGAGGCGGCGGGCAGCCCGGGGATGCGCGCGTGGTCGGCCGCCGCCGTGCTCGTGGCGCGCCACATCGAGCGGGTGGCCAACAACGCCGCCGAGCTGGGCGCCCGGGTGGCGTTCCTGGTGACGGGGGAGATCGCGCCACTCGAGGACGGGTGAGCGCGCGGCCGCTCCTCGCGGCGCACCGGATCGAGACGGCCGGGGAGGGCGCCGCCGCGCTCGCCGCCGGCGCCGATCTCCTGGAGATCGACGTCCATCTGCGGCGCCGCGCGCTCGAGGTGCGCCACCCGCGCCGCCACGGCCCGGTGCTGTGGGACCGGGAGGGCGTCCGGCGGGCCCGCGCCCCCTCCGCGGCGCTCGGCCCGCTGCTCGCCGCGCTCCCCGCCGGGGCGGAGCCCATGATCGACCTGAAGGGCGGCGCCGCCCGCCTGGCCGGGCAGGCGCTCACCGCTGTCCGGGCCGCCGGCCTGCCCCGCGCCACGTTCACGTCACGGCGCTGGCGGCTCCTCGACCGGCTGGCCGGGGCCGAGGGGGTCCGCCTGGCCTACTCGGCCGCGCGGCGGCGGGAGCTGGACCGCCTGCTCGGCCGGGCGCTGCCCGAGGGTGCGGCCGTCTGCGTGCGGTCCGACCTGCTGGACGCCGCGGCGGTGGCGGCCCTGCGCCGCCGCGCGACGCTCGTGATGACGTGGGACGTCGCCGACCGCGCCCACGCGGAGCGCCTGGTCGCCCTGGGGGTGGGCGGGCTGGTGCTGGACGACGCGGCGCTGCTCGCGGCGCTCGCGGGCCCGCGGGCGGGCTGACCGGCGGTCGCCCGGCCCCGGCGCGCCGGGGCGGAGCACTCAGGCCAGGGCGGTCGCCGGGGCGGTCCCGCCGGCGCGGCGCTCGAGCAGCATGGCGAGGAGCGCGCCGGCGATCGAAACGACCAGGGCGATCGCCTGGACGCCGAGGCTGAACGCCAGGACGGGGGCGGCCGTCAGGCCGTACGTCGTCACGAGCACCGGCACCACCGCGGCCTCGCGCACCCCGGCGCCGCCGGGGGAGATGGCGAGGTAGCCGCTGACGATCATCAGGCCGAACACCAGTGGCGCCGCCGCGGCCGGCAGGCCGAACGCGGCGAGCAGGGCGGCCAGGGAGAGGATGCGCAGCCCGATCGCGCAGAGCTGGAGGCCGCCGGCGACCACCATCGAACGGCGGCAGGCGAGCAGGCCGGCACCGCGGCCGAACGTGTCGAGCAGCCCCCGGGCCCGGCGCGGCACCAGCACCGCCAGGCGCGAGCCGCCGAACCGCCACAGAACGACCACCGAGATGATCAGGCCGGCGAGCATCAGGCCGGCCGCCCAGCGGATGGGGGTGAAGCCGGAGGGCAGCGGGGCGACCGTGGTGGCGGCCGCGACGACCGCGAAGGTCACCACGCCGTCGATGATCTTGAAGGCGCTCATGCTCCCGGCGATCCGCATGCCGCCGCCGTCGGCGGCGGGGTGGCGGCGGACGGCCGCGTAGCGGACCGCCTCGCCCAGGTGGGCCGGCAGCAGCTCGCAGGCGCCGCGGCCGACCAGGTGGGCGCGGATCACGTGACCACGGTCGATCGCGGCGAGCCCGCCGGCGTCGAGGCCGACCTTCCACACCAGCGCGGACATCACCTGGGTCGCCGCGTAGGCCGCGCAGGCGGCGGCGATCCACGGCCAGCTGACCCCGGTGAAGCTGTCGCGCAGGCGCGACGGGTCGGCGGCGTTCATGACGCCCCACGCGGTCAGGCCCAGCACGACGATCGCGACGGCCGCGATGAGCGGGCGCCGGATGCGGGGGTCGGCCAGCCGCGCGAGGCACGCGCGTGGCAGGACCGTCGTCGGGGGGGATGCGGTCAAATCGTCGGCCACGGGACTCGGGTGGTGTATCGGCAGGACGTCGTCCGACCCGAGGCCCGCAGGCATGGAAGGCGAGAAACGCCCCTCGGGCAAGTACGACCGTCACCCCTCCCGGCCCGATTGGGGGTTGCGCGTCCCGGGCTCCTCTTACTAAATAAGGGCATGATGGGGATGCGTATCGTCGCCGGGATCGAAAGAAGAGGAACGCGTGAGTCAGGAGCAGCGACAGCAGGACGGCGGGGAGCCGCCGAAGCGCAAGCGGGGCCGTCCGCGGGACCCCGGTGCGAACCGGCGGATCCTCGACGCCGCGCGCGCGGTCGCGGGTGAGCTCGGCGTCCACGGCGCCTCCATGTCGGCGATCGCGGACCGCTCCGGCGTCGGCAAGCCCACGATCTACCTGCGGTGGGCGAACCGCCGCGAGGTCATCGTCGCCGCCATCGCCGACCTGCGCGCCGACGTCCCCCAGGTGGAGGGGCAGAACGTCCAGGAGGAGCTGACGCACGCCCTCCAGGACGATCGCACGCTCCTGGTGTCCGGGCCCGAGTCGCGCTTCCTCCGGTCGGCGCTCTTCGAGAGCGCCGAGGACGTCGAGATCGCCCGCGAGCTCTCCGACAGCATCCTCGGTCCGCGCCGGCAACGCATCGTGGAGATCCTCGAGCGCGGCATCGACGACGGCGAGCTGCGGTCGGACATCGACGCCGGCGCGGTGGCCGACCTCCTGATCGCGCCGCTCGTGCGCGGCATGGTGCTGGGCGAGGAGGGCGTGAGCCCCGACGCCGTCCAGCAGCACACCGCGCTCGTCGCGGGCGGCATCGCCGCCTACGCGGAGGCGTCCGGGGCGGGATAGGCGGCGGGGCGGCCCGCCGCGGCGGGGGCGCGCCCCAGCAGGGCCCGGGCCAGGAGCACCAGCCCGGGGATCTGCGCCAGGTGGTAGAGCGAGACGGGATCGAGCCCCACGGTCTCCGTCCATTCGGCCGGCATCGCGCGGAAGGCCGCCGCCGCCCCGCTGGCCAGCAGGGCGACGCACACCTGGCGCGCCAGCGGCATGCCGCGCGCCGCGGCCCCGAACCAGAGCGCGAGGATGGCGAGCATGGTGATCCCCTCGCAGAGGAGGATCGCGCCGACCCCGGCGTTGCCGCTGAGGGCCACGATCGCGTAGGCGACCAGGCTCGCCGAGCGCAGCACCCAGAAGACGCGCCCGCGACCGGGTCCGAGCACCTCGATGACCGTCGCCGCGAGCAGGTACGAGATCGCGATGACGACCATCCCGCTGATGACCGCCCAGCTCGGGCCGGCCCACGTCTCGGAGCAGGTCACCCAGCCGTGGTGGACGAACCCGGCCACGGCGGCGCAGCCCGACCACCAGTAGGTGAGGCGCCAGTAGCGGTGGATGTCCGGCCGGCTACGGAGGGCCCAGCCCAGGCCGAGGGTGACGAGGCCGAGGACCAGGTCGGTGAGGGCTGGCGCGGGCTCGCAGAGCACCCCCCGACGGTAGCCACGGGCCGGCGGGTGGACACAACATATGTATTTGACCTATAGTGTCGGCATGCGAGGAGGACCACACCACGGGATGCGAGGGGGCCCCGGGCGGCGCGGGCCGGGCGGGCGCGGAGCGCGCGTGCGGCGCCAGGTCGCCCCCGGCTCATGGGAGGTCCACGCCCGGGTGGAGCGCTTCGTGGAGCCGGTCGTGCTGCTGCTGCTCTCGGAGCGGCCGATGCACGGCTATGAGCTGCTGGAGCGCGTCCCCGATCTGCTCGGCGACGAGCGGCGCCTGGACCTCGGCAACCTCTACCGCCTGCTGCGATCGCTGGAGGAGGAGGGGGTCGTCGCCTCGGAGTGGGACTCCGGGCTGCCCGGTCCCGCAAAGCGCGTCTACCGGCTCACCGACGCCGGCCGGGCGCTGCTGACGCAGTGGATCGCGGCGCTCCGCGAGGCCCGCGAGGTCCTCGACGCGTTCATCGGACGACACGAGGGTGGAGGGGAGGTGAACCCATGACCCATCGACATCACCACCAGCGCGGCCCCGGCCGCGGCCGCGGTTGCGGCCCGGCGCGCGGCCCCTTCGGGATGCGCTCCTTCAACCGGGAGGAGTGGCTGGCGCGGCTGGAGGAGTACCAGCGCGACCTGGAGCAGCGCACGGCCGACGTGGCCGACCTGATCAGGCGCCTGCGCCAGGACCCGACGCCGGAGACCGCCGAGGCGTGACCCCGGCGGAGCCGGCCTGACCTCGGAGCTAGTCCTCGGGCGGCGCGGCGAGCGTCGCCTCGAGGGCCTCCGCGGTCGTGCGGACGTGCGCCCACACGGCGGCCGCCTCCTTCACGCGCAGCTCATCCGGCTCGGGGGCCGACTCCCGGGCCGCCGTCATCTCCGGCTGGTCCGGCGCCGAGCCCCAGGCCGCGAGCGCCTCGCGCTCCACCTCGCGCCGGCGCGCCTCCGCGGCGCGCGACCACGCCGCCACGCGCCGGGCGAAGTCGGCGGGAGGCGGCCCGTCGCCCTCGTCCGGGGCGGTGACGGTGGCGTACCCCTCGGCGAACAACCGGGCGGTGGCGGCCAGCTCGGCGTCGCGGCGGTCCGCCTCCGGGTCGCCGGACGCCCCCCGGCGCTCCATGACGGCCTGCTCCTCGAGCACCAGCGCCTCCAGGCGCTCGCCGTTGGCGTTCATCCACGCCGTGAGGCGGTCGGCCAGGTCGGGCGGCGTCCCCGGCAGCTCGGCGGCGAGCGCCTGCGCGAGGTGCCGCATCCAGGCGCGGGCGCTGGCCGTCCGGGCGCGGGCGATCCGCGCGGACCGGTCGGGCAGGGTGCCGCCCTCGGCGAGGATGAACTCCTCGTGGATGGCACGGGAGCCCTCCTGCGCCATCATCTCGTCGAGCGACGACCGGTGGGCCGCCATCCAGTCGACGAGACGGTCGGCCAGGCCGGACGGGGGTGCGCTCACGCGTGGACCTCCTCGTGGTTCGCGGACGTGTGCGACGCCATGGCCGCTCGCGCGATGCCGCGGACCATCCCGCGGAACACGAAGCGGTGGAACGGCGAGACGGCATACCAGTAGAGGCGCCCCAGCAGCCCGGCCGGGTCGAACACGGCGGTCTGGCGGATGAGGGAGCCGTCGCCGTCGGGCTCGACCTCGAACTGGAGCCACGCCCGGCCGGGGACCCACATCTCGGCCGACAGGCGCAGCAGGCGGTCCTGCTCGATGGCCTCGACCCGCCACGAGTCGACGGTGTCGCCGGGGAGGAGTCGGTCGGGGTCGCGGCGGCCGCGGCGCATCCCGGCGCCGCCGAAGGGCAGGTCCACCAGGCCGCGGAACCGCCACAGCGCGTTGCCGTAGTACCAGCCGCTGCCGCCGCCGATGCGGCGGATGGGCCGGAAGGCCACGGAGGGCGGCGCCGGCACGCGCTCGACGCGGGAGTCGATCAGGCGGGAGCCGTGGGCGCCGCCTTCGCGCGGCGCGGGGCCGGAGGAGAGGGCGTCCGACCACCGCGTCGCGGCGAACTCGCGGTCCTCGTTCACGAGGGCCCGGGCGATGGCGTCGCGCACGCCGCGGGGCTGCACGCCCAGCAGCTCACGCGCCGGCGCGGGGTCGGCGACGACGGTCTCGTTGCGCAGGCCCTCCACCAGCTCGCGGCCGACCCGCGCGTACACGGGGGTCACCAGGCCGAGCCACAAGCTCGACAGCCGCGGCGTGAGCACGGGGACGGGGATCATGAGCCGCCGGAGCCCGCGCTGGCGGGCGTACTCGCGCATGAGCTCGCCGTACGACACCCGGTCGGGGCCGCCGATCTCGAGGATGCGGCCGCCGTCGATGGCGACCCGGCCGGCGGCGGCGAGGCACGCCACGACGTCCTCGATCGCGATCGGCTGGGTGCGGGTCGTCACCCACCGCGGCGTGATCATCACGGGCAGACGGTCGACGAGCGCCCGGATCATCTCGAACGAGGTGCTGCCCGAGCCGATGACGATCCCCGCCCGCAGCTCGACGGTGGGGACGCCGGAGGCGGCGAGCACCTGCCCGACCTCCTGGCGGCTCGCGAGGTGCGGCGACAGGTCGGGGCCCTCGCCGAGCCCGCCGAGGTAGACGATGCGCCGCACCCCGGCGGCGCGGGCGGCCGCCCCGAAGGCCTCGGCGCCCGCGCGGTCGGCCCGGCGGTAGTCGGCGGCGCCCGACATCGAGTGGATGAGGTAGTAGGCGACGTCGATCCCGGCCATCGCGGGGGCCAGCGAGGGCGGGTCGGCGACGTCGCCGTACACGACCTCGGTGCCCTCCGCGGTCCGCGGCCGCAGCTCGCCGGGCCGCCGCGCCATGCACCGCAGCGGCACCCCCAGCATCTCCAGGTGCGCCAGGAGCCGGCCGCCGACGTAGCCGGTGGCGCCGGTCAGCAGGACCGTGCCGGTCGCGGGTGCGGGATCCTCGGCGGGCGCCATCCGTCCCAGGGTAACCTCGCGCCCGTTCCGTCCGTCAGGGGATCGGGAGGTCGGGTCGTGCGGGTTGCGGTGGTGGGGGCGGGGCTCGCGGGCCTCGCCGCGGCGCGGGAGCTCCGGGCCGACGGCCACGAGGTGGTCGTGCTCGAGAAGAGCCGGGGCCTCGGCGGCCGGCTGGCGACCCGCCGGGCGGAGGGCACGGTGCTCGACCACGGCAGCCCGGTGCTGGCCGCCCCGGAGGGGTCGGCCCTGCGCCGCCTGGCCGATGCCCTGCACGCTGACGACCGCGTCGACCTGGACGACGGCCTGGCGTTCGCCGCCGGGGCCACGCGGCTGCCGAAGCTGATGGCCGGCGGGCTCGACGTGCGCGTGGACGTCCGGATCGCGGCGCTCCGGGACGCGGGCGGCGCCTTCGAGCTGGGGGACGAGCAGGGCAACACCCACGGCGCGGTCGCCGGGGTGGTGGTGACGGCGCCGGCGCCCCAGGCGGCCGACCTCCTGGACCGCAGCCCCGGGGGCGCGCCGCGGGCCGCGCTGGTGCGGTCGCTGTCGTACGCCCCGGCGGTGATGGTGCTGGCCGCCGTCGCGGGCGGGGGCGAGGGGCCGGCGGTGGAGCGGCCGGCCGAGGGGCCCGTCGCGGAGCTGCGCCGCGAGGCGGCGAAGGGCCGCGGGGGCGATCCGGCGCCGGTGGTGGCGCGGCTCACCCGAGAGGTGAGCGCGGACCTGCTCGACGCGTCCGACGCGGCGGTGCTGGAGGTGGCGCTGCCGGCGCTCGCCGCGCTGGTGGGCGCCGAGCCGGCGTGGAGCCAGGTGAAGCGGTGGCGCTTCGCGGTGCCGGAGGGCCGCCTCGATCCGGATGAGGTGAACCCGCCGGACGCCCGCATCGTCGTGGCGGGCGACTCGGTGACGGGGGCGTCCTTCGGCGGCGACGACCATCACCGGGTGTTCGCGAGCGGCGTCGATGCCGCCCGCCGCCTCACCCATGCCCTGGCGGTGGCGGCGCCGTGAGGCTGGTGGAGCGGGCGATCCGCGGCGCCGCGGCGGGCGCGGCGGCGGCGGTCGTGTGGTCGGCGGCGGAGTTCGCGGCCGCCCGGGCACTCGATCACGACTTCACGGACACCCGCCTGCTGGGCCGGTTCGCCACGGAGCGGCGGTGGCGCCCGGCGGGCGTCGCGATCCACGCGATGAACGGCGCCGCCTTCGGGGCCCTCTTCGCTGCCGCGGGTGCGCGCGGCCCGCTGGCGGGCCTGCGCTGGGCCTCCGCGGAGGCGGTGGCCACGTGGCCGGGGATGGCGCTCCTCGACCGCATCCACCCGGACCGCAGGTCGGGCCACTGGCCCCGCCCCCTGCTGACGGATCCGAAGGTGATGGCCCAGGAGGCCGCGATGCACGCGCTCTTCGGCCTGGTCCTCGGCCTCCTCGCCCCCGGCGGGCCGTTGGACGACCGCTAGCGGGAGCTCCGCGACGCCGGGTGCGCGCCTCGATCGGGACCCCGGGCTCTCGGTTGGGACGCGCCAGCCCCGGCTCCGCCCTTCAAGGGGTGGGACGAGGGGCCGATGCCGTCCTTCCAAGTGGGACTGGCGGCCAGTCCCGAGTGGGACGTGGGCCGCCCGCCCCGTCCGGGGCGTCACCTCACCAGCGCTCCGGGACCTCCCGGACGCCGTTGGGGACGGCGGCGTCGCGTCCCTTGCGCTTGCGCTTCGGCAGCTTGGGCGGGTCGTCCTCGCGCCGGTAGGGGAGGATCTCCAGGAGGTGCGCCATCAGGTTGAGGCGGGCGCGCTTCTGGCTGTCGGCGTCCACCATGTACCAGGGCGCCTCCAGGATGTTGGTGCGGGCCAGCATCACGTCCCGCGCCGCCGTGTACTCGTCGTACCGGTCCCGGGCCTTCAGGTCGATGGGGCTGAGCTTCCACCGCTTCGTCGGGTCCCCGGCGCGCTCCTTGAAGCGCTTCTCCTGTTGCTCCGGCCCGACCTCCAGCCAGTACTTCACGAGGATCAGGCCGGAACGCACCAGCATCCGCTCCAGATCAGGGACGGAGCGAAGGAACTCCTCGACCTGCTCGTCGTCCGCGAAGCCCATCACCCGCTCGACGCCGGCGCGGTTGTACCAGGACCGGTCGAACAGGACGATCTCGCCCGCGGACGGCAGCTCGGCGACGTAGCGCTGGAAGTACCACTGGCCGCGCTCGCGCTCCGTCGGCACCCCGAGGGCCGCGACGCGGTAGGCACGCGGGTTCAGGTCCTTCGTGATGCGGGCGATCGTGCCGCCCTTGCCGGCCGTGTCGCGCCCCTCCATCACGATCGCCACGCGCAGGCCCTGCGAGCGCACCGCCGCCTGGAGGTCCACCAGCTCCGACTGCATCCGCCGCAACTCGCGGTCGTAGACCTCGTCCGTCAGCTCCGCCATCTCCGCCTCCCGTCCGCCGGCCGGGCGTCACCATACGACGGCCCGCGCCAGGAGTCGCGGCGCGCGGCGAGAACCCAGACCCGTGCGGAATGAGGACTGGCCATCGACCCGGACCGTGCTCCGGGTGGTCGGCGTGCTGCTCGCCGTGGCCGCCGGCCTGTACCTGCTCTGGCTGTCGCGCGGCGTGCTCACGTGGGTGGCGATCGCCGCGTTCCTGGCCGTCGCGATCAACCCGCTGGTCGCGCTCCTCCAGAAGCGGCTGCGGCTGCGGCGGGCGGCGGCGATCCTGATGGTCTACGTCATCGGCACCGGCCTCATCGCCGGCGCGGCCCTCGTCTTCGTGCCGCCGCTGATCGAGGCGGGGCAGCAGCTGACCGAGGCCGTCCCCGAGTACGTCGACCAGCTGGAGGAGTCGAGCGTCGTCCAGGACCTGGACGAGGAATACGGGATCCTCAACAACATCGAGGAGCAGGCCACCGAGGCGCTGTCGGGCATCGCCGGCCCCGACACGGCGGTCGACCTGGCCACCCGCGTGCTCAACGGCCTGGTGGCGCTCATCAGCATCGCCGTCCTCTGCTTCCTGCTGAGCCTGTACGGGCCTCGGGCCCGGGCGTTCGCCCTCGAGCAGGCCACCGGCATGCGGCGCGTCCGGATGGAGCGGATCGCCGACCGCATCTACCGGGTGATCGCCGGCTACGTCGTCGGGATCTTCCTGGTGGCGATGACCGGCGGGTTCGCGGTGTGGCTGTTCCTCACGATCCTCGACGTCCCGTTCGCGCTGTTGCTCGCGTTCTGGGCGGGCCTGGCGTCACTGGTGCCGCTGGTGGGCGCCACCGTCGGCGGCATCCCGTACATCGCGGTCGCGTTCTTCCAGGGGTGGCCGATCGGGGTGGCGGCGATCGTCTTCCTCATCGTCTACCAGCAGATCGAGAACAACGTCTTCCAGCCCGTGATCCACCGGTACACGGTCCAGCTCAACCCGCTGTGGGTGATCCTCGCCGTCCTGGTCGGCGGCACCCTCCTCGGGATCCTGGGCGCGCTGCTCGCGATCCCCATCGCCGGGATCGTCCAGGTCCTGATGCAGGAGTGGTGGGCGGCCCGGCGCGGCGTGACACCGCCCCCGGCGCCGGGGACCCAGCTGGCGGGTCCCCGGGCGGAGTCGCCTCCCGCGGCCGAGGCCGGCTAGCGCTACAGCTCGGGTCCGCCGCCGCCGCCGGACCCGCCGCCGGCCACGGGGCACGACCCGTCGGGGCCGGGCATCACGTCGGCGTGGTTGCGCATGTGCGCGCGGTAGAGCGCGACGTTGGCGGTCGTGATCGTCACGTACGGGTTCGTCGGCGACGACGTGTTGTGACAGAACGTGACCTTGGGCGTGGGGCCCTTCCCACCGCCGGCACATGCGAACGCGACGGCCGGGGCCACGCCGCCGACGAGGGCGACGGCCGCGACCGCGCCGCACAGAGCTCGCTTCATGGTGCATCCCTCCCTGGATGAAGACGTTCAGCCGTGATGTCGGCATCCGGGCCCGCGCGCCCCTCCCGCACCGCGCGTTACGTTGTGCGTGATGGACCCGAGGAGCGCCGAGCTGCTGGAGCTGCCCGCCGTGCGCGAGCGGCTCGCGGGGTTGACCTCCTTCGCCGGCGGGAGGGCGCTGGCGCTCGCCCTGGCGCCGTCGCCCGACCCGGAGACCGTCGCCGCACGCCGAGCCGAGACGGAGGAGGCGCTGCTGCTGCGCGACCGGGGCCTCTCGGGGCCGGGCGGGGCCGCCGACATCCGGGAGGACGTTGCCCTCGCCGTCCGCGGCGCCATGCTCGAGGCGCCCGAGCTGCTCGCCGTGCTGACCACCCTCGGCGTGTGGCTCGAGCTGCGCGACGCGGTGGGAGAGTTGGAGGACGTCGCGCCGCGGCTCGCCGAGGCGATCGCCTGGCCGGAGGTGGGGGCCGCCCGCCGGGTGGAGGCCGCCCTCGCACGCGCCATCGACCCGCGCGGGGGCCTGCTCGACACCGCCACCGCCGAGCTCGCCACGCTCCGCCGCCGCCTGGCCGCCGCCCGCCGCACCGCCGCCGACCTCATGCGCGAGCTGGCCGTGCGTCTGCGGGCGCACCTCCAGGAGTCGTTCACCACCGAGCGGGCCGGACGCCCGGTCCTGGCGGTCAAGGCCTCGTCGCGGAGCGCCGTGCCGGGCATCGTCCACGACAGCTCCGGCTCCGGCGAGACGATCTTCGTGGAGCCGATGGCCGTGGTCGAGGCCAACAACGAGGCCCGCGAGCTGCAGGCCCGGGAGCAGCAGGAGCAGGAGCGCATCCTGCTGATGCTGTCCCAGCTGGTGGGCGAGGAGGCACGGGTGCTGGGCGACGTGACCGAGGCCCTCGCGCGGCTCGACCTGGCGCTCGCCTGCGGCGCCCTGTCGCGCGCGTGGCGCGGCTGCCGGGTCGAGCCGGCCGATGAGGTCGACCTGCGCGCCGCCCGCCACCCGCTGCTCGACCCGGCGACCGCGGTGCCCATCGACCTGCCCCTCGGGGGCATCCGGGCGCTGGTGGTCTCCGGCCCCAACACGGGGGGCAAGACCGTGGCGCTGAAGACGCTGGGGCTGCTGGCGATGCTGCACCAGTGCGGCCTGCGGGTACCGGCGGAGTCGGCCCGGATGCCGGTGTTCGACCGGGTGCTGGCCGACATCGGCGACGACCAGTCGATCGCGGAGAGCCTGTCCACCTTCTCCGCCCACGTGCGGCGCCTCATCGCGATCATGGACGCCACGGGGCGGCGGTCGCTGGTGCTCCTGGACGAGCCCGCCGCCGGCACCGACCCCGACGAGGGGGCCCGCCTGGCGCAGGCCGTCGTCGCCCGGCTGGTCGACCTGGGCGCCCTGGTGGTGGCGACCACCCACCATCCGGGCATGAAGGCGTGGGCCAGCGGGGCCGAGGGCGCGGCGAACGCCGCCGTCGGCGTGGACCTGCGCTCGCTGCGCCCGCTCTACACCCTCGGCCTGGGAGAGCCGGGCGCGTCGCATGCGCTGGGCATCGCGGAGCGGCTGGGCCTGGATCCGGAGGTGGTCGAGGCGGCGCGCGCCGCCGGCCCCCCGGAGCGCCGGGCGCTGGAGGCGCTGCTCGACGAGGCGGCCGCCGCCCGGGCCGCCGCCGAGGAGGAGCGCGACGCCGCGGCGGCCGCCCGCGCGGCCGCCGAGGGGGCCGAGCGCGACGCCCGCTCCCGCCAGGCCGAGCTGGACCGGCGGATCGCCCGCTCGAAGGAGGCGGCCGAGGCGGAACGCGCGGCGGCCCGCGAACGGGCCGAGGCCGAGCTGCGCGCCCTCACGCGCGAGCTGGCCGACCTCCGCGGGGCGATCGCCGCGGCCCGGCGCGAGGAGTCGGCGCGGGCGGCGTCGCCCAGCGGGGCCGCGCGGGAGCGCGAGCGCGACCGCGACCGCCGCCTGGGCGCCGCCGCCGACGCCGCCGCGCGGGCGCACCGTGCGCTCGACCAGCCGCCGGCCGGACCCGGCGACGACCGGCCGATCGCGGTTGGCGACGCGGTCGTCGACCCGGCGATGGGCTTCCGCGGCACGGTGGTGTCCATCGAGGGGGGGCGCGCGGAGGTGCAGGGCGGCGCGGCGCGGATGCGGCTGCGCCTGGACCGGCTGCGGCGCGACCGCGAGCGCCGCCGGCCCGAGCCGGAGCCGCAGGTGGTGGCGCCCCCGCCGGGCGGACCGCCGGCGTCGATCGAGGTCGACGTCCGGGGGCGCCGGGCCGACGAGACGCGCGCGACGATCCGCGAGCGCATCGACGCCGCGGCGATGGCGGGGCTGCCGTCGGTCCGGGTGATCCACGGGCACGGGACGGGTGCGCTGCGCAGCGCCGTCCGGGACGAGCTCGGCCGGCACCCGCTCGTGGCGCACGCCGAGCCGGCCCCGCCCGACCAGGGCGGGGACGGCGCGACGATCGCCCACCTCGCCGGCTGAGGCCGGCGGGACGGGCGCGGGACTACGGCTTGGGGAGCTCCCCGATGCCCTTCAGCACGCCCACGTCCGGGGCCATCGTGCGGAAGGCGTCGTCCTTCTGGAGCACGCCCACGGTGTAGACCGGGACGTCGGGGTGCATCCGGGCGAGCATCGAGGCGGCGTCGCGCGAGCGCGGCACGGCCTTGTAGGTCGAGACCAGGACGGCGTCGTAGCCACCCTCCTTCACGGCCTCGAGGGGCTTCGGCCAGAGCGGGTCGCAGAGGACCACGTCCCAGCCCTCGCCCGTGAGCTTCTCGACGGCGGCGTCGGTCCCGGGAAAGCGGACCTTGCCCTCCTTGTTGAGGACCTCGTCGGTGGGAACGGAGACGAACAGTAGTTTCGGCATGGCGCGGGAGCCTACCGACTGCGCCCCCCACCCGTCGGAGTGCCGCGCCCCTCCGTTCCCACGAGGTGAAACGGCCGGCGCATCAGTGCCTCGCAACGGGTGCCACAACCGCGGCCCCGACTGTAGAGTGCGCGAGCCGGCGGGTCCCGTGTGCAGCCCGCCCTGCAGGTGTCACGCCGACTTAGAACCGATCCCCAGGGGGGCGAGATGGCAGTCAGTGCAGCGGAAATCCCCGACAAGACCGTACTCCAGGCCATCGGGGACCGTCGCAGCATCCGGTATTACGACCCGGAGCGGACGGTCGAGGACTGGAAGATCCAGACCATGCTGCAGGCCGGGCGCCTCGCGTCCTGCCAGGGCAACATCAACGCCACCGAGGCGATCGTCGTCACCAAGGACTCCACTGATCTGTGGGACGAGATCGAGGAGTGCGTCTCGGGCTTCAACGTCCAGATCATCAACCAGAGCTCGCACCTGATCTTCTGGCTGACGAACATCAACGCCTGGTACGGCCGCGCCAACGACGGCCTCTCGACGCTCGCCCTCTCGGGCGCGCTCACCAAGTACCACGGCTGGAACTACGAGTTCACGATGACGCAGACCGTCCCGCGTCTCATGAGCTTCCCGACGGAGCGCACCGAGATGCTCCTGCGGTTCGAGACCGGCCTCGCCGTCTCCAACGCGATCCTGACGGGCACCGCCCTGGACGTCGGCTCGATCCTCATCGCCTTCGGCCGCAAGCCGGGCGGCATCGAGAAGGCCTTCGGCCTGCCCCCGAACTACAAGCTCACGTGGGGCCACGCGGTCGGCTACCCGCTCGAGGACCTGAAGGCCGGTGGCCAGCGTCCGCGGCTCAAGTTCGAGAAGCTCTTCTCCAAGGACGCGCCGGGCAACGGCTGGCCGATGGTCGACGGCCTCGAGGACGCCCTGAAGGCGAAGGGCATGATCCAGGAGCAGGCCCCCACGAGCGGCCGCATCCAGGAGATCGAGGACCTCGCCGCCAAGTTCTCGCGTGAGCCGGGCGTGGTGTCGTGGCCGGAGAAGGAGGTCAAGCGCCTCATCAACGACGACGACTGGGACTTCGGCCCGAACATCAAGAAGCGCGCCGAGGAGGTCCTCGCGCAGGGCGGCCTGCCGGACTACCCGGAGGAGATGCGCGAGACGTTCACCAAGCTCATGGAGGAGCACGGGATCGACGCGAGCAAGTACCTCAGCTAGCACCCCGCTGAGCTGAAGGGCCTCGCGGCCCCCGTCTCCCGAGCGGAGACGGGGGCCGCGGTCGTTCCGGGCCCGGGTGAGAGGTGCCGCACCGGCCGACGGGATCCGCGATTCCCGCCGGCCCTACCGCGCGAAGCGCGGTCGCAGCGCCCGGGGAGAGAGGTGCTGCATGGCCGGCGGGATTGTCCGCCCGCCGGCCCTACCGAGCGAAGCGAGGTCGCAGCGCCCGGGGAGAGAGGTGC
>OEIU01000213.1_pt1 | contig 58732 bp, 52 predicted proteins | sample 1539221 | NCBI WGS metagenome assembly OEIU01 (sample SAMN03792071, study PRJEB22550) | activated sludge metagenome | feature: wastewater treatment plant; material: activated sludge; isolation source: Wastewater treatment plant of a petroleum refinery complex | place: Argentina: Zarate | collected... | reverse complement strand
GGCGGTCGTCGTCGTTGGACGGGTCGCGGACGGGGTCGAGGCCGTGGGCGGCGCACCACGCGCGCGTCTCGTGCGCCTCGACGGCCAGGAGGGGACGGATCAGGTCGCCGCCGCGCGGCGCCATCCCGAGCGCCCCGGTGCGGCCGGTGCCGCGGGCCATCCGGAACAGCACCGTCTCGGCCTGGTCGGACGCCGTGTGGCCCGTCGCGATGCGGGCGTAGCCCTCGCGCGCCGCCAGATCCCTGGCCGCGGCGAGCCGCGCCTCGCGGGCCCGCGCCTGCACGCCGGGCCCCGCGGCCAGCCCGAGGGGCGCGACGTGCGCCGCGAGCCCCAGCGCGCGCGCCGCCCCGGCCACCGCCTGCGCCTCCGCCGCCGCCTCCGGGCGCAGCCCGTGGTCGATCGACAGCACGCCCACGGGCCCGTCGTGGATCCGCGGCAGCAGATGCATGAGGCAGAGGGAGTCGGCGCCCCCGGAGACCATCGCCAGCACCGGCGCGCCCGCCGGCAGCAGGCCGTGACGGCGGCAGTGCGCGGCCACCCGCTCCTCGAGGCGGAGGCGGTCAGCCACCGAGCTGCTTCGCGAAGGACTCGAGCTGCGCGTCCGAGATCTCGCCGATGAACGTGGCCGCCAGCTTGCCGTCGGCGTCGATGATCGCGGTGACCGGAAGCCCGTTCACGCCGAACTGTCCCGCCGCGTCGGCGTCACGGTCGAGGCCCAGCTCGTACGGCACCCCCTCCCTGCGCGCGAACCGGCGGGCGTCGGCCGGGATGTCGTTCACCGCCAGCCCCACCACGTCGATCTTCGGGTGGCGCTTCGCGAACGCCACGAGCTCGGGCGTCTCGCGCTGGCACGGCTCGCACCACGACGCCCAGAAGTTCAGGAGCACCGGGGTGCCGAGGTGCGACGCGAGGTTCACCCGGCCGTCCCCGTCGAGCGCCGGGACGTCCACCTTCGGCGCCGCCTTGCGGTCGGGTGGCGGCACGACCTGCTGGTCGGTGTTCTCCCCCAGCCCCCCGCCGCTGCAGCCCGCGAGGACCGCCGCGACCGCGAGCGCGACGAGGAGGGCGAGCGCGCGACGCATCGCCCCGAATGTAGCAGCGGGCCCGCGGCGGTAGCCTGCCGCCGGATGCGCCGCCTCCTGCAGCTCGACCGGCGCCTGGGGGGCGCGATCCGCCGCCTGGCGGCAGCGGTCCCGGGCGGCCCCTCGTGGGCGCGCGTCACCGCGCGCGTGATGAGCCCGGCGTTCCGCATCGCCGTGGCCGTCATGATCCTGCGCCGGCCGACGCGGGCGACCGGGCTGCGCTGCCTCGCCGCGGGGGTCGGAGCGGCGGTGGCGGCGAGGCTGCTGCGCGACCGGCTCGCCCGTCCCCGGCCCGGCGACCGGGCGGATGGCGGCCTGCCGAGCCGCCACGCCGCAGCGTCGGCCGCGATCGCCCGCACCGCCGCCGCCGGGGCCCCGCGGGTGGGGCGGGCGATGGCCGCCGGGGCCGTGGTGGGCATGGCGGCGCGGGTGGCCGCCGCCGAGCACGACCCGGCCGACATCGCGGCGGGCGCCGCGCTGGGTCTCGCGAGCGCGCGGGTGGTGTCCGCGCTCGCGGGCGGGCAGCGCCGGCGCGCCGGGGCCTGATACAAGGGACCCGGGATGATCACGGAGCCACCCACGGCCACCGGCACCCGGCGCGAGCGCTCGATGATCGGCGCCGCACGGATCGTCGCCTGCGTCCTGGCCTTCGCCGGGATCGTGGGGCTGGTGCGCGTGGGCACCACCGGCGAGACGCAGGACCTCGCCACACTGCTCATCGCCCCGGCCACGGCCGCGATCTGGTTCGTGATCGGGATCGCCGGCATCGCGCTCAGCGTGCACGCCGGCCGGGCGCGTGCGTACCTGATCGTCGTGGGGGCGTTCCTGACCCTGTGGGGCGTCGTCGGCGTGGTCACCCAGGGCGCATCAGACGTGCTGACCAACGACCCGTCCACCGTGGCGCTGCTGCTGGTGCTGGGCATCGGCGCCCTGGGCGTGGCGCTGGGGCCGACGCCGGACTTCGTGGAGACCGCCCTCGCGCTGCCGGACGCCGAGGCGGACGAGGAGGGCGGCCCCGCCGCCGAGCGGCCGCCGCCGGGGAGATCCGTCTAGGAGGCCGCCGCCCAGCGGTGCTCGGGCGCGAACAGGCTCACCCGGTCCCGGCCGGACGCCTTGGAGTGGTAGAGGGCCTTGTCGGCCTGGTCGAGCATGCGGTCGCCGCGGTCGCCCTCGCCGTTCCCGAAGTCGGCGACGCCCGCGGAGATCGTGGTGCCGGCCGTCTCGCCGCCGGCGACGAGCACCCGCAACTCCGCGACCGCCGCGCGGATGCGCTCCGCCGCCTCCAGCGCCTCCTCGGCGGGGCCGGGGACGATCAGCGCGAACTCCTCCCCCCCGAAGCGGGCGGCGATGTCCGACGCCCGCGAGCTCCGCCGGATCGCCTCGCCCACGGCGGCGAGCAGCCGGTTGCCGGCGTCGTGGCCGTGGCGGTCGTTGAACGCCTTGAACCGGTCGAGGTCGAGCAGGATCAGCGACAGCGGCAGGCCGTACCGCTCGGCGCGGCGGCACTCCCGAGGCAGGGCGTCGGCGAAGAACGCGTAGTTGTGGACGCCCGTGAGCCGGTCGACCAGCGACTGGTCGGCGATGCGCGCGGCGGCGCGCTCCTGGGCGCGGTGACCCGCCCCGACGGCGACGCCGGCGGCGGCGAACGCCAGGAGGCCGACGGTCATGGCGCGCCCGTCCGCGCCCTCCCGGCCCGACGCGAGGGCGCACATGATGGCCGCGACGACCGACGCGCCGGCCAGCCCTGCGGGCCCGGCGAGCGGGACCGCCAACGCCATCGGCAGCGCGAAGAGCGTCCAGGCGGGCGTGGCGCCCAGCAGCACGAGGGCGGAGGGGACGGCGACGGCGACGGCGAGCAGGACGGCGCGCCGCCGCGCCGGCCCGGCGCCGTCGGACGCCTCGAGATCACGTGCCGCGTGGGAGGTGCGCATGTCCCCCGGAGGTTCGACGCGCGGAACGGTAGTCCCGTGTCCGGACGGACCCGCGACCCGCGACGGCGGGGCTATGCTCCTCCACCCGTGCCGGACCCCGCCTTCACGCCGTATCCGTCCCTGCGCGGACGGTCCCTCCTGACGCTGCGGCACCACGAGCCCGAGGCCGTCGCCGCGATCCTGGAGTACGCCTCGCACCTGCGCGCGACCGTCCGCGACGGCTGGCCGCCCCTGCTCGCGGGGAAGGTGGTGGCGCTCGTCTTCGAGCGGCCCTCGACCCGCACCCGGGTGTCGTTCGCCAGCGGCATCGCCCGGCTGGGCGGCACCGAGATGGTGCTCTCGTCCGGCGACATGCAGCTCGGACGCGGCGAGACGATCGAGGACACCGCGAAGGTCCTCGGGAGGATGGTCGACGCGATCATGCTGCGCACCGGGCCGCACGCCGCCCTGGAGGAGCTCGACCGGCACGCGGGCGTCCCGGTCGTCAACGGCCTCACGTACGAGCACCACCCCTGTCAGGCGCTCGCCGATGCGCAGACGCTGAAGGAGCGCTTCGGGGACCTCGCGGGCCTGCGGGTGGCGTACCTCGGGGACGGCAACAACGTGTGCGTGTCGCTCATGATCGTCGGCGCGCTGACCGGCATGGAGGTGGTGGCGGCGTGCCCGCCGGGCTACCAGCCCGACCCGGAGGTGGTGGCGTGGGCCGACGCCGCCGGGCGCGAGCGGGGAGGCGGCGCCCGCGTGACCGCCGACCCCCTCGAGGCGGTGGCCGGCGCCCGCGCCCTGTACACCGACACCTGGGTCTCGATGGGCGACGAGGACACGCGCGAGGAGCGCCTGCGCCACCTCGACCCGTATCGCATCGACGACGCCCTGATGGACCGCGCAGCGGGAGACGCGGTCGCGCTGCACTGCCTGCCCGCGCACGCGGGCGAGGAGATCACCCACGAGGTGCTCCACGGGCCTCGGTCGGCGGTGTGGGACCAGGCCGAGAACCGGATGCACGCCCAGGCATCACTGCTCGCCCACGTGCTCGCCGGCACCTAGGTGGTCATCGCGTGATCCCGCTCAAGGACGTCAACCCCACGCGGCGTCCCGCGGTGCTCACGATCGCGCTCATCGTCGTCTGCGTGCTGGTGTTCGCCTACCAGCAGACCAAGGCGGACGACCTCAGCCTCGACAGCCGCCAGGGCTTCATCTGCGAGTACGGCCTGATCGCCGACAACGTGGTCCACGGGCCCGGGGACGAGCCGGTCGACGGCTGCGACCGCCTGAACCAGGAGCAGCCGCGGTTCCTGGCGCTGCTCACCAGCCTGTTCCTGCACGCCGACTGGCTGCACCTGGGCTTCAACATGCTGTTCCTGTGGGTGTTCGGCAACAACATCGAGCAACGGCTCGGGCGCATCCGATACATCCCGTTCTTCCTGGTGTGCGGCATACTCGCGACCCTGGCCCAGGTGGCGGTGGACCCCGGCAGCCAGGTGCCGCTGATCGGCGCGTCCGGGGCGATATCGGGCATCCTCGGCGCGTACCTGGTGCTGTACCCCAGGGTGCCTGTCTGGACGGTGGTGCTGCCGCTGTTCTTCCTGCCGTTCAAGCTTCCCGCCTGGATCTGGCTGCTGATCTACCTGGCGCTACAGCTTCTCTACCTGGGTGACGACGCGACGGCGGGCGGCGGCGGCGTGGCCTACAGGTCCAACCTGGGGGGGTTCATCCCGGGCGCGGCGCTGATCCGGACCGTCCTGGTGGGGGGGGGCCCCGATCCCCCCGCCTCGCCGGCGTCGCCGGTCGTGGGGCGGCCGTGGTGAGCCTGTTCCGCCGCCGACGGGCGCGTGAGCGGCGGCCGCCCGCGCCCGAGTGGATGCGCGTGGCGACGGCGATGCACCAGCCGGAGGCCGAGATGCTGGCGTCGCTACTGGGGGAGCTGGACATCCCGGTGCTGGTGCGGCGTACCACCATGGACGTGCCCGACATGCTCGCCGGCGGCCCCCGGGAGCTGCTGGTCCCGGCCGACCGGGCGCTGGAGGCGCGCGCGCTGCTCGACCCCATGGAGTCGGCCGGGGAGGCGGACGAGGCCCCGCCTGCGCGATGATCCCGGAATGAGCACCGACGACCGTTTCGGCGTGGGACTGTCCCAGGCCGCGGATCCCCGCGACGCCGCCGCCGAGGCCTGCGCCGCCGCGCGCGCGACGCTCGGCGGGTCGCCGCCCACCCTCGTCGTGATGTTCGCGTCGCCTGACCTGTGCGACGACGCCGAGGGGCTCCTCGACGCGGTCCACGACGAGCTGGCGCCCGAGAACCTGATCGGCTCGATGGGCGAGGCGGTGGTCGGCGCGGGCCGCGAGATCGAGGACGGCCCCGCCCTGGCGGTGTGGGCGGCTGTGCTGCCGGGCACGGAGGTCATCCCGTTCCGCCTCGTCGCCCGACCGCTCGGGGAGGGTCTGGGCGTGCTCGGCTGGCCCGACGCGGTGGCCGACGCCCCCGCCGGCAACATCGGCCCGATCATCATGCTCGCCGACCCGTTCACCTTCCCCGCCGACGGGCTGCTGGCGGAGCTCAACGACGAGCCGGGCGCCCCGGTGGTGGTCGGCGGCCTCGCGTCGGGGGGCCGACGCCCCGGGGTGCACCGGCTGTTCGCCGGGCAGGACGTGCTGGAGGAGGGCGCCGCCGCCGTCGCCCTGCGGGGGGCGACGATGCGCACCGTGGTGTCCCAGGGCTGCATGCCGGTGGGCCCCGAGATGGTGATCACCGACGGCGAGGGCTCCACCGTCAGGTCGCTGGCGGGCACGCCGGCGCTCGACAAGCTGGAGGAGGTCGTCGCCGCGCTGGAGCCCGAGGAGCGGTCGCTCGCGGTGGAGGGCCTGATGGCCGGCCTGGTGATCGACGAGAACGTGCCGGACTACACGCGCGGGGACTTCCTGGTGCGCGCGATCCACGGCGGCGACCGCGAGAGCGGCAGCCTGATCGTCGGCGAGCAGGTGCGCGTGGGCCAGACGATGCGCTTCCAGGTGCGCGACGCGTCGTCGGCCGACGAGGATCTGCGCGAGGCCCTGCGGGCGGCGCGGGCCGGGCTGGGCGGCGCCGCCCCGGCGGGCGCGCTCGTGTTCAGCTGCAACGGCCGCGGGACGCGGATGTTCGCGTCGCCCCACCACGACGCGGCGGTCATCGCCGAGGAGCTCGGCGACGTGCCCGCCGCCGGTCTCTTCTGCAACGGCGAGATCGGCCCGGTCGGCGGCCGCAGCTTCCTGCACGGCTTCACCGCGACGATGGTGGTCTTCGGCTCGGGTTCGGGAACGTAGATTTCACGTCCGGGGCAGATGCGTGATCACGTGAATCGATTCGCATGACACGCCGCCGCCTCTATGATCGCCCCCAGGTGTAATCGATCGTTGTTTTCACTCCGGAGGGTGACATGGAAGACGAGTCGTCGGAGACGACGTCCACGGAACGCGGGAACGTGGGCAACGAGATCTTCGACCAGGTGGAGAAGCTGATGGCCGACGAGGGCCTCAGCCGCACCCAGGCGTTCCAGCGCCTGTCCGACATGACCGGCCGCCGCGCGGGGACCGTCGCGGCCAACTACTACCGCGTCGCGCGCCAGCGGGGTGCCGCCCTCCAGCCGCGCGCCCCGCGCGGATCCCGCTCGGGCGGCGGGGCCCGCAAGTCACCGGGGCGCAAGTCGTCTCGGGCCTCGGGCGACGTGGAGGCGGCGCTTCAGCGTGCGACCGCGTCCATCCAGGAGCTCGCCGGCCTGGTGCGGAATCAACAGCGCGAGCTCGACGAGCTCCGCGAGCAGACGAAGGTGCTCGAGCAGCTGCGCACCCTGATGAACTGAACGTCTATCCGGGTGTCACGGGGTGTTTCGCCCCCCGTGACACCCGGAGGACCCCGGGTACGTCATCGAGGGCGATCGGCTCGCGCAACACGTCGGACGTGTCGAACGGCGGGTCACGCAACAGGTGGAGCGCCTCGGCGAACGCGTCCGGCGTGTGGTGATACGCACCGCGGATGGTGACCTCGCGATAGTGGATGTCGTGGGCGGGGATCGCGACCTCCGCGCCGGCGGGCACCCCGCCGTGCACGAGGACCGCGCCGCCCGAGCGGGCCATGAGTGGCGCCAGCGCCCACGTCCGGGGGCGGCCCACCGCCTCGACGACGAGGTCGGCGCCCCCCGCGCCGGGCAGCGCCGCGGCCAGGGCGCGCGCCGCGGCCGGATCGCGTGGAGCGTCGTGGACGGCGGCGGCGCCGCCCCGTGCGCGCCCCCCCGCCGGTCGGGGTGGGGGTCGGCCAGGTGCACCTCGGCGCCGCCGCGGGCGAGCAGGCCGGCGAGCATGCGCCCCTGGAACCCGCCGCCGATCACCAGGACGACGGCCCCGTCGACGCGCCCGGCCCGGCGCGCCGAGTGGATCGCGCAGGCCAGCGGCTCGGCGATGGCCGCCACCGCGGGGTCCATGCCGTCCGGGAGCGGGTGGACGTTGCGCGCGACGATGCGCGCCGGCACCAGCAGCCGCTCCGCGAAGGCCCCGGTGAGGTAGGTCATGTCCGCGCAGAGGTTCGGGCGGCCCTCCCGGCACGCGCGGCACGCCCCGCACGGCGCGGAGTTGGCGACCACCACCGCGTCGCCCGGCCGCGGCCAGGCGACGCCGGCGCCCGCCGCCTCGACCACCCCCGCCACCTCGTGGCCCAGGCCCGCCGGGAGCGGCCCGAGGGCCGGGTGCGCGCCGGCCGCCGCCATCTTGGCGTCGGTCGCGCACGTCACAGCGGCGAGCACCCGGACGACCAGCTCCCCGGGGCGGGGCGTCGGGTCCGGGACGTCCTCGACCCTGAGGTCCCCCGGCCCGTGGAGCATCACGGCGCGCATGGGGGTTAGCATGCCGCGTCGGCACCGCTCGGAGGTCCCCACGCCCTACCCCGATCACCTGCGCGACCTCGTCGAGGCGTACCTCGAGGACTTGGACTTCGCCGCCACCGACCCGGTGGAGCGCGACGAGATGGCCGGCACCGAGGGGCTCGTGGAGGCGATGCGGCACTCGCTGCTGGCCGGCGGCAAGCGCATGCGCCCGGTGCTGGCGCTCGCGACGGCCGAGGCGCTGGGCCGGCAGGCGCAAGAGCTGCTGCCCGCGGCCGCGGCGATCGAGCTGGTGCACACCTATTCGCTCATCCACGACGACCTGCCGGCGATGGACGACGACGCCCTGCGCCGCGGCCGGCCGACGTGCCACGTGCTGTTCGGCGAGGACACCGCGATCCTCGCGGGGGACGCGCTCTTCGCCGAGGCGGTGCGGCTGGTGGCCGAGCACCAGCCGGGCGGCCCGGCGGTGCAGACCGGGATCCTGCTGGAGCTGAGCCGCGCGACCGGCGTGGGCGGGATGGTGGGCGGCCAGTACCTGGACCTGAAGGACGCGGGCCGCGAGTCGGCGTCGGCCCTCCGCCGCGTCCACGCCCTGAAGACCGGCCGCCTGATGTCGTGCGCCGTGCACTGCGCGCTGGTGCTCAGCCGCCCCCCCGAGGAGGTGGACCGGGCGCTGCGCCGCTATGCCCGCGAGCTGGGGCTGCTGTTCCAGATCGTCGACGACATCCTGGACGTCGAGGGGTCGGAGGAGGACCTGGGCAAGGCGGTCGGCGCCGACGAGCGCATGGGCAAGGTCACGTACGTCAGCACCCACGGCCTGGAGGGTGCGCGGCGCCGGGCCGGCGAGGCGCACGCCCGGGCCCTGGAGGCCCTGGCGGAGGTCCCCGGGCCCACCGACGACCTGGTGGGGATCACCGACCTCACCTTCGTCCGCACCAGCTGAGTCGCGGCGCGGCGTCCGTCCGGTCCGAACGCCTCCGCGGCGCCGCGGGAACGGGGCGGACCTGGAGCGGGGCGCTGGAGTAGAGTCGCCTCACCTCTCATTTGCCGGACGTCGCAAGGAGCGGATCGACGGTGCCCAATCGCCCGCGTGCACTCGAGCTCGGCATGGCCACGTACCTCGTGAAGAAGCGACTCATCAAGCGTGAGTCGCGCTTCCCCGTGACGCTGATGCTCGAGCCGCTCGAGATCTGCAACCTGGCGTGCCACGGGTGCGGGCGGATCCGTGAATACGAGCACGTGTTCCACAAGCGGATGTCGGTTGAGGAGTGCCTGCGGGTGGCCGACGAGGCCGGGGCGCCGATCGTGAACATCCCGGGCGGCGAGCCCATGATCCACAAGCAGATCGACGAGATCGTCAACGGCATCATCGGCCAGGGCCGCTTCGTCTATATGTGCACCAACGGCCTGTTGATGAACCGGGCGTTCGGTCGCATCCCGCCGTCGAATCACTTCGCCTTCGTGGTGCATCTGGACGGCATGCGCGACGTGCACGACAAGGCGGTCGACCGCGACGGGGTGTTCGACAAGGCCACCACCTACATGCGCGAGGCCATCGAGCTGGGCTATCGCGTGTGCACCAACACCACCATCTACCGCGGCGTGGACCCCGAGGAGTACGTGGATCTGTTCGCGTTCCTCAAGGACATGGGCGTGGAGGGGTGCATCACCGCGCCGGGCTTCGACTACGAGTCGGTCACCCACGACCGCGAGCAGTTCCTCGCCCGCGTGGAGTCGCAGCAGCTGTATTCGCAGGTGCACGAGCTGTGCGACCACATGGACATCCCCTTCTACAACAACCCCCTCTTCCACGAGTTCCTCCAGGGGAAGCGGCAGTACCGGTGCACGGCGTGGGCCATGCCCACCTACACGGTCGAGGGGTGGCGGAGCCCCTGCTACCTGCTCGCCGACAAGCACGTCGGCAGCCTCCGCGAGCTCTACGACGACACGGACTGGGACGCGTACGGCACGGACCGCGACCCGCGGTGCGCCAATTGCCTGATGCACTGCGGCTACGAGGCGAGCACCATCCTCGACGCGTTCTCGCGCCCCCGCGACCTGGTGACGCTCGCCCGCTCGTGATCGCGGTGGTGTGCGCCGTGCCCGCCGAGCGTCGCGCGCTCGCGGGCCTGGCGGATGAGCGGCTGCGCCTGCACGTCTCGGGCATCGGCGCCGCCAACGCCGCCCGGGCCGCCGCCGCCGTCGCCGCCGACGCGCCCGAGGCGCTGATCGCCGCCGGGTTCTGCGGCGCTCTGGCGGAGGATCTGCGCGTGGGGGACCTCGTCGCCGCCGACGTGGTCGTGGACGAGGGCACCGGCGACCGCTTCACCCCCGACCCGCGCCTCCTGGCCGCCGCCCCGGGGCGCCGCGGGGCGATGGTCAGCGCCGAGCGCATCGCCCGCACCCCGGCGGACCGCGCCCGCCTGGAGGGCCTCGCGGTCGACATGGAGAGCGCCGCCCTGGCGCGAGCCGCCGGCGCCGCGGGCATCCCGTTCCTGGCGCTGCGCGCCGTCACCGACGAGCGGCACCACCGGCTGCCCGACTTCGACAAGGTCATGAACGCGGCGGGGCGCCTCACCCCCGGCGCCGGGCTGGTGCACTTCGTGCTCCACCCGCGCGAGCTGCCCGCGCTGATCCGGCTGGGCCCCGCCGCGCGCCGCGCCGGCCAGACGCTGCGGGAGGGGATGGCGACGCTCGTGGGCGGCCTCGGATGAGCGTGGCCCTCGTGACCGGCGCCACCGGCTTCGTGGGCGGGCACGTCGCCGCCGATCTGCTCGCCCACGGCTGGACGGTCCGGGCGCTGGTGCGCCCCGAGAGCATGGGGTCGGGCCGCATGCCGGCCGGCTGCGCGCCCGTGCCGGGCGACCTGCTGGACGCCGCCGCGGTTCGCGCCGCCGCGGGCGGCGTCGACGCCGTCTTCCACGTGGCGGCGCGCTACTCCCTGGCGCGCGCCCGCGCCGAGGAGGTCTACCGCACCAACACCGAGGGCACCGCCAACGTGCTGCGCGCGGCGGCCGACGTCGGCGCGCCTGCGGTGCACTGCTCCTCGGTCGCCACGATCGGCCTTCCCGCCGGCGGCGGGCCGGGCGACGAGGACACGCCGCTGCCCGCGTCCCAGGTCATCGGGGCGTACAAGCGGTCCAAGGTGGCGTCCGAGCGGCTCGCCCTGGAGGCCGCGGCCCGCGGGCAGCATGTCGTGGTGGTCAACCCGACCGCGCCGGTGGGCCCGGGCGACCACGTCCCCACGCCCACCGGGCGGATCATCACCGACTTCCTGGCCGGCCGGATGCCCGCCTACGTCGACACGGGGCTCAACCTGGTGGACGTACGCGACGTGGCCGCCGGCCACCGGCTGGCGCTGGAGCGGGGGACGTCCGGGCGCCGCTACATCCTGGGCAACCAGAACATGACGCTGCGCCAGATCCTCCACACGCTCGCCGCGCTCAGCGGCAGGCGCGCCCCGCGCCTGCGCATCCCCCACGCCGTCGCCATCGCGGCGGCGGCCGTCGACGAGACCGTGGAGGGGAAGCTGCTGGGCCGCGAGCCCCTGGCGCCGCTCGACGGCGCGCTCATGGCGCGCAAGCGGATGTGGGTCGACGGCTCGCGGGCCGTCCGCGAGCTGGGGCTGCCGCAGTCGCCCGTGCGCGACGCGCTGGCCGACGCCATCGCGTGGGCCCGCGGACGGGCGGCGGCGTGAGCACCGGCGCGCTCCGCGACACCGGCGTCCGCGACGAGGCGCGCGAGGCCCTGGCCCGCGGCGTCGCCCACCTGCGTTCCCTGCAGCACCCCGGGGGCTACTGGTGGGGCGAGCTGGAGTCCAACAGCACGATCGCCTCCGAGCACGTGTTCATGCTCCACCTGTTCGGGCTGGCGACCGACGACCTGCGGCGGCGCCTCGGGAACGAGCTGCTCGCCACCCAGCGCGATGACGGCTCGTGGGCGAACTGGTGGAACGGCCCGGCCGACCTCTCGACCACCGTCGAGTCGTACTACGCGCTGCGCCTCTGCGGCATCCCCGCCGACGACCCGCGGATGGCGCGCGCCAGGGGCGTCGTGCACGCGCTGGGCGGGGCCGAGCGGTCGCGCTTCTTCACCAAGCTGTGGCTGGCGGTGATGGGGCGCTACCCGTGGGACCGGATCCCGGTGCTGCCGCCCGAGATGATCCTGCTGCCGGCGCGGGCGCCCCTCTCGCCGTACCGGTTCGCGTGCTGGGCGCGCGGGACCTTCGTGGCGTTGATGATCGTGATGTCGCGCAAGCCGGTGTACCCGCAGCCCGTCGGGCTGGACGAGCTGTTCACCGACCCGCCGGGCTCCGGTCCGCTGCCGGTCTCCAAGACGCCGGGGCGGTGGACCCCGCCGCTGACGTGGGCGATGAAGGTCGCCGCCGCGTACAACCGCCACCCCATCCCGTGGCTGCGCCGCCTGTCGGAGCGGCGGGTGAAGACGTGGATCATGGAGCGCCAGGAGGCCGACGGCTCCTGGGGTGGCATCCAGCCGCCGTGGATCTACTCGATCATCGCCCTCCACACGCTGGGCCTGCCGCTGGACCACCCGGTCCTGAAGCGGGCCATCGAGGGCTTCGACGACACGTTCGCGCTCCACCTCGACGGCGGCGAGCGCCTGCGCATCCAGGCGTGCCTGTCGCCCATCTGGGACACCTGCCTGGCCGCGGTGGCGCTGGAGGACGCTGGCGCCGGCGGCGACGACCCGGCGGTGCGGGCCGCGTGCGACTGGCTGCTGACCAAGGAGGTCACCCGCATCGGCGACTGGCGCTTCGTGCCCCACCGCGGCAGGGCGGGCGGCTGGTCGTTCGAGTTCGAGAACGAGTGGTATCCCGACACCGACGACACCGCCGAGGTGCTCATCGCCCTCCGCCGGGCCGGCCACCCCCCGTCGCATCCGGCGATCCGCCGCGGCGTCGACTGGCTGCTGGCGATGCAGAGCGCGAACGGCGGGTGGGGCGCGTTCGACGTCGACAACGACCACCGGATCATGACCCAGCTGCCGCTGTGCGACTTCGGCGAGGTCATCGACCCGCCCACCGAGGACGTCTCGGCCCACGTGGTGGAGGCGCTCGTCGAGTGCGGCGTCCCGCGCAGCCACCCGGCCGTGCGGCGGGGCGTGGCGTACCTGTGGCGCACCCAGCGCCCGGACGGGTCGTGGTGGGGGCGCTGGGGCGTCAACCACGTCTACGGGACGGGCGCCGCCCTGCCGGCGCTGGCGGCCGCGGGCGAGGACATGCGCTGCCCGGCGGCGCGGCGGGCGGTCGGGTTCCTGGCCGAGCACCAGAACGCCGATGGCGGCTGGGGCGAGGACATCCGCAGCTACGGCGACCCGGCATGGATCGGCCGTGGCGCGTCCACCGCCTCCCAGACCGCCTGGGCCCTCCTGGCCCTGCACGCCGCCGACCCCTCCCACCCGGCGGTCGACGGCGGGCTGGCGTTCCTGGCCCGCACCCAGAACCCGGACGGCTCGTGGGACGAGGAGGCCTACACCGGCACCGGCTTCCCCCTCGACTTCATGATCCGGTACCACCTCTACCGCCAGGTGTTCCCCGTCAGCGCGCTCGGGCGGATCCTGCGGTGAGGGCCGTCGATCCCGCCACGAGCGCGCGCACGCCCGGGCGGGAGGCCGTCCGGGCGCACGACGAGAACTTCCCCGTCGCGTTCCTGCTCGCCCCCCGCGACGTGCGGGCCGACTTGGGCACCGTCTACTGGTTCTGCCGCACCACCGACGACATCGGCGACGAGGGGCCGGGCGGCCCCGAGGAGCGGCTGCGGCGGCTCGACGCCTTCGAGGCGGAGCTCCTGCGCGCGTCGGAGGGCGGTGACGCGTCACCGGGGCTCGTCGCGACGGCCGACGTCATCCGCCGGCGGGGGCTCGCCACCGACCCGTTCCTGCGGCTCATCGAGGCGAACCGCATGGACCAGCGCCGGCGCCGGTGGGACACGCACGAGGAGCTCATCGACTACTGCCGCCATTCGGCCACGACGGTGGGCGAGATGGTGCTGGGCGTGCTCGGCTACCGCGACCCGTGGCGGCTGGGGATGAGCGACGCCACCTGCATCGGGCTGCAGCTCGTGAACTTCTGGCAGGACATCGCCCGCGACCTGCGGGACCGCGACCGGATCTACCTGCCGCGCGAGTCGATGGCCCGCTTCGGCGTGGGCGAGGACGACCTGCGGGCGCCCGAGGCCTCGCCCGACGTGCGGGCGCTGGTGGCCGCCGAGGTGGCCCTGGCGCGCGGGTACCTGCTGCGGGGTGAGCCCCTGCATCGGTTCGTCCCGCGGCGGGTGGGCCTCGACCTGAGGATGTTCAGCGCCGGCGGCCTCGCCCTGTGCGACGCGATCGCCGCCCAGGATCACGACACCCTCCGGCGGCGCCCCGCACCCGGGCGCCTGGGGCGCGCCCGGATCGCGGCGGCGGCGTTGCGCCGCGCGGCGCGGGCATGACGCTCGAGGAGGCGCACCGCCACTGCCGCGAGGTGTCCCGCCGCGAGGCGCGGAACTTCTACTACGGGTTCATCCTGCTCCCGGAGCGCAAGCGCTCCGGCATCTACGCCGCCTACGCCTTCAGCCGGCGTGCCGACGACGCCGTCGACGGCGCGGAGCCCCTCGCCCGGCGGCGTGCCGCCGTCGCCGTCCTGCGGGAGCAACTCGACGCGGCGGTGGCGGGCACGCCGCCCCCGGACGACCCCGTGCTGGTGGCGCTGGCGGACACCATCCGCCGCTTCGCGATCCCCCGGGAGCCCCTGGACGCCCTGATCGACGGCGTCGAGATGGACCTCACCGTGTCGCGCTACGCCGACGAGGAGGCGCTGCGCGTCTACTGCGACCGGGTCGCCGGCGCGGTCGGCCTGGTGAGCCTGCACATCTTCGGCTTCGACGATCCCGCCGCGCCGTCCCATGCCGAGGAGCTCGGCGTGGGCCTCCAGATCGTGAACATCATGCGCGACGTCGCCGAGGACGCCGGTCGCGACCGCATCTACCTCCCCGCCGACGCCATGGCCGCGCACGGCGTGACCGAGGAGCAGATCAAGGCGGGCGCGGTGACGCCGGGCTTCCGGGCGCTCATGGCCGAGCAGGGGGGGCGCGCCCACGCGTTCATCGCCCGGGGCGAGCGGCTGCTGCCGCTGCTCGACCGCCGCTCTCGGATGTGCGTGGCGATGCTGTCGGGCCTCTACCGCCAGATCCTCGCCGAGATCGAGGAGCGCGACTACGACGTGATGGGCGGCCGCATCTCCCTGTCGGGCGGCCAGAAGCTCGCGCTCATGGCACGCCGCACGGCGGGGGCGCTGCGCTGACGCGCCCCCACGTGGTGGTGTGCGGGGGCGGCCTGGCGGGCGTCGCGGCCGCCTGCGAGGCGGCGGGCCTGGGCGCGCGGGTGACCCTGGTGGAGCGCCGCCCCTTCCTCGGCGGCCGGGCGTTCAGCTTCACCGACGCCGCCAGCGGCCGCGAGATCGACAACGGCCAGCACGTGTTCCTGGGCTGCTGCACCGCGTACATCGGGCTGCTGCGCCTGCTCGGCACGCTCGGCGCCACCACCCTCCAGCGGAGACTGGACGTCGCGGTGCGCGACCGCGCCGGCAGGACGGGCCGCCTGCGCGCGGCGCCGGTGCCCGCGCCCTTCCATCTGAGCGCCTCGTTCGCCGCCTACCCCCACCTGACCGTGGGGGAGCGTGCGGCGGCGGTGCGCGCCCTGCTCGCGCTGGTGGCCCTGCGGCCGGGCGCCCGCGATGCGCTCGACGACCGGACGTTCGCCGACTGGCTGGGCGACCACGGCCAGTCGGAGCGCGCGATCAGGCGCTTCTGGGACCTGATCGTGCTGCCGACCTGCAACGACCGCTCCGACCGCGTGTCGGCGGCCCTCGCGGCGTACGTGTTCCAGGAGGGGTTCCTGCGCACGGGCGGCGGGTCGGCCATCGGGTGGCCGCGGGTGGGGCTCACCCGGGTCGTCGACCCGGCCGCGCGCGACTTCCTGGCGGCGCGCGGTGGCACGGTGCTGACCGGCCGGGGGGTCGCGGCGGTGGGCGAGCGGCACGTCGAGCTGCGCGGCGGCGAGCGCCTGGAGGCCGACGGCGTGGTGCTGGCGATCCCGCCCCGGATGGCGCACGAGGTGGCGCCCGACGCGGTGCCGCACGAGCCGGGGCTCAACGCGTCGCCCATCGTGAACGTGCACCTCTGGTACAACCGCCCCGTCATGGACGAGCCGTTCGAGGCGGTCATCGACAGCCCCGCCCAGTGGGTGTTCAACCGCTCGGCGATGGACCACGCCGGCGCCCCGGGCGAGCACCACCTTGCGGTGTCGATCTCCGGCGCGCGCGGCGAGGTGGAGGTCCCGCGCGACGAGCTGGCGGCGGCGATCCGCGACGAGGTGGAGGGCCTGTACCCGCGGGCGCGGGGGGCGGAGCTGCTGGGGAGCGCGGTGGTGAAGGAGCCGCGCGCGACGTTCGCGGCGGCGCCCGGCCAGGCCTCCCGCCGCCCCGGCGCCGCCACCCCCGTGCCGGGGGTCGCGCTGGCGGGGGCCTGGACGGACACCGGCTGGCCGGCCACGATGGAGGGGGCCGTCCGCAGCGGCATCCGCGCCGCCCGCCACGTCGTCGGGGCCCCTGAGGGCCGCCCATACGGCGGCATTACGGATCGGTTCCGCATGCTTGTCGGGTCGAGACGGCGATCGTAGTGTCGGTCGCGATGACCGCCCGCCGCCTCGCCCCCGCCGCCGTCGCGCTCGTCGCGCTGCTGGCGGCGGCCGCCCCGGCGCTGGGCGCGCGGATCCTGCCGCCGGGCGACCGCTACGGCGACGCCGCCGTCGACCTCAGCACGAATGGCCGCGCAGCCGTCGCGTACGAGCGCGCGCTGCCGGGGCCCGACCGGATCCGCGTCGCGATCCGCCGCGTCGACCGGCTGAACCGGCCGACGGCGGGGTACGAGCTCGGCCGCGGGAACCTCCAGTTGGTCCGGGTCGGCGACGCCGCCGCCGGGCCGCACGTCGTGGCCTGGAAGCGCCGCGGCGAGCTTCTCGTGTCCGTCCTGTCCCGGGGCACGTGGCGCACCGAGCGCCTGCCGCAGGAGGTGCGGTCGTTCACCGCGCTGTCCGCGGCCGTCGCGGGCTCCCGCGTGGTCCTCGTCGCGGGCGACGACACCGACGCCGTCGCCCTGGTCCGGACCGGGCCGAGGCGATGGGTCTCACGGCCGCTCCCGCCGGGCCCCGCCCGCACGGCGGTCGTGGCGCGCGCATCCGAGCCGTCGGGCCGCGTCGTGGCGGCCTGGAGCGAGGCCGGCGTGGCGGGCCAGTCAGTCGCCGCGTCCTCGTTCGATCCCGGCTCCCTCCAGTGGGCGCCGCCGACGACCCTCGTCGCGCCGGGGACGTACCCCTCGCCCGCTCCCGCCGACCTGTACCTGAACGCCCGCGGAGACGCGGTGCTCTCGGTGTCCACCGCCGAGGACCACTTTGGCGCGCCGCCCGCGATCGCCCCCGTCCGGTACCTGCCGGCACTGTCCCCGGCGTGGGTCGCCCTCCCGAACGTGCCGGTCATCACCACGCGCACGAGCGTCGTCCAGGTCGCCGTCACCCCCGATGGGACGCCGGTCTACGCGCGCAGCGGCGACGGCGCCCGTCTCGGCATCCTCTCGGGCGGCGTCTGGGGGCCGGAGGAGGTCGCCTGGACCGGCCCCGCCGATCCCGACTTCGGGACCATCGACGCGGTGGACGACCTCGCCGTCGCGCAGGGCGGCCGGGTGGTGATGTCCGTCGCGGTCGACCCCGGCCCGGGCCCGGACAGCCACAGCTTCCTGGTCCGCTCCGCGGTCGGCGGCGCATGGGGCGCGCCCTCGCCCTTCGCGTCGACGTACGGCACGCCCGAGCTCGTCGTCGGCGGCCGCCGCATCGCCGCCACCTGGGTCGAGGACCCGTCCAGCACCGGCCTCCCCGAGGCGGTGCTCGCCCCCTAGGCGGACGAAACCTCCCGCGTGCGCCGACAACCGGGCCGTCCGAACGGCCAGGCTCCGACGATGTGGCCGATGTTACGATCGCCTGCACCCCGCGATCCGTCACCGGCGGTCGACCTGGCCCGGACACCACACGAGAGGCTCCACCTCCGCCCCGCGGACGCGGCACACCCGCGCTGGGAGGCGGTGCGGGGCGCGGCCGTCGATCTGGCCCGCGGCGAGTGGGCGGCGCTCGTCGGCGCCTGGGCGTGGATCGTCGCGCGGCTGCGCGCCGCCCGCCTGGCGGCGGCCTCGACCGGGAGCGGCCTGCGCGAGATGGCCATCGCCCTGGGCGCGTACGGCGTCTACAGCCTGGTGCGCGGATTCTTCGGGGGCACGATCGCCGAGGGCCGCGAGAACGCCGCCGACATCGTGAGCCTGGAGAAGACCCTCGGCATCTCCGTCGAGTCGGGGATGCAGCGCTTCTTCGTCGACCACTCCCTGGCCATGCCGTTCTGGAACACCCTCTACGTGGTGAGCCAGGTGGTGGTGCTCCCGCTCACCCTGTTCCTGGTCTACCGCTACCGCCGCCCGGCGTACGCCTTCGTCCGGAACATGGCGATCATCTCGTGGTCGGCCGGCCTGGTGGTCTACGCGCTGCTCCCCGTCGCCCCGCCGCGGCTGCTCGCGTCGGGGTTCACCGACACCGTGAGCGAGCAGACGTTCTTCGACCTCGACTCGTCGTTCATCCGCGCCTTCTACAACCCGGTCGCGGCGATGCCGAGCCTGCACGTGGGCATGGCCCCCGTCGTGGCGTGGGCGCTCATCAGGTTGACGCCGTGGATGTGGACCAAGGCGCTCGGGTGGGCCTACCCGGTGCTGATCGCCGTGTGCATCGTGGTCACGGGCAACCACTACGTCCTGGACATCGCCGGCGGGCTGGCGATCGTGCTGCCGGCGGCGGCGGTGGCGGTCTGGATCGTGCGCGCGCGGCCGGCGTCCCCCGGGACCCCCGGCGCCGCCCCGGCGCGGCGGGAGCCCGTCCGGACGTGACATCCGGCCCGTCGACCGCGGCGGTCGGCAGGTCCACGATGGGGTAACAGCACTCCGACCGGCCGGCCCCCCTGGAGGCGTGCCCCGTGATCGACCCCGTCGCGCACCTCGCGGGCCTCGCGCTGCAGGCCGGGGGCGCCCTGGGCGCGACGGCCGAGCAGGAGCACCTGTTCCAGGCCCGCCAGATGCAGGCCCTGTCGCTCGGCTGGCACATCATCATCGTGTGCTTCGGGGTCGCCTTCCCGGCGATCGTGCTGACGGTGGAGGCGCTCTACCTCCGCACCGGGGACCCGCTGTACCGGACGCTGGCGAAGCGGTGGTCCAAGGCGATGATCGTGCTGTTCGCCGTCGGCGTCGTCTCCGGCACGATCCTCTCGTTCGAGCTGGGGATCCTCTGGCCGGAGTTCATGGCGACCTTCGGCGACGTGTTCGGCCTGGCGTTCGGATTCGAGGGCTTCTCGTTCTTCGTGGAGGCCATCTTCATCGCCATCTACGTGTACGGATGGGATCGCCTGCCGAGGAAGGTCCACTTCCTGACGGGCATCCCCGTCGCGATCGCCGGCATCGCCGGGTCGCTCTTCGTGCTGACGGTCAACGCGTGGATGAACAACCCGACGGGGTTCGACATCGTGAACGGGGAGGTCGTGAACGTCGACCCGTGGGCGGCGATCTTCGGCAGCTACGTCTGGCACGAGCTGGTGCACATGCTGCTCGCCGGCTACATGGTCGCGGGGTTCTGCGTCGCCGGGGTGTACGCGTACGCCTGGCTGCGCGGCAAGCGCGACCGCTACCACCGCATCGGCCTCGTCGTGCCGTTCACGATCGCCGCCCTCGCGGCGCCGGTGCAGCTCGTGGTGGGCGACTGGGCCGCCCGATCGGTGGCCGACACCCAACCGGTGAAGCTGGCCGCGATGGAGGGGCTCGGGCAGACGCAGGCGAGCGCCCCCCTCCACATCCTGGGCTGGTACTCCGACGGCGAGGTCCACGGGGGCATCGCGTTCCCCGACATGCTCTCGGTCCTGGCCCAGCACGACCCGGACGCCGTCGTGCAGGGGCTCGACAGCGTCCCCGCCGACGAGCAGCCGCCCGTGAACGTGGTGCGGTTCGCGTTCCAGGCGATGGTGGGCCTCGGCACGGCGCTGGCCGCGCTGGCCCTGGTCTACCTGCTCACCTGGTGGCGACGGCAGCGCCCACCCCGCTCCAAGTGGTTCTACCGGGCGGCGGTGCTCGCGGGGCCGGCGGCGGCGGCCGCCCTGATCTGCGGCTGGATCGTGACCGAGGTGGGACGCCAACCCTGGATCGTCTACGAGGTGATGACGGTCGACCAGGCGGTGACCGGGGCGTCCGGGATCCCGTTCGGGTACGCGACGGTGATCGTCGTCTACCTCGCCCTGACGGTCATCGCGGTGTCCCTGCTCCGGCGGGTCGCCCGCACCCCGCTGGACCATGAGGTGCCCGGCGCCGAGTCGCTCCCCAGGACGGAGGCGGAGGCGACATGAGCCTGGCCGACTGGTGCGGGGCGCTCATCGTGGTGGGGCTCACGGCGTACGCGGTGCTGGGCGGGGCCGACTTCGGCACCGGAGTCTGGGACGCCACCTCGGGCCGCGGCGAGGAGGGCGTGCGCATCCGCCGCCTGATCGAGCGCTCGATGGGGCCCGTGTGGGAGGCGAACCACGTCTGGCTCATCTTCGTGCTCGTGGTGTTCTGGACCGCGTTCCCGGAGGCGTTCGGTTCCGTCGCCTCGACGCTCTGCGTCCCGCTCTTCCTGGCGGCGATCGGGATCATCCTCCGCGGCGTCGCGTTCGCCACCCGCGGCGTGCACGGAGGGTCGCCCCGCTCCGACCGCGCGTACCGCGCGCTGTTCGCGCTGTCGTCGGTGATGGTGCCGTTCTTCCTGGGCGCGGCGGTCGGCGGGGTGGCCTCCGGGCGCGTGCCCGTGGGCAACGCCGCGGGGGACCTCCTGACGAGCTGGTGGAACCCCACGTCGGTGATGACGGGGCTGATCGCCGTGGCCACGGGCGCCTACCTCGCGGCGGTCTACCTCGCGGCGGACGCCCGGCGCCTCGGCGAGCCGGACCTGGCCGACGGGATGCGCCTGCGCGCGCTGATCGCCGGCGTCGTGGCCGGGGCCCTCGCGATCGCGGGGCTCCCCGTGCTGCACGAGGACGCGCCCGCGCTGTACGACGGCCTCACGGGCGACGCGCTGCCGTTGGTGATCCTGTCCGGCGTCGCCGGGGTCGGGACGCTCGCGCTCGTCTGGTGGCGGCGGTTCGGCGCGGCCCGGCTGACGGCGGCCGTCGCGGTGGGGGCGATCCTGTGGGGCTGGGTCGTCGCCCAGCACCCGGCGTTCCTGCCGCCGGAGCTCACGATCGACGAGGCTGCGGCCTCCCGCGCGACGCTCCAGGCCCTGCTGATCGCGGTCGCGATCGGCGCGGTCGTGCTGGTGCCGTCGCTCGCCTACCTGTTCCGGCTGTTCCTCACCGGGCGCCTCGAGAAGGACGCCCCGGAGGACGCGAGCGGGAAGCCGCTCCCGTGACGGGGCGCCGGCTCGCGCTGATCGCGGTGGCCTGCGGCGTCGTCGGCGCCGGGCTCGCCGTGCTGGTGGAGTCCCCGGTGGCGCTGGGGATCGGGATCGCGCTGATGATCGCGTTCATCGCGATCGGTACGGCGGCGATCGCCACGCCCGAGTACCTCGGGCGCGACGACGACTGGCGGGACGGGCCGCCGGGCTAGGCCGCCTGGGCCGGCGGGATCGCCACCATCGGACGGCTCGGGTCGGCGTCGGCGCGGCGGGCGACCTTCACGATCGCGTGCAGCAGCTCGCGGTAGTCGGCGGGGTTGCCGACGCCCGGGACGTCCAGCTCCGCCGCCAGGCGGTTCGCCCAGGCCACCACGCTCGCCTGCGGCTCGGCCGTTGCGTCGAGCAGGGCCAGCTCGACCACGAAGCCGCCGAGGCCCTTCAGCTCGGAGCGGACCACGACGCGCTGGCGCGGCGGCTTCGGCTTGGCGCGGCTGCGGCGGCGGGTGGTCGGGGCGGGCTGGGCGGGCGGGGCGACGAGAGGGGCCACGGGATCTCCTGGGGGGCGGGACGACCCGGCTGCGGGTCGTTGCGGGCGATACCCACCCTTCGGCGCGAATCGCCGATCCCTACGTCCCCCGATCGGGGGATCAGCGCGGCGGAGCCGCCGGGGGCCCGTCAGAGGCCGGTCTGGTGCGGCGTCGCGTCACGGGTGTGCTGGGCGACGATGTGGACGAGCCGCTGGGGGTCGGCGATGCCGGAGTAGCGGATCCCCGCATCACCCGTATCGGAACCTGCGGTGTCGAACTCAACGGCCCCCACCCGCAGGAGGCGGTCCATCAGGCTCTGCGAGACCTCCACGTTCTGCACCCGCTCGAACCGGGCGGTCTGCTCGTGGCGGGACAGGATCCCGTGGCGCACCCGCAGGCGCTGGTCCGTGACCACGTACAGCGTCGAGTACCGCCGGATCGCGTCCCACGCGACCACCACGATCACCAGCAGCAGCGAGATCAGGAGCCACTGGTAGTAGGGCAGGCCGGTGCCCTGGTCGTTCGCGGTCAGGATGCCCGCGATGATCACCGGCAGCAGCGCGAGCGGGATCCAGACGACGAAGTACGAGATCTGGGCGCGCCACGAGGGGCGGCCCTGCCAGAGGATGTGCTCCCCCTCGACCAGCTCCATGCCCGGGAATCTAGCCGTCACGTTCGGATGCGGCGCCGGATCGCCCCGCGGGACGCGGCGGGGGTACGATCGCGTGGTCCCGGTGCAGGGCGAGATGAGGAGCGACGGATGAGCAGCGACGGCCCGACGATCACGTCCCTCGAGCTCGAGGACCGGCGCTTCCCGCCGCCCCCGGAGTTCGCGGCCCAGGCGAACGCCACCCAGGAGCTCTACGAGCAGGCGGCCGGCGACCCCGAGGCCTTCTGGCTCGCCCGGACCAAGGAGCTGCTCACCTGGGAGTCGGAGCCGACCCAGGGCGTCGACCGGTCCAACCCGCCGTTCTTCACGTGGTTCGCCGACGGCACCCTCAACGCGAGCGTGCAGTGCCTCGACCGCCACCTCGCGGCGAGGGGCGACCAGGTCGCGTTCCACTGGGAGGGCGAGCCGGCGGACGAGCGGGAGGCGGTCACCTACCGCGACCTGCACGAACGGGTCTGCCGCCTCACGAACGGCCTGCGGGAGCGGGGCGTCGGCAAGAGCGACCGGGTCGCGATCTACCTGGGGATGATCCCCGAGATCGTGGTCGCGATGCTCGCCTGCGCCCGCATCGGGGCGCCGCACACCGTGATCTTCGGCGGCTTCTCCCCCGACTCGGTCCGCGACCGGGTGCTCGACTGCGGCGTCACCGCCATGATCACCGGCGACGGGGCGTGGCGCGGCGGCAAGCTGGTGCCGCTGAAGGCCAACGTCGACGCCGCCCTGGAGGGGGCGCCGGACGTGCACACCTGCGTCGTGGTGCGGCGCACCGGGAACGAGATCGGATGGGTCGAGGGACGGGACGTCTGGTACCACGAGCTCGTCGAGCGCCAGGCGACCGAGGCGGAGCCGGAGATCGTGGATGCCGAGCACCCGCTCTACATCCTCTACACGTCGGGGTCGACCGGGAAGCCGAAGGGCATCCTGCACACCACCGGCGGCTACCTGACCGGCGTGGCGGCCACCCACAGGTGGGTGTTCGACCTGAAGGACGACGACGTGTACTGGTGCGCGGCGGACGTCGGCTGGGTCACGGGACACAGCTACATCGCGTACGGGCCGCTGGCGAACGGCGCCACCAGCGTCCTCTACGAGGGCGCCCCCGGCACGCCGGACAAGGACCGCTGGTGGGAGATCATCGCCCGCTACAAGGTCTCGATCCTCTACTGCGCCCCGACGGCGATCCGCACGTTCATGAAGTGGGGCGTGGAGTATCCGCAGCGGCACGACCTGACGTCGCTGCGCCTGCTCGGCTCGGTGGGCGAGCCGATCAACCCGGAGGCGTGGATCTGGTACCGCGAGAACATCGGCGGCGGCCGCTGCCCGGTGGTGGACACGTGGTGGCAGACCGAGACCGGCGCGATCATGATCTCGCCGCTGCCGGGGGTGACGACGCTGAAGCCGGGCTCGGCGACGCGGCCGCTGCCCGGCATAACCGCCGACGTGGTCGACGCCAACGGCCAGAGCGTCCCGCTCGGCGCCGGCGGCTACCTGGTGCTCGACGAGCCGTGGCCGTCGATGCTGCGGACCCTCTACGGCGACGACGACCGGTTCGTCGCGACGTACTGGAGCGAATACGAGGGCAAGTACCTCGCCGGCGACGGCTGCCGCCGCGACGAGGACGGCGACTACTGGCTGCTCGGCCGCATCGACGACGTGATGAACGTGTCGGGCCACCGGCTCTCGACCATCGAGATCGAGTCGGCGTTGGTGGACCACCCCAAGGTGGCCGAGGCCGCGGTGGTGGGCCGCACGGACGAGACCACCGGCCAGGCGATCGCCGCGTTCGTGACCCTGAAGGGCCACATCGCCGGAGACGAGGCACTCATCGCGGAGCTGCGCCAGCACGTGGCGACCAAGATCGGCGCGATCGCCCGGCCCAAGTCGATCGTGCTCACCGACGACCTCCCGAAGACGCGCTCGGGGAAGATCATGCGCCGCCTGCTGCGCGACATCAGCGAGAACCGCCACCTGGGCGACGTCACCACCCTCGCCAACGAGGACGTCGTCGCCGACATCGCCAACCAGGCCGAGGCGGCCCGGGCGGCCGACAAGGAGTGACCGGTTCGACACCACGCTGCGCGGCGTGGCGCTGGGGGGCGTTCCCGTCGTGCAGGTTGCGGTCTGATCCCGGCGGTCAGGAGGCCCTCGTTGGCGGGGCCTCCGGCTCGCTTCGCTCGCATCGGACCGCCGGGAATCTCACGTGGCGTGGTGCGGGGGAGCGCTCGCGCGGCGCAGATGTTCAGGGGGCGGGGGGGCGCCCTCCCGCGGCGGCGGCTCCGACTCCGGCGATCGGCAGGTAGGGGTCGCGGAGCAGGGGGCTCGACAGGATGAAGTCGGCGGTGGCGCGGTTGCAGGCGATCGGCACGTCGTGGACGACCGCGATCCGCAGGAGCGCCTTCACGTCCACGTCGTGGGGCTGGGGCTCGAGCGGATCCCAGAAGAAGATGACGATGTCGAGGCGCCCCTCCGCGATCCCGGCGCCCACCTGCTGGTCGCCGCCCATCGGGCCGCTCAGGAAGCGGTGCACCCGGAGGTCCAGCTCCGACGCGATGAGGCCGCCGGTGGTGCCGGTGCCGAACAGCTCGTGGTCCGCGAGGGTGCCGCGGTTGAAGCTCGCCCAGTCGAGGAGGTCGAGCTTGCGGTTGTCGTGCGCGATGAGCGCGATGCGCTTGCGGTGTTCCATGCGGTCACGGTAGCGCGACCACGGGCGTCGCCCCGTAACACGGGGCGACGGCGGGGCGCCGCTACGCGGGCAGGCCGGGCCGCCCGGCCCGGCGCAGGCGCCCGTCGGCGTGCGCCAGGGCGAAGGCCAGCGCGTTGCGCGGCGCGGCCCGCCGGTCGGACTCGCGGAACCAGGCGATCACGCCCTCGGCGCCCAGGGCGAGCGGCAGGCGGTCCTCCTCCCGGTCGGCCGACAGCGCGATCAGCAGCGCGAGGGACGCGACCTCGGCGAACGGCCCGCTCGCCGCCGGCCGGTCGGCGAAGCGCGGCACCGTGCCGCCCAGCGAATCGAGCAGCTGCACCTCCACCCGCGCGCGGCCCGGCCCCTCCCACGGCACCACCGTGAGCCCGCCCGGGGCCCCGAGCGGGCGCAGGTCGACCAGATCGTCCGGCAGCGGGCCGGGCGGCGCGGCGGCGAGCCGCCCGGCCAGCGCCGCCAGGGCGTCGCGGAACGCCGGCCACCGGGCCTCCGGGCTCGTCCCGGCGGCCAGCGCCGCCAGGCCCACGCCGAGCCCCAGGCGGTCGGCGGCCTCGTGCGCGGGCCACCGCCCCGGCGCGGGGTGCAGCGACACCGCGGCCCGCGACGGGCCGTGGAGCGCCACCTCGGCGGCGGCGGCCGGGGTGCGTCGGAAGAGCGGGGTCACGGCCTCCGTCCTGCGGGAGTTAGCCGTGGCTAGCCCGGTGGGCACACGGCGGTCGACGACTTGACTTAGCAACAGGCTAAATCACTACCGTCCCCCGCCGTGGACGCCGACGCACGCCGCAACCGGGCCGCCGCGCTGCTCTCGCTCGGCTCCAACGCCACCCTGGCGGTGGCGAAGCTCGTCGTGGGGCTCGTCACCGGATCGGTGGCCGTGCTCTCCGACGCCGCCAACTCGGCGGGCGACCTCGTGGCCAGCGGGATCGCGTTCGCCGGTGTGCGCGCCGCCAGCCGGCCGGCCGACGAGGACCACCCCTACGGCCACGAGCGCTCCGAGAACCTCGCCGCCCTCGTCGAGGGGCTCCTGGTGCTCGCCGCCGGCGGCGCCGTGGCCGTCGAGGCGACGCGGCGCCTCGTCACGGGCTCCGCCGGCCTGGTGTCGCTCGACGTCGCGGTCGCCGTCATGGTGGCGTCGGCCCTCGTGAACCTGGCGGTCTCCGCGCGGCTGCGCCGGGTGGCGAGGGCCACCGGTTCTCCGGCCATCGCCGCCGACGCCGCCCACATCGCCTCCGACGTCTGGACCTCCGCCGGCGCCGCCGCCGGCCTGATCATCGTCTGGGCCACGGGGTGGACGCGCGTGGACGCCGCCGTCGGCGTCGCGATCTCCCTCTACGTCGTGGTCGTCGGGGCCCGCATCGCCTGGCGCGCCGGCCAGATCCTCATCGACCAGGCCCTGCCCGACGACGAGATGCGCGCCATCTCCGCCACCCTCGACGACTTCGCGGCCCGTGAGGGCGTCGGCTTCCACGCGCTGCGGGCGCGCCGGTCGGGCACGAAGCGCCACATCGACATGCACATGGTCGTCGACCCCGAGACGACCGTCCGTGAGGGCCACGTCCTGACGGGCCGGGTCAAGGCGGCGGTCCGGCGGACCCTGCCGGGGAGCGAGGTGCTGATCCATCTCGAGGACCACGACCAGGGCGCCCGTGCGGGCGGGGAGGAACCTGCGGCCGCGCGTCGAAACCAGCGCGCATGACGACCACTGCGCTGACCCTCCCCAACGACGAGGACACCCAGCGGGTCGCCCGTCCGCTCGCGGCCGACGGGCCGCACGCGCCGCGGCGCCTCGCCGAGATGGACCTCGATCCGCCCTCCGGCCCGGTCCCCGCCGACGTGCTCGCCTACTTCGAGCGCGCCATCGACGGCGAGCGGCGCAGACAGGCCGCCTAGCGCATCGGTCGCGTGCGGGCCGCCCGGCGGCCGCAGCGCTCGACGCACGCGGCCCGGTGTGGTGTGGTCGACCCACGACCACGCCCGGGGAGGGCCCATGAGCGACCGGCCGGGACGACCCGGGAACCTCGTGACGCGCGGGCACATCGCCCGCCGCCTGCACCTCACGCGCGCCCGCACCGAGGCCGCCGTCGCCTCGCCCGGCTTCCCCGAGCCGCTCGGCCACCTGGACGGCTCGCCCATCTGGCGCTGGAGCGACGTGCGCGCCTGGGCGGAGAGCGCCGCCGGCAGCGCGGCCGGGCCCTCCGAGGACGGGCTGCGCCTCGCCGGCATCCGCGACCGCTTCCGCGCCGCAGGGTTCCGGCTCAAGATCGCCCCGGACGCCGACGGCGAGGGGTGGTCGGCGGTCCGCGTCGCCCCGGGCCGGCGCTCCACCCTCGGCGACGCGTTCCACGGGCGCACCGCGCTCGATGCGGCGGAGCAGGCGCTCCAGTGGCTGGAGACCCACCGCTGACGCGGCAGGACTCACGCTCGACTTCAGCCTGAGGCTCGGCCGGGGGTCTCCTCGATGGAGAGCCCCGTCGCGTCCTCCAGGCCGGTGAGCACCAGCACCCGGTGGACCGGGCCGCCCTCGGGCGCCCGCACCGCGAGGCTGGCGCCGCCGCCGGCCTGGCGCGCCGCGAGCTCCACCAGCAGCCGCACGCCCGAGCTGTCCAGGTAGGCCACCGCCGACAGGTCGAGCCGCAGGTGCACGTCGGCGGGGCAGGCACGGCGGATGGCCACGCCCACCGCGGCGGCTCCGATGGCGTCGATGTCGCCCCGCACCACCGCGACGGGCCGGGCGGGGTCGGCGTGGTCGATCGCGCCCGCCGCCGCCCCCTCGGCGCCGGCGGGGGGCCGGCGCGCCGTGACCGGCGCCGCGCGGGGCCGGCGCACCATCCGGACGGGGGTGCCCGCCTCGCCGCGATCGATCGCCACCTCGTCCATCACCGCCCGCATGATCCGGATCCCCTGGCCCCGCAGCCCGGGCTCGGCGGCCGGCGGGCGCCAGCCGCCCTCGTCGGCGACCAGCACCTCGACCTCGCGCGCCGTCCCGAGCCGCATCGCGATCCGCATGACCGTGGAGCCGTCGCCCGGCGACCCGTGCTCGACGGCGTTCGCGAGCGCCTCGCCGGCGGCGAGCACCACGTCCTGGACGCCGTCGGCGCCGATCCGGGCCGCGCCGAGCCACTCGCGCACGGCGGTGCGCGCGACCGCCAGGTTGTCGGGCGTCGCCGGCAGGCTCAGCTCCAGCGGCGCCGGCGTGGCCTCGCGGCGCGCGACCAGCAGCGCGACGTCGTCGCTCGACACGGCGCCCGCGAGCCCCGCGACCACGCGGTCGGCCATCACGCCGGCCGGCTCCGCCCGCTCGGCGGCGGCGGCGGCGCCGAGGCGCTCCAGCCCCGTCTCCAGCGGTTCCTCACGGCGCTCGACCAGGCCGTCCGTGAAGAGCAGCAGGCTCGCGCCCGCCGGCAGCTCCGTCTGCGCCTCGTCGTAGCCGCGGTCGGTCACGCCCAGCGCGGGTCCGCGCCCGCCGCGGAGGATGGTGACCCCGTCGCCGCCGTCCACCACGACCGGGTGGGGGTGCCCCGCGCAGGCGTACGTGACGTGGCCGGACGCGGGGTCGACCACCACGCACACGGCGGTCGAGACCTCGGCGCCGGGCACGCCGGCGGCGAACCGGCTCAGGTGCTCCAGCACGGTCCGGGGACCGAACCCGGCCAACGCGTAGGCGCGCATCGCGCTGCGCAGCTGGCCCATGACGCTCGCCGCGACGGTGCCGCGGCCCACGACGTCGCCCACCGCCAGGAACACCCGTCCGCCCGGGATCTCGACGGCCTCGTACCAATCGCCCCCCGCCTCGGTGTGCGCCGTCGCCGTCTGGTAGCGGGCGGCCAGCTCCAGGCCGGCGACGTCGGCCAGGCGCTCGGGCAGGAGGCTCCGCTGCAGGGTCGTGGCGACGTCGACCTGCGCCTCGTAGAGGCGCGCGTTCTCGAGGGCGATGCCCACGCGACGGCCGATCTCGTCGGCGGGGAGCAGCTCGGACGGCAGCCGGCCGGGATGGTCGCCGAACACCAGTGCGATCGCCCCCGCGGCACGCCCGTGCGTGGCGATGGGCGCCACGAGCAGGCCGGACGCGACGCCCGAGAGCTCCGCCGCGGTGCCGGCGTCGATGACCCCGGCGGCCACGAGCGACGCGAACGGGCCGCCCTCGTCGTCGTCGCAGCCGAGCAGCACGCCGTCTCCCGGCGCGGCGGTCCACGGGCCGCCGCGTCGCAGGACCCCCTCCACCGCCGGCTCGCGGGCGGCGATCGCCGCGCGCATCCCCCCGTCCGCGCCGGGGGCGGTGATGACGCACCCGTCCGCCCAGCGCGGCACCAGCAGGCCGCGCAGCCGGTCGATCCGGCCCGCGAACCCCATCTCGGCGTCGAGGGTCACGCTGACGTCGGCCAGCAGGTCGGCGTGCGCCCGGCGCCGGGCCTCGCTCTCGTGCAGGCCGGCCCGCACCAGGGACATCGCCGCCATGCGGGCGAACGCGCGGAGCGTGTTGCGCTCCTCCGGCCGGAAGGCCCGCGCCCCCTGGAAGCGGAGGCCCAGGACGCCGACGATCCGCTCGTCCAGCTGGAGCGGCAGCGCGGCGAGCGCCCCGAGCCCGGGCCACGCCCGCGGCAGCCGGGCGGCCGCGGGGTGGCGCAGCGCCACCTGGGCGTCGTCCTCGGCGAACAGCGCCGTCCCGGCCAGCGCGGCGACGGTGGGGACGTCCTCGTCGCGCGCGCTCACGCCGGCGGGCCGCGCGAGGGCGTCGTCGAACCCGCCGACCGCCACGGTGCGCAGGGACGTACCGTCGGACGCGAGCAGGCGCACCCCCGCCGCCGCGGCACCGAAGGTGCGGATCGCCTCGCGCACGATCGTCTCGGCCACGTCCTGACGGCCGCCGGCGGCGGCGAGCGCCTCGGTGGCGGCCTGGAGGGCCTCCACCTCGTGTCGGGCGCTGCGCTCGGCGTCGTGCAGGCGGGCGCGCTCCAGCGCCTGCGCGCACTGCGCCGCGAACGCGGCCAGGAAGCCGGCGTCGACCCCCTCCCCGGCGCCGTCGCCGCGGGGGCGCGAGAGCGCCAGCGCCGTCCCGTCGCCGCCCAGGCGCATCGCCACCCACGGCTCGCCGCGCGGCGGCTCGCCGGGCTCGAGCAGCACGGCGTCCGCGACGCCGGGCAGGCCGCGCGCCTGGCGCACGATCTCCCCCACCACCTCCGCCCGCGTCAGGGCCGTCGCGAGCCGCTCGCCGGTGGCGTTGAGGCGACGCAGCTCCTCCTCGGCGCGGTGGCGCTCCGTCACGTCCATCGCGATGCCGACCAGGCGCTCCGGCGCGCCGTCGGCGTCGAGGTACACGCGCCCGCGGGCGCTCAACCACCGCTGCCCCCGGGCGGGGTGGACGACGCGGAACTCCTCCTCCCAGGTCCCGCCCGCGCGGACGGCGTCGGCGATGCGGGACTCGACGCGGCCCCGGTCGCGCGGATCGACCGTCGCGAGCCACTGATGCGGGTCGCCGTCCGCGACGGCGGGGAGGCCCACCAGGTCGGCGTACTCCCCCGACCAGCGGACCCGGTCGGAGGGCAGGTGCCAGTCCCAGACCCCCGAGAGCCCCGCCCGCTGGGCGAGCCCCAGGCTCTCCTCCATCCCCCGCCGCGCCGCCTCCCGCTGCAGCCGGGCGTTGAGCTCGAACAGCTCGACGAACAACGTGACCTTGGAGCGGAGGATGACGGGGTCGACCGGCTTCAGCAGGTAGTCGACGGCCCCCGCCGCGTACCCGTCGAACATGTGGCTCGTGGCGCTGGTGATCGCCGTGACGAAGATGATGGGGATGCGGCGCGTGCGCAGGCGCCCGCGGATCAGACGGGCCGTCTCGAACCCGTCCATCCCCGGCATCTGCACGTCCAGCAGGATGAGCGCGTACCGCTCGCCCAGGAGGAGCCGCAGCGCCTCCTCGCCCGACTCGGCCAGCACCACGCGGCGGCCGAGCGGCGCGAGCAGGGCCTCCATCGCGACCAGGTTGGCGCGGCGGTCGTCGACCACCAGGATGCTCGCGCGGTCCGGCGTGGGCGGGTCGGCCGGCACCGCGTCGGGCGCGTCCGCGTCGATCGACGGCACGGTGGAGGGGTCCACGGCCGGCTAGCCCTCCAGGGCGAAGGCGCCCGGCGGCTCCGTGGACGGGTACAGCCAGATGCCCATGAGCGCCAGGAGCTGGTCGGTGTCGACCGGCTTGGTGATGTAGTCGGAGGCGCCGCACGAGATGGCGCGCTCCCGGTCGCCCGGCATCGCCTTCGCCGTGACCACGATGATCGGCAGGCCGCCGACCTCGGGCATCCGGCGGATCGCGCGGGTCGCCTCGTACCCGTCCATCCCCGGCATCATCAGGTCGAGCAGCACGATGTCGATCCCGCGCTCCCGGGTGAGCAGGGCGATGCCGTCGGCGCCGTTCTCGGCGAACACCACCTCCATCCCCCGCGACTCCAGGGCCGACGCGAGGGCGAACACGTTGCGGACGTCGTCGTCGACGATCAGGGCGCGCCGTCCGGACAGGACCTCCTCGCCGGAGCCGGCCGGGCCGGCCAGCCGGGCCTCGGAGGGCGCGGTGCCGCGCAGCGCCTCGATGAGCCGCTCGGGCGGGACCGGCGCCGTCGAGACGGAGGTGGCGCCCGCCTCGAGCGCCGCCTCCGCCTGCCCGATCCCGGTGACCACGTGGACGGGGACGTTCCGCGTGGCCGGGTGGCGGCGCAGGTGGGACAGGACCGTCCACCCGTCGAGCGCCGGCAGGCCGAGGTCCAGCACCACCGCGTCCGGGTGCACCTGGTGGGCGAGCCGCAGGCCCGTGTCGCCCCGGGTGGCCGCCACGCAGGCGAAGCCGGCCGCCCGCCCGGCCCGCACGAGGCCCTGCGCCAGCGACGGGTCGTCCTCGATGACGAGGAGCACACGCTCGGCGCCGTCCAGCGCGTCGCGGTCGTCGGCGATCCGCGCGGGGGCCGGCGTGTCCGCCGGCGCCGGCGCGCGACCGCCCGGCCCGCCGGGGTCGATCCGGTCGGGGATCGCCAGGGGCAGGTACAGCGTGAAGGTGCTCCCCACCTCCACGGTCGACTCGATCACGATCTCGCCGCCCAGCAGGTGGGCGATCTCGCGGCTGATCGACAGGCCCAGGCCCGTGCCGCCGAAGCGTCGGCTGGTGGTGCCGTCGGCCTGCTGGAACGCCTCGAAGATGAGCCCGAGGCGGTCGGCGGGGATGCCGATCCCGGTGTCGGTGACCGAGAACGCGATCACCCGGCCGGCCTCGGCGAGCGCCGGCGACGAGGAGCCCGCCCCCGCGGGCGCCTCGCCGATCCGCAGCCGCACGGCCCCCGTCTCGGTGAACTTCACGGCGTTGGAGAGCAGGTTGCGCAGGATCTGCTGCAGGCGCTGCTCGTCGGTGACCAGCGCCGCGGCGGTCCCCGGCTCCAGCGCGACCTCGAAGTCCAGCCCCTTCTCCTCCACCAGCAGGCGGAACGAGCGCTCGACGTACGCGACCACCTCGTCGAGCGCGACGCGGCCGGGGTTCACGTCCATCTTCCCCGCCTCCACCTTCGAGAGGTCGAGGATGTCGTCGATCAGGTCCAGCAGCTCGTTGCCGGACGCGAAGATCGTGCGGGCGAAGTCGACCTGCTTGTCGCTCAGGTTCCCGTCGCCGTTGTCGGCGAGCAGCCGGGCCAGGATGAGGAGGGAGTTGAGCGGCGTCCGCAGCTCGTGGGACATGTTCGCCAGGAACTCGGACTTGTACCTCGATGAGAGCGCCAGCTGCTCGGCCTTCTCCTCGATCGCGAGGCGCGCCATCTCGATCTCGCGGTTCTTGACCTCGATCCGCTCGTTCTGGTCGGCCAGCAGGGCCATCTTCTCGGCGAGCTCGGCGTTGGTGCCCTGCAGCTCCTCCTGCCGGCTCTGGAGCTCCTGCGTGAGCGACTGCGACTGCTCCAGCAGCTCCTCGGTGCGCATGTTGGCCACGATGGCGTTGATCACGATGCCGATCGTCTCGGCGAGCTGCTCCAGGAACGTGCGGTGCACCTCGTCGAACGTCGCGAACGAGGCCAGCTCGATCACCCCGAGCACCTGGTCCTCGAAGAGCACCGGCTGGATCAGGATGCTCCCGGGCGCCGCGCGCCCGAGGCCGGAGGAGATCTGGATGTAGTCCGCGGGCGGCGCCTCGATGACCACCGGGCTCAGGTCGAGCGCCGCCTGGCCCACGAGTCCCTCGCCCAGGCGCAGCGCGCGCACCTCGTCCTGCGGCCGGTAGCCGTAGCTCGCGGCCAGGGTGATCGCCGGCTCGTCGCCCGGGCTGCCCTCCACCAGGAAGAACGCCCCGAGCCGCGCGCCGACGAGCGGGGTGAGCTCCGACATGATCAGGTCCGACACCACCGCCAGGTCGCGCTGGCCCTGCATCATCCCGCCGAACCGGGCCAGGTTGGAGTTGAGCCAGCTCTGGTCGGCGTTGCGGCCGGTGGTCTCGCGCAGGTTCACGATCATCTGGTTGATCGTGTCCTTCAGCTCGGCGACCTCGCCCTGGGCCTCGACGCCGATCGAGCGCGTCAGGTCGCCCTGGGTCACGGCCACGGACACGGCGGCGATCGCCCGAACCTGGTCGGTCAGGTTCGCGGCCATCGAGTTCACCGAGTCGGTCAGGCCGCGCCACGTCCCGGCCACGCCCTCCACGTTGGCCTGGCCGCCCAGCTTGCCCTCGGTGCCCACCTCCCGGGCGACGCGGGTCACCTCCGCCGCGAACGACGACAGCTGGTCGACCATCGTGTTGATGGTGTCCTTCAGCTGGAGGACCTCGCCGCGGGCGTCCACCGTGATCTTCTGCGACAGGTCGCCGTCGGCCACCGCCGTCGTCACCTCGGCGATGTTGCGGACCTGGTCGGTCAGGTTCGACGCCATCGAGTTCACCGAGTGCGTCAGGCCGCGCCACGTGCCGGAGACGCCCTCCACGTTGGCCTGGCCGCCCAGCTTGCCCTCGGTGCCCACCTCCCGGGCGACCCGCGTCACCTCGTCCGCGAAGGAGCGCAGCTGGTCGACCATCGTGTTGATGGTGTCCTTGAGCTGGAGGACCTCGCCGCGCACGTCCACCGTGATCTTGCGCGACAGGTCGCCCTGCGCGACGGCGGTGGTGACCTCGGCGATGTTGCGCACCTGGTCGGTCAGGTTCGACGCCATCGAGTTCACCGAGTCGGTCAGATCGCGCCAGGTGCCCGACACGCCCCGCACGTTCGCCTGGCCGCCCAGCTTGCCCTCGGTGCCCACCTCCCGGGCGACGCGGGTCACCTCGTCGGCGAACGACGACAGCTGGTCGACCATCGTGTTGATGGTGGTGGCCAGCTCCAGGATCTCCCCGCGGGCGTCCACCGTGATCTTCTGCGACAGGTCGCCCTGGGCCACCGCCGTCGAGACGTGGGCGATGTTGCGCACCTGGGTGGTCAGCGACGACGCCATGAAGTTCACCGAGTCGGTCAGGTCGCGCCAGGTGCCCGACACGCCCTCAACGTTGGCCTGGCCGCCCAGCTCGCCCTCGGTGCCCACCTCGCGGGCCACCCGCGTCACCTCCGCGGCGAAGCTGCGCAGCTGGTCCACCATCGTGTTGACGGTGTCCTTCAGCTCCAGCACCTCGCCCTTCACGTCCACCGTGATCTTCTGGGAGAGGTCGCCCTTGGCCACCGCCGTCGTGACCTGCGCGATGTTGCGCACCTGGGTGGTCAGCGACGACGCCATGAAGTTCACCGAGTCGGTCAGGTCGCGCCAGGTGCCCGACACGCCCTCAACGTTGGCCTGGCCGCCCAGCTCGCCCTCGGTGCCCACCTCGCGGGCCACCCGCGTCACCTCCGCGGCGAAGCTGCGCAGCTGGTCCACCATCGTGTTGACGGTGTCCTTCAGCTCCAGCACCTCGCCCTTCACGTCCACCGTGATCTTCTGGGAGAGGTCGCCCTTGGCCACCGCCGTCGTGACCTGCGCGATGTTGCGCACCTGGGTGGTCAGCGACGACGCCATGAAGTTCACCGAGTCGGTCAGGTCGCGCCACGTGCCCGACACGCCCCGCACGTTCGCCTGGCCGCCCAGCTTGCCCTCGGTGCCCACCTCCCGCGCCACCCGGGTCACCTCGTCGGCGAACGACGAGAGCTGGTCCACCATCGTGTTGATGGTGTCCTTCAGCTGGAGCACCTCGCCCTTCACGTCCACCGTGATCTTCTGCGACAGGTCGCCCTTCGCCACGGCGGTGGTCACCTCGGCGATGTTGCGCACCTGATCCGTCAGGTTCGACGCCATGAAGTTCACGCTGTCGGTGAGGTCCCGCCACGTCCCCGAGACGTCCTCCACCCGCGCCTGACCGCCGAGCTTCCCCTCGGTGCCCACCTCCCGGGCGACGCGGGTCACCTCCGCCGCGAACGAGCGCAGCTGGTCGACCATCGTGTTGATGGTGTCCTTCAGCTCCAGTACCTCGCCGCGGGCGTCCACCGTGATCTTCTGCGACAGGTCGCCGCGGGCGACGGCGGTGGTGACCTGCGCGATGTTGCGCACCTGGCTGGTGAGGTTGCCCGCGAGCGTGTTGACGTTGTCGGTCAGGTCCTTCCACACGCCGGACACGCCGCTCATCTGCGCCTGACCGCCGAGCTTGCCCTCGGTCCCCACCTCGCGGGCCACCCGCGTCACCTCGTCCGCGAAGGAGCGCAGCTGGTCGACCATCGTGTTGATGGTGTCCTTCAGCTGGAGCACCTCGCCGCGCACGTCGACCGTGATCTTGCGCGACAGGTCGCCGTCGGCCACCGCCGTCGTCACCTCGGCGATGTTGCGCACCTGGTCGGTCAGGTTCGACGCCATCGAGTTGACCGAGTCGGTCAGGTCCCGCCACGTGCCCGACACGCCCTTCACCCGCGCCTGGCCGCCGAGCTTGCCCTCGGTCCCCACCTCGCGGGCGACCCGGGTCACCTCGCCGGCGAACGACGAGAGCCGCTCGACCATCTGGTTCACCGTCGCCCGGATGCGGGAGAACTCGCCGCGCACGGGGTGGCCCTCGATGCGGGCCGGCATCCGCTCGGAGAGGTCGCCCTTCGCGACCGCCTCGATCACGCGGGCGAACTCGGTGGTGGGTCGCACGAGGTCGTCGATCAGGGAGTTGAGCGAATCGACCGAGCGCTGCCACGCGCCGGACGCGACGGGCGGCGCCGCGCGCTCGCTGATGAGCCCGTCGCGGCCCACCGTCCGGCGCACCCTCGCGAGCTCGCGCTCCATTCCGGCGTTCGACTCGACGAGCCGGTTGAAGGCGAGCGCCAGGTCGCGGCCGATCCCCTCGTCGGGGAGCGCGACCCGGGCGGTGAAGTCACCCCCGGCGGCGGCCTCGAGACCTGCGAGGAGGGCGACGAGCGCAGGATCGGCGGCATCGGCGGCCGCAGCGGGCGGCGTCGGACGCCGCCGCCCTCCGGCACGCCCGGTGTTGACGTCGACTGCAGCCACGGTCCACCCCGATCCGAAGCGACGACATTGTGCTCAAACGATCGGTGATCCCCGGTTCCCGCGCGGACCAAACCCGTTCAGCGCCGCTCGCCCGTCACCCGGATCACCAGGAGCGCGCGATCGTCGCTGGCCTCGGCCGCCCCGAAGCGGGCGATCGCCGACTCCAGCGCCTCGGCGATCTCCTCCGCGCCGCCGTGCGCCGCCTGGGCCGCGATGGCGGTCAGGCGGTCCATCCCGAAGAGCTCGCCGTCGGGCGAGCGTGCCTCGATGACGCCGTCGCTGAACAGCACGAGGGTGTCGCCGGGACCCAGCGCGAAGCCGCTCTCGGCGAAGCGGATGTCGTCCATGATCCCCAGCAGCGGGCCGGCGGGGCACAGCGTCTCCACCGAGCCGTCCGCCCGCACGAGCAGGGCCGGCGGGTGGCCGCCGCGCGCCAGGCGGACGTCCATCGAGCCGTTCACGCGCCGCAGCCACGCGTAGGTGGCGGTGAGGAACCGCGAGTCGGTGCCCTCCCGCAGGATCGCCCGGTTGAGCCGCCCCAGGACCTCGGCGGGCGACACCTCCTGCGACTCGGCACGGAGCGTGTGGCGCGCGAGCGCGGTCAGGGCGGCCGCCTCGGTGCCCTTGCCGCAGACGTCGCCGAGCACCGCCGCCCACCCCCTGCCGCCGTCGACGGGGAACAGGTCGTAGAAGTCGCCGCCCACCTCGACGCCCTCGCCGCCGGCGACGTACCGGGCCGCGACGTCCAGACCCTCCACGTCGGGGAGGCTCGCGGGCAGCAGGCTGTCCTGGAGCGTCCGGGCGATCTCGCGGGACCGGTCGAGCAGCATCGCGTTGTCGATCGCGAGGCCGGCGCGGGCGCCGAGGTCCTCCGCGAAGGCGAGGTCGTCGGTGGTGAACCGGCGCCCCGACTCGGCGGAGACCAGGGTCAGCGCGCCCAGGATGCGGCCCCGCGCGGCGAGCGGCACGGTCATGCCGGCGACGATGCCGAGCTCGGCGACCGCGCGTCGGCGGTCGTCGGGCGGCACCAGCTCCTCGATGAGCTCCGGCGTCAGCGCCGGGATGAACTCGGGGCGGCCCGTCCGCAGCACGGCGCCGACGCCGGTGGGGTCGTCGGGCCGGGCGGGGAACCGCCGGTTGAGCTCCTTCGCCATCGCGACCTTCGCGGGGTCGGCGTGGGCCACGGCGACCACTTCGATCCCGTCGTCGGCGGGGATGCTGACGCTGCACCAGTCGGCCAGGCGGGGCACCGACAGGTTCGCGAGCGCGGTGAGCGCGGCGCGCGCGCCGAGGGGTGCGTCGAGCAGCGTGCCGGCCTCGGCGAGCAGCTGCTGGCGGTCCGTCTTGCGCTGCTCCAGCTCGTACAGGCGGGCCCGGTCGAGGGCCTGCGCCGCCAGGTCGGCGATGGAGGTCAGGAAGGCCCGCTCCTCGTCGTCGAACGCCTGCGGCTCGGCGTACGACAGCGCGATCCCCCCGATCGGCTCGCCCTCCACCACGAGCGGCAGCGCGACGACCGCCTCGTGCGACATGGATTCGTGGAAGTCCCGCAGGTGGGGGTACGCGGCCCGCACCTCGGCCACGTCGCGGAGCCAGAGCGGCCCGTGACGGATGCTGTCGGGCGTGGGGAGGTCGGCGGTGATCGGGTAGGACGGGAACGCCCGCCCGATCGCGTCGTTGTATCCCAGGAGCATGAGCGTGGTGACGGTGGTGCCGTCCTCGTCGATGACGGCGACCGACCCGGCGGCGGCGCCGGTCGCGTCGCGGCCGCGCTCGAGCACCACCCCGGCGACGTCGGCGGGCGTCGACGCCGCCGACAGCCCCGCGGTGACCTCCTGCAGCCGCCGGACCCGGTCCTCCGCGGTGCGGGCGTCGGCGTACTCATGCGTCAGCCGGCGACCGAGCAGCAGCGCGCCGGCGATGCCGAGGGCCACCAGCAGGCCCAGCACCCCGAGCTCGATGGCGAGGGTCGTCCGGGCGTCGGCGAACGCCGACGACTCGGCGTCGTCGATGATGAAGGTCCACCCGGAGGTCCTGGCCTCGGTGGCGAAGCCGAGGACGCGGCCCCCCTCTCCGAGCGGGTTGCGCACGCCGGTGAGGGAGCCGGCCACCGCCTCGGCCACGGGCCGCGTGGGCGACGTCCGGATGCGGCGGATCACGGGGTCGTCCCCCAGCGGCCTGGACGCGTCCAGGCCGGGGGCCACGAACAGGTGCCCGGTGCGGTCGAGGATGAAGACGTTGCCGCCGCGGAATTCGCGCCGCTCGACGGCGCGCCGGTTGAGGAATGCGATGGAGACCGCGCCGACGAGGGCGCCGTTGACGCGGCCGTCGGCGTTCCGGGTGGGGACGGCGATCGCGATGACCGGCTCCCCGTAGACCGACTCGTCGATGCTGCCGCTCACCTGCGGGATCCCGCCGGCCGCCGCGGCGGAGAGCAGGCGCCCGAGGTCCCCCTGGGCCCGGGCCCCCGTGGCGAGCCGCGCGCCGACGGACGCCCGGGCGGCGCCGTCGGCGTCGAACCAGGTGACCCCCTCCCCCAAGCTCAGCTCCTCGGTGTCGATCCGGTCGAGGCGGCGCTGGATGCCGGCCGCGTCGCCGGCGACGATCGCGTCGCTGGTGGCGAGCGCCTGCAGCACGTACCTGCGCCCGAGCAGGAACTGGGAGTAGTCGCCGGCGGCGACGGCGGCGGAGTTCTCGAGCCGTGCGACCTCATCGCCCTTGGCGCTGTCGTAGGCCCGCACGGCGAGGATCGACCCGACGATGCCGAGCAGCGCCGCGGCGCCGACGGCGACGGCGACCAGGGCGCGGATCCGGCGCAGCCCCTCCTCCGGCGTGCGCCGGCGTGACGGCGGCGCAGCCGTGGTCATCGCGCTCCGGCCATGGTCGGACCCTATCCGGCACGGGGTCGCGGTTCCCCGCAGCGGGCGTGGGCGCCGCCACGGATGACCCACGGGGGCCGACGGTGTCGAATGGTCCCGTGGAGACGCGCGATCGCATCCGGCGCGAGGAGGTGCTGGCCCGGCTCGGCGCCGCCCTCGACGACGGCTCGGTGGGCATCCGCGACGTCGAGCGGCTGCTCGACCGGCGCCCGCCCCGCCGGGGCCGCCCCGGGGCGGCGGAGGTCCTGGGCACGCTCGGCGCGGTCGTGGTGCTGTGCGGCCTCGCGATCGCGTTCGCCACCGTGTTCGACGACCTGCCCACGGCGCTGCAGATCATCGGGCCGTTCGCCTTCCCAGCGGCGGCGGCCGGCGGCTGCGTCTGGCTCGCCCGCCGCGGCGCGGCGCGGTGGCAGACCGATCTCCTCGGCATCGTCGCGTACGGGGCGTTCGGCGGCGCCTGCGTCGCCTCGGCCTGGGGGTCCGGCCTGGTCGACACGGGCCGCGGGGCGGCCGGATACGCGCTGGTCGCGGCGGTGCCGGCGGTGGCGATGGTGGCGCTGCTGCACGCGACCACCGGCAGCCCCCTGCTCCTGTGGACGGGGGGCCCCGCCATCGGCATCGCCCTCGTCGTCGCGATCGCCGAGCTCACGGGGATCCTGAGCGCCGCGACCCTCCCGTGGGTCGTCCTGACGGCGGGCGCCGCCGCCGCGGCCGCCGGGGTCGTCCTCCTGCGCCGTGGCCGCGCGGACGGCCGCATCGCGTTCCTGTGGGCCACCGCGTGCGGCGTGGCGGCGGTGCTCACGTCCCCGGACGACCTGAGCCACTTCAGGGTGTGGCACGTCGTGCTCGCCGCCGTGGTGGTCGCCGCCTTCCTCGCCGGGGCCGCGCTCGACTTCCCGCCCCTCATCTGGCTCGCGGCGGCGGGCGGCGCCCTGTGGGTGGTGCTCATCGCCGTCGTCGTCGGCTCGGCGACGGGCGCCGCACTGGCGGTCGTGCTCGCGGGGCTCGGGCTGGTGGGACTGGGCCTGCTCGTCGCCCGCCTGCACCGGCCCCGCGCGGGCACACCGCGCTGACGGCGCCGGGGCCGGCGCCCGCTTGCGCGGGCGGACCGGCCTGGTGGATGCTCCCCGGGACGACGGCTCCCGGGCACGTCGGAGGCAGGGGTGGCTGCACGAGCGGGGAACCCGGCGTCCCAGACGGTCGAGGACCGTTCGCCGCCGTCTGCCGGTCCGGCATTCGAGCGGGCGTCGATCGGCGGCTTCGTGATCGAGGGCGAGGCCGGCCGCGGCGGCATGGGCGTCGTCCACCGCGCCCGCGAGCCCCGGCTCGACCGGCTCGTCGCGCTGAAGATCATGGCGCCCGGCCTGTCGTCCGACGCCCGCTTCCGGCAGCTCTTCGAGGATGAGTCGCGGCGGGCGGCGGCGCTCGAGCACCCCAACGTGCTGCCCGTGTACGGCAGCGGCGAGGAGGCCGGCCAGCTCTACATCGCGATGCGCTTCGTGGAGGACGGGAGCCTCCAAGACCTCGTCGAACGCCGCGGGGGCCTCCCCACCGGCATGGCGGTGCGGATCGTCGGACGCGTCGCCGACGCCCTCGACGCCGCCCACGCCCACGGGCTCGTGCACCGTGACGTCAAGCCGGGCAACGTCCTCGTCGCCGACCCGGGGGGCCCGGACGAGCAGGTCTACCTCGGTGACTTCGGCCTGGCGATGCCCGTCGACGAGGCGCGGGGCGGAGCCGGCGGCGGCACGCCGGGCTACCTCGCCCCCGAGCAGCTCGTGGGCGGCGCGGTCGGCCCCTGGACGGACGTGTACGCCCTCGGCTGCCTGCTGCGCTACGCGCTGACCGGCCGGGCGCCGTCGCGGGCCGACCGCGGGACGGCGCCGGACGATCTCGCCGGGCTGCCCGCCGGGCTCGCGGACGTCATCGCGCGCGCCACCGCGCCGCGGGCCGAGGACCGCTACCCGTCGGCGGGGGCGCTGGCGCGAGCGGCGTCCGCGGTCCGGCGGGACGTCGTGCTGGTGCACCACCCCGACGACCGCGACGCCGCCGGCCGGCTGGAGGAGCGCCTGCGCGCGCGCGGCGTCGATGCGCGGGCGTCCGACCACCCGGGCGACGACCTGGCCGTGGCTCGTGCCTGTCTCGTGCTCGTGGGGCGCGCGGGCCTCGACGGGTGGGCGCGCGACGCGCTGTCGGCGGCCCGCGCGGTGACGGCGACCGATCCCGCCTTCGTGCTGGGCACGGTGCTGCTCCCGGGCTCCCCGGATCTGCTCGAGCCCGCCCTGGCGGCGCTGGCGAGCCGGCCGGCGGTCGACCTGCGCGGCGAGCCCGACGACGCCCACGCCGTCTCCGATGTGCTCCGGCTGCTCGGGGCGGCCCCCGCCCCGCCGGGGTCCGGCTCGGTGGCGGGATGCCCGTACCGCGGGCTCGCCGCCTTCGGGGAGGAGGACGCGGCGCTCTTCGTCGGGCGCGAGCGCGAGACGGCGATGCTCCTGGCGAAGCTCAGCGGGGGCCGCTTCCTGGCCGTCCTCGGGGCGTCGGGCACCGGCAAGAGCTCGCTGATCCGCGCCGGCCTGCTCCCGGCGCTGCGCGCCGCGGACCCCCTCACCGCGGTCTGCACCCTGACGCCGGGGCGGGGGCCCGCGGGCGCGCTCGCCGCCGCCCTGACACCGGTGCTCGGCGCGCGGGCGCCCTCGGCGACCGACGTGATGGAGGACCCCCGATCGCTCGACCGGGCCGGCGAGCGCGCGGCGGACGCGCCGGACGCCCCGCGCCGGCTGGTGGTGGTGGTCGACCAGTTCGAGGAGGTGTTCTCGCTCACGGCGAGCCCCCGCGAGCGGCGGGCGTTCATCGACGCCCTCGTCCACGCCGCCACGGCGCCGGGCGGCGACGTGGTGGTGGTGCTGGCGATGCGATCGGACTTCTACCCGCGCTGCGCCGAGCACCCGGAGCTGCGCGCCCTCGTCGCCGACCGCCAGTTCCTCGTCGGCCCGCTCGGCCCCGCCGCGCTCCAGCGCGCCATCGAGGAGCCGGCGGCGGCGGCGGGCCTCACGCTGGAGGACGGGCTCACCCGGCGCATCCTCGCCGACGTGGCGTCGCAACCCGGCGCGCTGCCGCTGATGGAGCATCTCCTCCAGGAGCTCTGGGAACGCCGGCGGGGCAGCGTCCTGACGCTCCAGGCCTACGAGGAGTGCGGCGGCGTGGGCGGCGCCGTCGCGCGGAGCGCCAACCAGGTCTACAGCGGCCTCTCCCCGGAGCAGCGCGCCATCGCCCGGCGCGTCCTGTTGCGGCTCACGCAGCCCGGCGAGGGCTCGGAGGACACCCGCCGGCGCGCGGAGGTCGCGGAGCTCGCCACGTCGCCCGCCGACGAGCCCGCCGTCGACGGCATCCTCGAGGCGATGTCCGCGGCCCGGCTGGTGACGCTCGCCACGGATCCGGCGACCGGCGCCCCCACCGCCGAGGTCACCCACGAGGCGCTCATCCGCGGATGGCCGGAGCTGAGGGCCTGGATCGAGGAGGATCGCGAGCAGCTGCGGCTCCACCGGCGGCTGACCGGCGCCGCGGGCGAGTGGGAGTCGTCGGGCCGCGACGACGCCCTGCTCGACCGGGGATCGCGGCTCGACGCGTGGTCCGGGCGCCCTGAGGACGACCTGAACGACCGTGAGCGGGCGTTCCTCGCCGCGAGTCGCGATCGCGAGGCGCGCGAGCGGTCGGCGCGGCGGCGGCGGCTCCGGCTCACGGTCGGCGCGCTGGCGGCGGGCGTCGTGGCGCTCGCCGTCCTCGCGGCGCTGGCGCTCGTCTCGCGCGGCCAGGCGCAGACGGAGGCCACCGCCGCGCGGGAGGAGGCGTCGCGGGCGCTGGCCGCGCAGTCGCGTCTGGCCGCCTCGACCGGCGGCGATCCCTTCACGCTCGCGCAGCGGTCGATGGCCGAGGCGCAGACGCCCGAGGGGGCGGAGGCCCTGCGGCTGGCGGTCCCGCAGCCGCTGCGGCGATCGATCCCGACCGGCCACGGGGGGCTCTGGGCGCTGGCCGCGCTGTCCGACGGCCGCATCCTGACGGGCAGCGAGAGCGGCCAGGTGGAGGTGTGGGACCCCGCGGCTCCGGAGCGCGCCGTCGCGTCGGTCGCGACGGGGTACTCCTCGGTCTATGTGCTGCTCGAGCTGCCGGGGGGGCGGGTCGTGAGCGGGCACGACGACGGCACGCTCGCGGTCTGGAACCGGTCGCTGGGGACGCCGGTGGCCACGGTGCAGACCGGCCACGGCTCCGTCTACGGCGGGGCCCTGCTGCCGGGCGGCCGCATCGCGATCGGCAGCGCCGACGGCTGGATCCAGATCCGCGACCTGAGCGATCTGAGCCGGACGCTCGGGGGCTTCCCCACGCGCCACCAGGCGATCGACGCGCTCACGACCCTTCCCGGGGGGCTCCTGGCGGTCGGCAGCGACGACGGCTGGCTCCAGATCTTCGACCCCGACCGACCGTCGGCGCCGGTCGCGGGCGCCGACACCGGCCACGGGGCCGTGTACTCGATCGAGCGGCTCCCGGGCGGACGGCTGGCGGTCGGCGGTGACCCCGGGTGGGTCGACATCTGGCGGATCGGTCCCCCCCTGGTCCGGCTCGCGACGGCGCCGACCCGCCATGGCACGACGTGGGGCGTCGTCGCGCTGGACGCCCGCCGGCTCGCGGTGGCATCCGACGACGCGACCCTCGAGGTGCGGTCGGTCGACGACCCGGGGCGGGTGATCGCGCGCGTCTCGGCCGACCACGGCCCCCTCCTGAAGGCCGTCCTCCCGGCCGGCGGAGGCCTGGCGACGGGGAGCAACGGCGGCCAGCTGGAGGTCTGGGACCCCGCGCACGCGACGCCGCCGCTCGTGTCGGTGGCGAAGGCCACGGGGATCGCCGGCGACGAGGGGGCCGGGGGCCTCGCGACGCTCGGGATCATGTCCGGCAGGCGGATCGCGATCGCCGGGACGGGCCGGCTCACCGTGCTGGACGCCGACGACCCGACGCACGCCCTCGTGCGCCGCGAGACCGGGCTCACGCCGACCAACGGGCTCGCGGTCCTCCCCGGCGGGCGCGTGGCCCTGCTCGGCGGCGACCGCCTCCAGGTCTGGGACCCCCTGCGCCGCGCCGGCCCCGTGGCGACCGGCTCGATCGGCAACCCGAAGGGCATGGCGCTCGCCGCGATCGGCGGGGGCCGCGTCGTGTCCGCCGACGCCGACGGCGGCGTCGCCGTCTGGGACCCCTCCGACCTGGGCCGGCCCGTCGCGCGCTGGAACGCCGGCCACGGGCGCGTCTGGGGGATCCTCCCCCTCCAGGGCACGCGCTTCGCGACGATGAGCGAGGACGCCACCCTGTCGCTCTGGGACGCGGCGCAGCCCGGCGTGCCGGGCCCCTCGTTCGACGCCGGCCACGGCCCCATGTTCGCCGCGGCCGCGCTTCCCGGCGGCCGGATCGCCACCTCGAGCGGCGGTGACGGGACGATCACGATCTGGGACCCGGCGGACCCGGCGCGCGCCGTCGCCTCGTGGAAGTCGGGCCACAGCACGGTGTTCGCGCTCGCCGTCCTGCCGGACGGCCGGCTCGTGACGGGCAGCACCGACGGTCAGATCCAGGCGTGGGATCCCGCCCGGCACGGACGCGCGCTCGCCTCGATCGCCACCACCGGCGGCTCGATCAACGAGATCGGCATCCTCCACGACGGACGGCTCGTGACCGGGAGCGGCGGCGGTCGTCTGGAGATCCGCGGCGACGGCGCGTTCCTGAGCCAGGACCAGGCGCGACGGATCGCCGAGGGCTGGCCGCTCGACCGCTCGGACGCGCCGGCGCGTGACGGCGCCCGGCATCCGTCTCGAACGGCGCCGCCGGGGATCCCCTGAGCCGACCGTTTGGCGCCGCCCGCGCCCGGGGACCACCCATCCCGGTAACCCAACCGGGAGGCGGGGATGAGCGAGTCAGGGAAGGCCCAGGAGATCAAGGGCAAGGTCAAGGAGGCCGCCGGCGCGCTGCGCGGCGACGAGGACCAGAAGGCCGAGGGCCGGGCGGACCAGTCGGCCGGGAAGGCGCGACAGGCGGGCGAGAAGGTCCGCGACGCCGTGGACGACCTGAAGGACGCCCTCAAGAAGTAGCGTCGGCCGGCACCCGCCCGAACCGGGCGGGTGCCCCAGCCGGTGAGCCCCCACCGGCACCGTCATGGGCCCGGCCGGCGGCCTCCCGCCGCCGCATCCACGCCGACCGCGAGCCCCCGTTCGGGAAAGCCGCGCCCCGAGTGGACCCGGCCCGCAGCCGGGCTCCGGGGACGCGCCATTCTCGCCAGGCCCATCCGGGTGCGACGGTGAGCGCATGGACATCCGGATCGGACGGCTCGGAGGCCGTACGCGGCGGCGCGCGGGCCTCGGCGCGGCCTGCGCGACGGTCCTGCTCCTCCTGGGCGGGGTGGCGTGCGGGGACGGCGGCGGCGAGAGGGACGCGTCTCCGGGCCGGGAGGCCGCGCCGACGCGGGTGGTGGTCGACACCGACCTGGCCCCCGACGATCTCGTGGCCCTCGCGTTCCTGCTGTCATCACCCGACGCCACCGTGGTCGCCGTGACCGTGTCGGGGACGGGCGAGGTGCGCTGCCCGGCCGGGCTCGACGTCGTCCGCGGCCTGCTCGCGGCGACCGGCCACGAGGATGTCCCCACCGCGTGCGGGAGGTCGGCTCCGCTCGCCGGCGACCGCACGTTCCCCACCGGATGGCGCGATGCCGCAGACGACGCCTGGGGGCTGGAGCTGCCCGCCCCTGCTCCGGCCCCCCGCGCGGGCTCCGCCGAGCGGCTCCTCGCGGAATCCCTCGCACCGGGGGACCTGACGCTCCTGACGCTCGGCCCCCTCACCAACGTGGCCGCCGCCTTCCGGTCCGACCCGGGCCTCGCGGACAGGGTCGGGTCGGTCGTCGTGATGGGGGGCGCCGTGGACGTCCCGGGCAACGTCGCGGGCTCGGGAGCCCGTGCGGAGTGGAACATGTACATCGACCCGACGGCGGCCGACGAGGTGCTGGGGTCCGGTGCGCCCGTCCTCATGGTCGGCCTCGACGCGACCCGCGCAGCCCGCGTCACGGGCGATCTCGTCGAGCTGATGGGCGCGAACGCACACACGGCTGCGGCCTCGCTCGCACGCACCCTCCTCGTGAACGATCCCGGTCTCTCCGCCGGGACGGCCTACCTCTGGGATCCGACGGCGGCGGCGATCGCGCTCGACCCGGGACTCGCCGTGACGCGTTCGGAGCGCATCGCCGTCATCACCGGCGAGCGACCCGACGCCGGGGCGACCGTGCGCCGCCCCGGCGGACACCCCGTGACGCTCGCCGTCGGCGTTGACGTCCCCGCCGTCGAGGACCGGTTGGTCCGCACGCTCGACGGGGTCGCGCCCGGCGCCCCCCTCGCCGCCCCGCCGGCGCCCGTCGCCGACATCGCGATCCGCCGTCGCGGGGCCGTCTGCACCGACGACGCCCCGCCCACGATCCCCCCGGGACGGGTCCGCATCACCTTCGCGTCGGACGCCGCCGGATGGTCGGGCGTCGTGGTGCGCCTGGACGGGACGCTCGGCATGGATGCGGTGCTCTCCTGGGTGGAGCGGCACCCCGGGGAGACCCCCGTCCCCGGGGTCGGAGAAGCGGCGTTCGCGGGACGGGGCGTGACGACCTTCACCGACGCCGTGAGGGGGACCGCGCTGATCGTGTGCGCAGCGGACGACGGCAGGGTCGAGGTCGCGGGGACCCTCGTCGTGAGGTGACGCCGATCATCGGCCAGGCGACGGGGACCGTCGGGCCGCGCGCGAGCACCGGCGCATGGGCCGGGGTGGGTCGCGCGTCCGCATGCCGGAGCCGGGATTCGAACCCGGACGCCCGAGGGCTGGGGATTTTAAGTCCCCCGCGTCTGCCAGTTCCGCCACTCCGGCCCGAGCCGGCCCCCGGGGCCGGTCTCGGGCCGAGGCTATCCCAGGAGCGGGGCCGTCAGCGGCCGAATGTGGCGGTGCCGGGGGTCCGGTCGACCGACGACAGGCGGGTGGTCTCGACCGCCTGGGCCCAGCCCTCGGAGATGATCGGCCAGCGGTCGAGGATCTCGGCGTGGCGGATGTGCCGCATGTTGGCGCCGGTGGCGAGGATGGTGCGTCGTCCGTCCATCACCTCGCTGGTGGCGCCGTTCCCGGGGTTCGGGATCCCGTTCGCAGCCGTGCTCATCGGCAGGGATTCTACGGATACCTCGTGACGTTCGGAACCAGCCTCACGGATGGGGGAGGTGGGCCATCGCCACCCCGTCGAGGAGGTCGCGCTCGCTCACGCGCATCGCGTCGAGGCCCGCCCGCTCCAGCACGGCGCGCACGATGAGGCACGCGCCGTGGATGATCGGCGCCCGCAGCGCCTCCAGCCCCGGGATCGCCGCCCGCTCCGCGACCGTCATCGCGCACAACCGCTCGGCCATCGCCGCGACCGCCGCCCCGGTGAGCACCTGGCCGTGCACCGCGGCGGGGTCGTACGTCCCCAGCTCGATCGCCGCGAGCGACGTCACCGTCCCCGCCACCCCCACCGCCGGCGCGGGGCCGCCGATCGTCGCGAGGCCGCCGTCGACCAGCCCGCCCGCCTCGGCCAGCAGGGCCTCGACCTCGTCCGGCAGGGGCGGGTCGTGGCGCAGGTGGCGCTCCGTCTGCCGCGTCCCGCCGAGCTGCAGGCTCACCGTGCCCTCGGGGCCCCGCGGGCCGCCGCGCACCAGCTCGGTGCTGGCCCCGCCGACGTCCACCACCATCACCACGCCGTCGTCGTCCGGCACGCCCAGCCGGGCCCCCGCGAACGAGGCCCGCGCCTCCTCGTCGCCCGTCAGCACCCGGGGCGGCACGCCCAGGCGGGCGCGGACGACCGCCGCCACCTCGCCCCGGTTCGGCGCGTCGCGCACCGCGCTCGTCGCCACCGGGACGACCGCCGCCGGTGCGAAGGCGGCGATCCGGGCGGCGTAGTCCTCCAGGCACCGGTCCAGCCGGAGGACCGCCTCCCGGGCGATCGACCCGTCGGCCGCCGCGCCGCGGCGCAGCGCCGTGATCGTGGTGGTCCGCTCCCCCGCCGGCCCGCCCGGGCCCCAGCCGGTGCACAGGAACAGGCGCGTCGAGTTGGAGCCGATGTCGACCACCGCGACGCGGTGACCGGGGGAGGTCACCGCCCGACGAGGCGCAACGGCGTGCGGAGCACCTCCGCGGCGTCGGCGGCCGCCGCGGCGCGCAAGCCCACCACCCGCACCCGCCTGGCGAGCGAGGCGACGGCGTCCTGCCCCTCCGCCTGCCGCTCGGGCAGCGCCGCCATGGCGGCCGACAACCGGTCGGCCTCGGCGCTGAGCGTCGCGGCCGCCACCCCGATGCGCTTCTGCGTGCCCTTCAGGACCCGGAACAGGCGCCAGCCGCTGACCCCCAGCACCACGAGGCTCGCCAGCACGAGGGCCAGGAGCACCAGCGCCGACAGCCACACGGCGTTGTCCACGATGAAATCCACCCGGGAAGTATCGCAGCCCGGCTATCGTCCGCCGCGGATGGCGGCCACCCACGACGCGGCGCGCGGCCTGCCCCGCGTGGCCGAGGGCGCCGTCCTGGTGCCTGCTGAGGAGCTCGCCGGCGCCCCGAACGCCGTGGTCGACGGCCCGCTGATGCCCGGGACGGTCCTCTCGCTGTCCCACTGGCGGGGCAGCGGCACGCCCGACGCGCTGCGCGACGACACCAGCGCCCTCATCGTCCTCCGCTACCTCCGTGCGGACGCGGACGGCCCCGAGGTCCGCGCCGTGACCAACAACCACTACGACGAGGACGGCCTCTTCGCGATCTGGCTGCTGCTGGAGCGGCCGCCGGAGGGGTCGCCTGCGCGCGCCCTGGCGGTCGCCGCCGCGGAGGCCGGCGACTTCGGGACGTGGACCGACCCGTGGGCGCCGCGCGTCGCGATCGCGTCGATGGGGATGGCCGAGCGCCACCTGACGCCCTTCCCCGAGGTCGGCCGCATCCTGGCCACCGCGGGCGCGGTCGACCCGGCAGGCCGCCTCTACCGGGCGATCCTGCCGCGCGTCGCGGGGCTCCTGGCCGACCCGGGGCGGTACCGGATGCTGTGGCGCCCGCGGTGGGCCCGGATCCAGGACGACGTCGCGCTGCTCGACGCGGGCGACGCGACCGTGGAGGACGTCCCCGCCGCCGACCTCGCCGTGGTCCGCACCCCGCGCCCGCTGGATCCCATGGCGCTCCATCCGCGGACCCCGCGCATGCGTATCCTCACGGCCCTCCCCGATCGGACCGTGACCGTGACCTATCGCTACGAGACCTGGGTCGATTACGCCTCGCGGCCGCTGCCTCCCCGCGTCGACCTCGGCCCCGCTGCGCGTCGCCTCCAGGCCGGCGAGGCCAACCCCGTACGCTGGCTGTTCGAGGGCGTCGAGGCCGCCACCCCGCGGCTCATGGCCGCCGGGCCCGGGGGACGTCCCGCGCCGACGTCGCACGCGCCGGAGCGCATCGTGGAGGAGCTGGCGGCGACATGAGCCGGCTCGCCTGGGTCGACGTCTTCGCGGCCGCCGGGGCGATGAGCGGCAACCCGCTCGCCGTGGTCCTCGACGCCGGCGGCTGGGGCGACGCCCGGATGCAGGCGTTCGCGGCCGAGCTCGGCCTGTCCGAGACCACGTTCGTGACGCCGTCGCGCTCCGGCGCCGACCACCGTGTCCGGATCTTCACCCCCCTCCGCGAGTTGCCGATGGCGGGCCATCCGATCGTGGGCACGGCGTGGGTCCTGCACGCGGCGCGGAGGATCGGCGACCGCGCCGTGCTCGAGACCGGCGCCGGCGACCTGCCGGTGCGGGTGCAGGGGCAGGTGGCCACCATGGACCAGGCGACCCCCGAGGCGGGGCCGGTCGTGGACGCCGCCGAGGTGGGCGCCGCCCTCGGCGGGGCGCCGCTGGACGACCCGCCGGCCCAGGTGTGGAGCACGGGGGTGCGCCAGCTGATGGTGCGCGTCGCCTCGCCCGAGGCGCTCGCGTCGCTGCGTCCCGACCACGATGCCCTGGCGCGGCTGGGTGAGCGCGACGGCTGGATCGGCGTGAGCGCCTACGTCCTGCCGGAGGCCGCCGACGGCCGCCTCCGCGTGGAGGTCCGCCACTTCGCCCCGCTCGTCGGCGTCCCCGAGGACCCCGTCACGGGCTCCGCGGCGGGGGCCCTCGGCGCGTGCCTGGCCGCGGCCGGCGTCGGCGCCGACGGCGACCTGGCGATGGTGGTGTGCCAGGGGGCGTCCCTCGGCCGTGCGGGCGAGGTGGCGGTGCGGGTGGCGTCGGAGGCGGGGACGCCGACGCGGGTGCGCGTGGGCGGGCGGGTGGTACCGCTCTTCGAGGGACGGGTACTGGAGGAGGGTCCCCCGGCCGGGCCGGGCGGGGGGCGGTAGTCTGGACCGAGGCGACGGCGAAGGGTCCCGGATGAGCGATGCCGAAGACGCCCGAGCGCGCGTGAGGCGCCTGCTGCTCTCGGGGGACAACACGCTGAAGAACCGCGACGATCCCGCGAGCCGCGATCGCGCCCGCGCCCGGTTCGAGGAGGCGCTGACACTGGCGCGCGACGTGGGCCTGGACGACGCCGTGACCATCATCGAGCGCCGGCTCTCCCTGATGGAGCCCCCCTCGACTGCCTCCTGACGGGGTCAACGGCCCGGTGGCCGGCCCGCCGCTGTGGGAGCGGCGGCTGCGCTTCGTCCTGGGCAAGGGCGGCGCCGGCAAGAGCACGGTCTCGGCGGCGCTGGGCCTGGCCGAGGCCCGCGCCGGCAAGCGGGTGCTGGTGTGCGAGGTCGCGGGCCAGCACCGCATCGCGCGCCTGTTCCGCGTGCCCGAGGCCCTGGAGGAGCAGGCCGTCGAGCTGGCGCCCGGCCTCTCGGTCGTCTCGATCGATCCCGAGCGCGCCACCGAGGAGTACCTCGCCGGTCAGCTGAAGGTGCGTCCCGTGGTGGAGATGCTGACGCGCAGCAAGGCGTTCCACACGTTCGCGGCGGCGGCGCCCGGGCTGCCCGAGCTGGTGACGGTGGGGAAGGTGTGGAGCCTGGCCATCGCCCTCGACGGCGACGGCGTCCCCGTCTGGGACGTGGTGATCGTCGACTGCCCCGCCACCGGCCACGGGGTGGCGATGCTCGAGACGGCCGCGAACGTCGAGGAGATGGTCGGCCAGGGGCCGATCGGCGATCAGGCGGCCCGCATCCGCGAGGTGGTCTCCCACCCCGGTGCCACCGGCATCGTGGTGGTGGCGCGACCCGAGGAGCTGGCGGTGAGCGAGGCGGTGGAGGCGGTCGGGATCCTCCGGGCGGACGGCCTCCCCGTGGCCGCGACCGTGCTGAACGGCGTGCGCGAGCCGCGCTTCTCCGCCGGGGAGCGCGACGCCCTGGCCGCGGCGGCCGCGGCGGGGTCCACCGCGGTGCGCGCCGCCGCCGAGGCCGCCCTGCGCCACCTGGGGCACGAGGAGGACGACGCCGCCTACCGCGACCGGCTCGCCGGGGCGGGCGTCCCCGTGCTGACGCTGCCGGAGGTGGTGCTCCGCCGGTTCGACATCGAGGCCCTCGAGATCCTCTCCGCCCACCTCGCCGCCGGCGCCGGCGCGCCCGCACCCGCGCCGTGATCGCCGACCTCGCCGATCGCCGCCTCGTCGTCTGCGCCGGTGCGGGCGGCGTCGGCAAGACGACGGTCTCGGCGGCCGTCGCGCTGCGCCTCGCCCGCGCGGGCGCCCGCACCGTGGTGGTCACCATCGACCCGGCGCGCCGCCTCGCGACGGCGCTCGGCATGACGGGGCTCGCCGACACGCCCCAGCGCGTCCCCCCCGGCCCGGCGCTCGGCTCCGGCTCCGGCGAGATGTGGGCGCTCCAGCTCGACGCCCGCGCCACCTTCGACCGTCTGGTGAGCCGCTACGCGCCCGACCAGGAGGCCCGCGAGCGCATCCTCCAGAACCGCATCTACCGCCACCTGTCGGGCACGGTCGCCGGGGCCCAGGAGTACATGGCGGTGGAGCGGCTCCACGAGCTGATCGACGAGGGCCGCTTCGACAGGATCGTGCTGGACACGCCGCCCGCGGCGAACGCACTCGACTTCCTGGACGCACCGGCGCGCATCACCCGGTTCATCGAGGGCCGCGCGCTGCGGCTGCTGCTGCGGCCCGCGAACGCGGGCGGGGGGATCGGATGGAAGCTGCTCCACGCCGGCAGCAGCACCGTCATCTCGGTGCTGGAGCGGCTCACCGGCGCCCAGCTGCTCCGCGACGTCGCCGACTTCCTCGCGGGGTTCGAGGGGATGCACCAGGGCTTCGCCGACCGGGCGAACGCCGTCCGCGCCCAGCTGATGTCCGACGACTCCGCGTTCCTGGTGGTCGCGGCGCCGGAGGCCGACCCCCTCGCCCAGGCGCTGTCGCTGGCGGGGCGCCTGCGGGACGATGGGTTCCCCTTCCTGGGGGTGGTGCTGAACCGCGTGCACCCCCTCCCCCCCGGCGGCCTCCCGCGGCACGACGCGATGCGCGACGCCCTGGCCGCGGCGGGGGCCGCCGACCCCGACGACCTGGCCGCGCGCGCGGTGGCGACGCTCGCCGAGGACCAGGTGCTGGGCCTCCGCGACCTCGACGCGCGCGAGTTCCTCCGCACCGCCCTGCACGGCGGGCAGGTGGTCGAGGTGCCGGCGTTCGTCCACGAGCCGGTCGAGCTCTCGGGCATCGCGGAGGTCGCCGCCGCGCTGGGCGCGTGAGCGCCCGCGCGGTCGTGCTGGGCGCCGGCATGGTGGGCGCGTCGTGCGCCCGCGAGCTCGCCCGGGCCGGATGCGACGTGCGGGTCATCGATCCCGGCGCGGGACGGGCCGCGGCGTCGTGGGCGGCGGCGGGGATCCTGTCGGCGTCGGTGCCGCAGGATCTTCCGGAGCCGGTGCACGTGCTCGCCGCCAGGTCGCTGGGCCTGTGGCACGACATCGCCCGCGAGCACCCGGAAGTGGAGCTGCGCCGCACCGGCGCCTTGCTGATCGGGGTCGACGAGGCGTGTTGGTCGTGGCGGGCGGCGCCCGGCCTGCTGACCGACCCGGCGACGGTCGCGGCGGCCGACGGCACGACCGCCGAGGGGCTCCGCCTGCCCGAGGTCGAGGTGGTCCGCACGCCGCGGGCCGCCCGCGCCCTGCTGGCGGGGGTCACGGTGGAGACGCGCGAGCCGCCGCCGCTCGCGGCGCTGCGCCGCGAGTGCGACCTGCTGGTGGTGGCGACGGGGGCGTGGGCGTCGCCGCACCTGCGCGAGCTCGGGATCGCGCTGCGGGTGGCGCCGCGGCGCGGGCAGATGATGGTGTTCGACCGCGGCGACCTGGACGTGGTGCTGATGGAGAAGGCCACGGAGGGCGTGGCGGTGCCCCGCGCCGACGGGCGCGTGGTGGCGGGCACCACGCTGGAGGACGTGGGCTTCGACGAGCGGACCGTCCCGCGGGACCTCGACCGGCTGGAGGCGTGGGCGCGGCGCTGGATCCCGGGCCTGGGGCGCCGGGAGGACGCGTGGGCGGGGTTCCGTCCCTGGTCGCCCGACCCCGTCCCCACCATCGCGCTCGCCGCCCCGGGCGTGGCGGTGGCCGTGGGGCACCACCGCAACGGCATCCTGCTGGCGCCCGCGACCGGTGAGCTCGTGGCCGACCTGCTGCTCGGGCGCCCCACCAGGGTGCCCGCCGCCGACTACGCGGCCGTTACGATCGGTCCCTGATGCCCGACGCCCCCGCCACGACGCCGCCGCCCGCGCCCCCGAAGGGCCCGCGCGAGCTGCTGGACGAGATCCGCGCGAAGGTCGCCGCCGGCACGCCGCTGACCGGCGATCTGCTCACGCGCTTCCACCGGGCCGTCCACGCGCTCGACCCCACGGCGACGGAGGACTCGCTGGCGGTCCTGCCGGGCAACCGCGGGGTGCACATCTACGACACGCTCGTGAGCTGGGCGCCGATGGTCGCCGGCGAGCAGGTCATCGACATCGGCTGCGGGTCGGGCGGCGCCACCCGGGCCGCGGCGCGTGCGGTTGGCCCGGAGGGGATGGTCGTCGGCATCGACGTCAGCAGCGAGGCGCTCGCCGAGGCCCAGGCCCGCACCCCCGACGACCTCACCATCCTCTACCGCCGCGGCGACGCCCGGAACATGTCGACGGTCCCCGACCGCACGTTCGACTGCGGGGTCGCGAGCATGAGCCTGGAGCAGAACGAGGACCTGCGGCCGCTCATGGCCGAGGTGTTCCGCGTGCTGCGCCCCGGCGGCCGGTTCGTCGCGAGCGTCACCGCGTTCGACCGCCTCCGCCCGATGGACGCATCCTTCATGGGGGCGGTGCTCGCGGTGGTGGGCCGCCACGCGCCCGGGGCGCTGGCGGGCCGGGCGAGCCGGGCGAGCATCCCCCACGAGCCGCTGGACGCCCTGGCCTTCAAGGATGCGGGGCTGGCGACGGTCGAGGAGCAGGACGTCCAGCTGGCCGTGGTGATGGAGGACCTCGACGACGCCTGGCGGGTCTTCTCGCGCACCTACATCGCCCAGATCCTGGACGACGAGGGCCAGGAGGAGCTGCGGCGGATCCTGAAGCGCCGCATGCCGCACACGCTGTACCTGCCGCTGCGCTTCCTGCGCACGCGGCGCCCGGGTTAGGAGGCGACCGATCCCGCCAGGCAGGGACCCCTCGTGAGCGGCGGTCCCGGCGCGCTTCGCTCGCATCGGCCTGGCGGGAATCTCACGTGGCCTGACCACGTGAGGCCTGGTCGTGCACCAGGCCCGCCGGCTATGCCTCCGGGACCTTGAGGAAGTCGGCGGCCTCGTCGCAGCTGTCGGCGGCGCCGAGCCATTCGCGGCCGTACTCGCGCATCGCGTCGACGATCGGCACGAGGGCCGTGCCCTTGCGGGTGAGGCGGTACTCGACGCGGGGCGGCATCTCGGCGAACTCGCGCCGCGCGATGATGCCCTCCTCCTCGAGCGCACGCAGCCGCACGGACAGGGTGCGCGGGCTGATGCCGCGCAGCGACCGCTGGAGCTCGCTGAAGCGGCGCGGGCCCTCGGCGAGGTCCCGGAGCATCAGCAGCGTCCACTTGCCCGCCACGACCTGGGCCGTCGCGAGGACGGGACAGACGGTGCCGGGGGCGGTCTGCACGGGAGCGGTGGTCCCCATGATCGTCACAAATCGTACCAGGGTGTGACCGGCCTCCCACAGCACCCGTCACACCGAGCCGTCACGGGTACGCCAGCCCTCCGGCCGGATCGGCTATTCCCGCCGGCCCTACCGCGCGAAGCGCGGTCGCAGCGCCCGGGGAGAGAGGTGCTGCTTGGCCGGCGGGATTGTCCGCGCTCAAGCGTATTGCGTTGCGTCTCGGCGGGCGGCGCCGGCGTCGAGCATCAGCTTGAAGTCGTGCGGGCTGGAGGCGGCCTCCATCGCGGCGGCGAGCGGCACCCGGCCGGCGGTGACGTGGTCGAACAGGCTCTGGTCGAACGTCTGCATGCCGTAGAACTCGCCCTCGCGGATCACCTCGCTGAGGCGCCCCGTCTCGTCCGCGTTCAGGATCATGTCGCGCGCCCGGCCGGTGGTGATCATCACCTCGCAGGCGGGTACGCGGCCCTGCCCGTCGGCGGTCCGGACGAGCCGCTGGGAGATCACGCCGCGCAGCGTGCCCGCGAGCATCGCCCGCACCTGCTGCTGCTGGTGGAGCGGGAAGAAACCGATCGCGCGGTTCACGGTCTCGGTGGCGTCCAGGGTGTGCATGGTGGACAGCACGAGGTGGCCCGTCTCGGCGGCGCTCAGGGCGGTCTCCATCGTGACCAGGTCGCGGATCTCGCCGATCATGATCACGTCGGGGTCCTGGCGCAGGACGCGCCGGAGGGCGGTGGCGAACGAGCCGGTGTCTAGGCCCACCTCGCGCTGGTTGATCAGCGACCCGCGGTCCACGTGGAGCATCTCGATCGGGTCCTCGATCGTGACCACGTGCTTGTGGGCGGTCCGGTTGATCCGGTCGATCATCGCCGCGAGCGTCGTGCTCTTGCCGGAGCCGGTCGTCCCCGTCACCAGGATGATCCCGCGCTCCTCGTCCGCCAGCTTCGAGACGGCCGGCGGGAGCTGGAGGTCCTCGACGCTCAGCACCTTGAAGGGCACGACGCGCAGGACGATCGAGACGGAGCCGCGCTGGCGGAAGATGTTCACCCGGAAGCGGCCGAGGCCGTCGCGGGCGTGCGACAGGTCGGTCTCGCCCGTGGTCTCGAACTCCTCGCGCTTGGCGTCCTGGCCGGCGAGCAGCTCGCGGGCGAACCGGAGCGTGTCCTCGGCGGCGAGCACCGGTGAGTCCGGCACCTGCTCCAGCCGGCCGTTCACGCGGACGATCGGACGCGCCGGCACCTTGAGGTGCAGGTCGCTCGCCTTGCGCTCGATCGCGTGGGCGAGCAGCGCCCCCAGCTCGGGCGCGGTGACGGGTCGTGCGGAGGCGTCGGCCACGGGATGTGTTTCGGCAGCCGGGGCCCGTCTCATGAGTCCCCGCGGACGACCGTCCCCGCGGGTCGGGACGCCGGGCCTTGGCGAAGGCCCCGGCACCCTGCGAACGTCCACGGTGCGTGTCCGCCGCCCGATCACCCAGGCTCCGCCGCATCCTGGTCGTCCTGGGCGTCTGGGTCGTCGTCACCGGCGTCGCCATCGCCTGGGCCGCTGCGCTCGACGATCCGGTGGGCGCCGGTTCGCGCGACGAGGCCCAGCCGGCCGCCCTCGGGCAGATCGCCGACCCGGGCTCGTCGGGGGCCGGGGCCGTCTCCGCGCCGGAGGGCTTGCCGCCGCTCGCGCTCGTGGTCGACACGCCGCTGCCCGCAGACCTGGCGGCGCTCGACGCGCGCGAGGCGGCCATCCGGCTGCGGGACCGCGTCCTGGGCGGCGGGACGGCGGAGGAGTGGGTGCTGCTCGGATCCCTGCTGCAGCAGCTGGGCCGCGGGCCGATGGCGGCCGGCTCCTTCCGCGCGGCGCTGGAGCTGGAGCCGGACGACCTCGCCGCGCAGGTGGGCCTGGCGCTCGCCGACGGGGCCACGGGATCGGACGGGGCGGAGCGCGCCGCGGCGGAGCTGCGCAGGCTCCGTGCGGCGCACCCCGACAGCCAGCTCGTCGCGTTCAACCAGGGCTGGCTCGCCGCCTACCGGCGTCAGGTGGCGCCGGCGCGGGAGGCGTGGAGGCGGACCGTCGCCCTGGATCCCGGCTCCCGTCTGGGCCAGACCGCCTCCACCCTCTTGGACGCTCTCGGAAACGGTCTCACCGGCCGAAACCCATAGAGGAACGTGCGTGAGAACTTCACCGGGCGGGCACGACTGCTTAACCCTCGCGTAATGCGGCGCTGGGAATATGCGCGCGGTCCGGCGGCAGGAAGCCGCCCGCAGGCCGAGAACGCGCAGTCGTACCGACCCGGGGAAATTTTTTCGCGCAAGGGCTAAAGGTCAGGGGCCTTCGTGCCGATAGGGGTGAGCCCACCCCGCCGGAGAACCCTTGACTTCATGAAATGAAGCGGTACTTTCTCGAACGGTTGTTCGTCCAGGGCACCGTTCGTGGGTTGCGTGCACGGGTACACGCACCTCGTTCGCGCCCAGCCGGAGGTGAAGCATGACGGTGAGTGAGATGGTCGAGCTCGAGGAGGTCCAGGCGCTCCTGGCCCGGGGCCAGGAGCACGGGTTCCTCAGCATCGACGAGGTCGCGAAGTCGGTCGAGGGCGTCTCCCTCGACGAGGGGGCGGCGGAAGAGCTCTACAAGCACCTCGACGAGGTGGGCGTCGAGCTGGTCGAGGAGACCGAGGCGCGCGACCGCATGGCCGCGATCGCGGAGGCGGCGGACCGCCCGCCCCGCAAGCTCAACCTCAAGGCGGACACGAGCACCGACGCGCTCCAGCTCTTCCTCAAGGACGTGGGCCGCGTTCCGCTGCTCACCGCCCGCGAGGAGGTCGAGCTGGCCAAGCTGATCGAGCTCGGCGACCTCCAGGCCAAGAAGAAGATGGTCGAGGCCAACCTGCGCCTCGTGGTCTCCATCGCGAAGAACTACCGCAACCAGGGGCTCGCATTCCTCGACCTGATCCAGGAGGGGACCCTCGGCCTGGTGCGCGCGGCGGAGAAGTTCGACTACCGCAAGGGCTTCAAGTTCT